>JAESFN010000165.1_pt1 | contig 97667 bp, 97 predicted proteins | sample 9269411 | NCBI WGS metagenome assembly JAESFN01 (sample SAMN14505399, study PRJNA617100) | algae metagenome | isolation source: Iphinoe sp. HA4291-MV1 and co-occurring heterotrophs from trail next to... | place: USA: Maunawili Falls, Hawaii | collected 2009-07-25
TAGCGATAGACGCGGTCGAGATCCAAGCTCATGCCATGCGCCTTCAGCTTTCAAATAGTCGTTCCCCCTCGCCGCGGAGCGGGAGGGGGAGGAAATCAGGTCGGCCAGGGCAGCGAGTAGGTCTTGTTGTTGGTATAGCTTTTCATGGCTTCCCAAACGCCTTCCTTGTAGCCGAGGCCTGAATCCTTGATGCCGCCGAATGGCGACATCTCGATGCGATAGCCCGGCACCTCCCACACGTTCACGGTGCCCACGTCGAGCTCGTTGACGAAACGGGTGATGTAGTCGAGGCGGTTGGTGCACACGCCCGACGACAGGCCGAACGCGGTCGAGTTCGAGATGCGGATGACCTCGGCGATGTCGTTGGGGCAGCGGATGATCGGGATGACGGGCCCGAAGGTCTCCTCGTGCACCAGCTCGCACGTGTAGGGCACGTGATCGACGACGGTCGCCGGAAAGAGGGCGCCCCTGCGGTCGTTGCCATGGAGCAGCTTGGCGCCCTTGGCGACGGCGTCGTTGACGCGGGCCTCGAACTGCTTGGCGGCACCCTCGTGAATCACCGTGCCGATGTCGGTCGCGGGATCCATCGGGTCGCCGGATTTGAGCTTCTTCGCCTTGGCGAGAACCAGCTCGGCGAACTTGTCGGCGACCTTCTCGACGACGAGGATGCGCTTGACCGCGGTGCAGCGCTGGCCGGAGTTCTTGGTAGCGCCTTGCACCGCCATCTCGGCCGCCTTGTCGAGGTCGGCGTCCTCCATGACGATCAGCGGGTCATTGCCGCCGAGCTCGAGGATGATGCGCTTGTAGCCGGCGGTGGCGGCGATGTGCTTGCCGACCCGGACCGAGCCGGTGAAGGTGACGATGTCGGCACGCTCGTCGGTGATCATCGCGTCACCCATGGTGCGCGGATTGCCGGTGACGATGGAGAGCATCTCGGGCGGCAGGCCGGCCTCGTAGAGGATGTCGGCGAGCAGCAGCGCGGTGAGTGGGGTGAGCTCGGTCGGCTTGGCGACCACCCGGTTGTTGGTGGCGATCGCCGGCGCGATCTTGTGGCTGATCATGTTCAAGGGGTGATTGAACGGGGTGATCGCCGAGATGCAGCCGAGCACCGGCGTGCGCGAGGTATAGATGCGGCGCGCCTTGCCGTGGGGGGTGATGTCGCAGGAATAGACCTCGGCATCGTCGCGGATCGCCAGCTGGCCGGCGAGCAGGTAGACGTCGTAGGCGCGGCCGACCTCGTAGAGGGAGTCTTTCAGGCACAGGCCCGACTCTGCCGTGATGAGGTGGGCGATCTCCTCCTTGCGCCGGCTGAGGATCTCGGCGGTGCGGGTCAGGATCTTCTGGCGGTCGTAGCGGGTGAGCTTGGAGGCGTAGGCATGGCCGATCTTGAAGGCGTCGGCCACCTGCTTGGGGCTGGCCGCGGGCACGGTGCCGACCACCGCGCCGGTATAGGGATTGTAGACCTCGACCCGCTCGTCGGCATCGACCAGCTTGCCGGCGATGCGCATCTTCTCGTGGCGCACGGGAGCCGGCTTTGCCTTTTTGACTTTCTCTTGCATCGCGTGCGTCCTCAGGCGACGTGGTTCAGGGCGACGTCGAAGACGTCGAAGTTGCGCAGGCGCCGCTCCTTGGGAACGGTCAGCTTGCGGTTGGCGATCATCGGCACGCACTGCTCGGTGAGCCCGCCATGCGAGCGCAACGGCTCGTCGAGGCCCGACAGGTCGTGCTTCTCGGGCGCGGTGCCGAGCGCCTTGTGGCGGGTGGAGAGCACCACGATGTCGCCGATGCGATCCGGCGGCAGCTCGAAGCGCTCGCAGGCTTCCGCGCGGGTGACGGCAAAATCGACGCCCTCAACCGCCTTGAGCTTGGTGAGCAGCGCCTTCACGTCGGTGCCGGCGGGCACGTGCACGGTGGCGAAGGAGCCCAGCGCTCCGTGATGGACGACATAGGGGTCGGTGATCGGGAGAATGACCCGCGCCGTGTCCTTGCCGAGCCACTGATCGAACAGCGTCTGCAGGTAGACGACGTCCGGGCTGCCGTCGGTCTTGTGCTTGTCGTTCATGCCGTGATCGGCGGTAGCCACCACGACGGCGCCGAGTTTGTCGAGGCTCGCCAGATAGCCGTCGATCATGGCGTAGAAGTCATTGGCGATCTTGGTGCCGGGACCGACCTTGTGCTGGATGTAGTCGGTGGTCGACAGGTACATGAGGTCGGGCCGTACGGTCTCCATCAGCTTGACGCCGGCAGCGAAGACGAACTCGGACAAGTCGGCCGAGTAGACCTCCGGCACCGGCTTGCCGACGAAGGCCACGACGTTGTCGATGCCGTTGTCGCGCTTGGTCGCCTTGTCGGCGCGCTCGGAGGAAAAGGCGATGACGCGGCCAGAGGCATAGTCGAGGCCGTTGGACAGCAGCAGGCGCAGCTTGTCCTTGGCGGTGACCATGGCGACCTTGGCGCCGGCGTCGTGGAACGCCTTGAGGATGGTCGGCGCGCGCAGGAACTTGGGATCGTTCATCATCACCTCGGCGCGGGCCTCGGTGTCCCAGAAGAAGTTGCCGGCAATGCCGTGGACGGCCGGCGGGCGGCCAGTGATGATCGACAGGTTATTGGGGTTGGTGAAGCTCGGGATCACGCTGTCGGCGAGGAGATTGGCGCCGTCCTTCATGAAACGGGCGAAGGTCGGCGCGCGGTCGGCCTCGATGGTCTTCTCGATGTAGCCGGGCTCGGAGCCGTCGAGGCAGATGACGACGGTCGGCGCCTTGGGGAAGGCGTAGGTGCGGCCGTTGCAGGCGACCTCCTTGTCGGCGCGGCGGGACGTCATGTTGCACCCTCTTCCTGTTGAGCGCCCTCGATCACGCGGCGCTCTTCAACTCGGTCACGCCCATGTCACGCAGGACATCGGCCACGGTGGCGAGGAAGCCGTGCATGTCCTTGGCGCCGATGCGGCCGATGCAGCCGATGCGGAAGCTGTCGGCGACGGTCAGCTTGCCGGGATAGATCACGTAGCCGGCGTCCTTCAGCCGGTCATAGAAGCTCTGGAACACGAACCTTTCGTGTCGGGGCATGTGGAAGGTGACGATGATCGAGGCCTGCAGCGCGTCGGGCAGCAACGTCGCGAACCCCAGCTTGCGCATCCCCTCGATCAGGATGCGGCCGTTCTCGGCATAGCGGGCGCCGCGGCCGGGCTGGCCGCCCTCGGCCCAGAACTCGGTCAGCGCCTGATGGAACGACACGATGACGTGGATCGGAGGGGTGAAGCGGTACTGGCCGGTCTTGACGAAGTTCTGCCACTGATCGTGGAGATCGAGCACCAGGGTTGTCGCATTGCCCTTGGTTTCGGCAAGGGCCGCCTCGCGGCACAGCACGAAGCCGAGGCCCGGCACGCCCTCGATGCACTTGTTGGAGGAGGCCGCGACGGCATCGACATCGATCGCCCTGGCATCAAGCGGGATAGCACCGAAGGCGCTCATCGCGTCGACCAGCAGGCGCTTGCCATGCTTCTTCGCCAGCGCGGCGATCTCGACGACCGGGTTCAGGATGCCGCTGGTGGTCTCGCAGTGCACCGTAAAGATATGCGTGATGGCGGGATCGGAGGCCAGAATGCGATCGATGTCGGCGAGATTGGGCGGCGTATCCTCGGCGGTTTCGTGCACCGCAATCCGCCGCCCGGCAATCAGGCAGATGCGCTTGGCGCGCTGGCCGTAGGCGCCGTTGATCAGCAGCAGGATCTTGCCCCGGCGCGGCACGAACGTGGTCAGCATAGCCTCGACGGCGAAGGTGCCGGAGCCCTGCATCGGCACCGTGACATGGGTGCCCTTGGCGTTGATGACCTCGGGAAGGCGGTCGAGGACCTCCTGGTTGATCCTGAGGAAAGTCGCGTCGCGAGAACCCCAATCGTGAACCATCACCTCCTTGACGGTCTTCGAGGTGGTCAGCGGTCCCGGGGTGAGCAGCAGGGGATCGCCGGTCTCGGAGGTGGCGGGCTGCGATGGGCGGGCGACCATGGGCAGAACTCCTTGCTGCGCTGCGATTGTGCGACGCCAGAAGAACGCTAGCGCAGATGTTCACATTGATCCAATATACCTTTTCGATTGGCAGCATAGATTTCATCAATGAATCTCACGCACGTCCTCGCCTTCCACCGCGTCGCTGCCGCCGGCAGCTACACGCTCGCAGCCCGGCTCGGCGGCATCAGCCAGCCGACCTTGTCCTCGCAGGTACGGGCGCTCGAACGGTCGGCGGGCGCGGCGCTGTTCGAGCGGTCGGGCCGCGGCGTCAGGCTCACCGCGACGGGCGAGCGGCTCTATGCGGCGACGGCGAAGCTCGCCGGCGCGATGGACGAGGTCCGGCGCACGCTGGCGCTCGGGCCGACGCCGGCGCGGGGGCGCTTGAGGATCAGCGCCGACAGCGCGGTGCACGTGCTGCCGGTGCTGGCGGAGCTCAAGAAGTCGGTCGCCACGCTGCATTTCTCGCTGCGCATCGACAATTCTGCCGAGGTCATCGCGCAGGTGCTGGCGGAAGAGGCCGACGTCGGGATCATGGCGCGTCCGACCGCCGATCTGCGGCTGCACACCATCAAGATCCGCGAGGACCGGCTGGTGCTGCTGGTCAGCGCCAAGGACAAGCTGGCTCGGCGCAAGCAGGTCCGGTTTACGGCGCTCGCCGGGCGCGACCTGGTGGTGCGGGAGCGCGGCTCGATCACCCGCGAGGTCGCCGAGGCCCGGCTCGCCAGCGAGGGCGTGGCGATGGGACAGGTCTTCGACGTGGCGACGCGGGAGGCGGTTGGGGAAGCGGTGGCGGCCGGGTTCGGCGTCGGGGTGATCTTCGCGAGCGAGGTCGGCCGCGACCCGCGCCTCAAGGCCGTCGCCATCGTCGGGGCGGACGTGTCGGTCGCCGAGTTTGCCATCTGCCGGGCGGAGCGACGCGGGCTCGGCTTCGTCGGCAAGTTCCTCGACACCGCACGCCAGCTCGCGCTCAGCAACGGCTGGCTGGCAACGCGGCCGCGCGGCGCGGCGTGAGCCGCGGCCGCGCTTGCGTTTGGGCGGCGCACCCACCAAATGTTACTTTTCGCGCTGACCGAACACGCTTAGCTTGTCATCAATCTGTCATACTTGACGGCCGTTGTGATTCGGCCCCAGTGCGCCATTCGCCCCTCGGGCATCTCACGGAGATCGACACGACGACATGCACGGAAGCGACGTTCTCCTGACCCTTCTCGGCGGCGTGGCGCTGCTGCTGTGGGGCGTGCGCATGGTGCGAACCGGCCTGACCCGTGCCTTCGGCGCGGCGTTGCGGATGGTTCTCAATCGGGCCTCGCAGAACCGGATGACGGCGTTCGGCGTGGGCGTCAGCGTCGCGGGGATCCTGCAGAGCGCGACCGCGACCGCGCTGCTGCTCGCCTCGTTCGCCGGCCGCGGGCTCATCACGTTGCCAATCGCGCTTGCCATCATGCTGGGAGCGGATGTCGGCACGACCCTCGTCGCGCAGATCTTCGCTTTCAACATCAAATGGTTGTGGACCGTCGCGATGATCGCCGGCGTGGTGCTGTTCCATGCCACGAGCCATGACCGCACCAAGAACGTCGGACGCATCCTGATCGGGCTGGCGCTGGCCATGCTCGGCCTCACCGTGCTCGGCACCGTGTCGAGTGCCATGCGCGACAGCCCGACGGTGCAGCTCGTGCTGGCGGCCCTCGGCACCGAGCCGACAATCGCGGTCATCGTCGCCGCACTGCTGACGTGGCTCGCGCATTCGAGCCTGGCCATCATCCTGTTCATCATGTCGCTGGCGGTGGGCGGGGTGATCAGTGTGCCGCTGGCGCTCGCGCTGGTGCTCGGGGCCAACGTCGGCGGGGCGATCTCGCCGTTCACGGCGCTGACCGGGTCGCCGGCCGCGGCCCGGCGGGTGCCGCTCGGAAATCTCATCGCGCGCGGCGCCATCGCGATCGTCGCGATCCCGCTGCTGTCTTTCGCGGAGCCGCTGCTGGCCGCGATCAGCGCCGATCCGGCGCGGCTGGTGCTCAACTTCCATACGGCCTTCAACGTGATGGTGGCCGTTGTCTTCCTGCCGCTGCTCGACCCGCTGTCGCAGCTCGTCACCAAGGTCATGCCGAGCCCACCCGAGCCGGCCGAACGCCGCTCGGCTCAGCATCTCGATGCGACGGTGCTCGACACGCCGACGGAAGCGCTCGGCTGTGCGATGCGCGAGACGCTGCAGGTCGGCGACATCGTGCTCGACATGCTGCGCCGCTCGCTGACCGCCATCGAGGGCAGCGACACCAAGATCATCAAGGAGCTGGAAAAGGCCGACGACGACGTCGATGCGCTGCACGAGGCGATCAAGCTCTACCTCATCCGGGCGTCCAAGACGCCGATGGGAGAGGCGGAGTCACGCCGCTATGTCGAGATCCTGTCGTTCACGATGAACCTCGAGCACATCGGGGACATTATCGACAAGAACCTGATGGAGCTGGCGACCAAGAAGATCAAGAAGCGCTACACGTTCTCGCCGGAGGGGCTGACCGAGCTCAAGCGCTTCCATGCCCAGGTGGTTGACAACATGCGGCTCGCCCTCAACGTCTTCGCGACGCGCGACGTGACGCTGGCGCGGCGGCTGCTGCTCGAAAAGACTTCCATGCGCGCCAGCGAGTTCGAGGCGGCCGACCGGCACTTCGCGCGCCTCAAGCAGGGGCGGCCGGAGTCGATCGAGACCAGCGCCATCCACCTCGACATCATCCGCGACCTGAAGCGGATCAACTCGCACCTGACCTCGGTCGCCTATCCGATCCTCGAGGCGGCGGGCGAGCTGCGCGACACGCGGCTGCGGCAGGGCCAGGCGCCGGTCGAGCCGGTGGGCGCGCTGGCGACTCCGAGCCGGCAGGCGTAGCCCGACGGCCTCACGCCGCGCGTTGGATGCGGTCGTTGAGGTGCGTACGCAGGTGGTGCGCGAACTCCAGCGCGATCTCGGACGGCCGTACGCGCGGCATGTAGAGATTGACTGAGAAGTCGGGCAGCCGCGGCAGGCCGCTCGACGCATCCAGGATCTGAACATCCTCCGGCACCGTCGGAGCCAGCAGCGGTGCGACCGCGAGATCGGCTTCGACGGTGGCACAGATCGGCTCGAAGCTGTTCACCTCGCACACCGACCGCCAGTCGCGGCCGGCGTCGGTCAGAGTTTTCAACACCACGGGCCGGAAGGCGCAGCTCTCGTCGCCGGTCGCAATCGGCAGCGGATCGCGCTCCCAGGCATGACCGCCCCTGGCACCGACCCATACCAGGGGCCGGGTCAGCAGCGTTTCGCCGTGAGGGCCGCATCCCGGCTCGGTCGTCATCGTCAGGTCGGTCTCGCCGTCATCGAGCTTGGCGAGAAGCCGTTGGCTCGAGTCACAAATCAATGTCACCAGCGCGCGCGGCCAGGCTTCGTAGAAACGCCGAAGCACGGACGGCAGGAACGGACGGACGATATCGGCAGGAATGCCGACGCGGACCTCGCCGGTGACGTCGGGCGCGGTCATGGTCGACCAGATCTCGTCGTTGATCGAGAGAAGACGCTGCGCCCGTGCCAGGAGCCGCTCGCCGGTCGGTGTCAGGCGAAAGCCGCGGCGATCGCGTTCGAAGAGGGACGAGCCAAACGAGTCCTCCAAGCGCTTGATCTGCTGGCTGACCGCAGCCTGCGTCACGTTAAGGAGCCGCGCGGCGCTAGTCATGCCGCCGGTTTCCGCAACAGCCGTGAAGGCGCGTAGGAGCGCGGTGTCGATGTTTCGCGGCATGGGTCACTCTCAAAATAAGACATTCTTATTCTCGATATAATATACATTCACTTTCCTTATGCAAGAGCACGCCGTAACCTGAGGTCCAGTCAGCCGAAAGGAATGGTCATGCTCAGCAAGAACCCAGTGGTGGTCAGAGCCATCCTCCCGCAGATATCTGGCTTTGACGGCCGCGCATGGCGGCGCCTCTTTGACGCCGCGCGGGCCGTCCGAGCCAAGGTCGAGGGCTGGCGTGCGTCGCGGCGGCTGATGGGTGCCGACGACGCCATGTTCAAGGACATCGGCGTTGCGCGCGGCAACATCGATTGGGCGGTCCGCCACGGGCGCGGCGAGCGCACGCCCGCCGCCACCGGGGACTCCGTGAAAATGCACTAGCGGAAGCGGAGCAACAGGATGCCCGCGACGACGAGGATGGCGGCGAGGATGCGGGTGGCGACGATTGGCTCTCGCAGGAAGACGATGCCGATCAGCGCTGCAAACAGCACACTGGTCTCGCGCAGCGCGGCGACGACGGCGATGGGCGCCTTGGTCATGGCCCAGATGGCGATGGCATAGGCCGCCGTCGCCATGGCGCCGCCCAGCAGCATGAGTCGCCATCCTTCCCTGGTGCCGGCGACCAGCTTGGCGGGCGCCAGCGCCACCCCGATCGCGCCGACGATCACGCCGTCGAGCACGAACAGCCAGACGATGTAGGGCGCCGCCGTCTCGTTCATGCGGGCGCCGATGCCGTCGACCAGGGTGTAGGCCGCAATCGTCAACGCGGTCAGCAGAGCGAAGCCGACCGAGCGGACATCGAACTTGCCGAGATCACCGGCACCGCGCAGCGATAGCGTGATGATGCCGACGGCGAGCACGATGATGCCGATGGTGCCCTGCGTGCCGAGCGTTTCGCCCAGCCAGGCGCTGGCGCCGAGCGCGGTGATCAGCGGGGCGGTGCCGCGCGCGATCGGATAGACCTGGGAGAGATCGCCGAAACGGTACGCCTCGGCCAGGGCGAAATAGTAGACGAGATGGATGGCCAGCGAGCCGGCGATGTAGGGCCACGCCTCTGCCTTCGGCACCTCGACGACGGCAAGGAACGGCAGCGCGACGATGCCGCAAGCGATCGACATCAGGCAGATGGCGACGATGGGCTCGAGACGCACCTTGAGGAGCGCGTTCCAACCGGCGTGAAACGCGGCGGCCGCCAACACGGCAACGAAGACGAACGGATCCATGCTGTGGTGCGGAGCCCCTAACCTTGCAAGCGAGCCCCGGAGGGATCGTAAGGCGCCTTCAGGCTGGCGGCGACGGGAACGCGCTCGCCGGCAAGATCGATCTCGAGCGGTCGGCTCGCGAGGCTGGCCTCGTCGATGACCTTCCCGCCGGTTTGCAGATAACCGAGCATGACGATGCGGCCGACGGCAGCGCCATAGGCTGCCGATGTGACCTCGCCGACCGGCTCGCCGCCGCTCAGAACCAGCTCGCCGCCGTGGGCCATAGGTGCGTCGGGATCGCGCGCGACGAGCGATACGCAGCGGCGGCGCGGCGGCGACTGGCGCTGCTCCAGCAGTGCCGCGCGGCCGATGAAGTCGCCCTTGTCGAGCTTCACAGCGAAGCCGAGGCCGGCCTCGTAGGGCGTATAGTCCGGCGACAGCTCGCGGCCCCAGGCGCGGTAGCCCTTCTCGATGCGCAGCGCCTCGATGGCGTAGTAGCCGGCGTCGGCTAGGCCGAGATCGGCGCCGGCCTCCAAGAGGCGATCGTAGACGGTGGCGGCGAATTCGGTCGGCACATAGAGCTCCCAGCCCAGCTCGCCGACATAGGTGCGGCGGCAGGCGAGCGCGGTGGCATAGCCGATCTCGATCGGCCGTACGGCGGCAAAGGGGAAGGCCGCGTCAGCGAGCGGGGTGCGGCTGACCCGCTCGAGCAGGGTGCGGGCGGCGGGACCCATGACCGGAAGCACCGAATAGGCCGAGGTCACGTCGGTCAGCGTGGCGCGGGCGTCCTCGCGCAGGTTGCGGCGGAGCCAGTCGGCATCGCGGACGGCCTGGGCAGTGCCGGTGAGGATCAGGAACTCGGTCTCCGACAGGCGCGCGATGGTGACGTCGCTCTCGTAGCCGCCGCGGGCATTGAGCAGGCCAGTGTAGACGCTGGTGCCGGGCGGAACCGCGATGTCGTTGGCGGCGAGGCGCTGCAGCTCGGCCAGCGCATCGCGACCCTGGACGAGCAGCTTGGCGAACGAAGTCATGTCGAAGACGGCGACGCGCTGGCGGCAGGCCTGCTGCTCGGCGACGTGCCAGGGGAACCAGTTCTGGCGGTTCCAGCCGTAGGCGATGTCGCGGGCGCTGCCCTTGGGCGCGAAGACGTTGGGGCGCTCCCAGCCCATCTTGGAGCCCCAGACGGCACCCTTGGCGTCGAGGCGGTCGAACAGCGGCGAGCGGCGGAAGGGGCGGGCGGAGACCAGCTCGCGGTTGGGCCACGGCATCTGGTAGTGGAGGCCCAACACCTCGCTGACGCGATCCTTGAGCCAAGCGCCGTTGCCGTTGAAGCGGGCAAAGCGGCGGATATCGACCGGCCACAGGTCGAGCGTCGGCTCGCCCTCGACGATCCACTCGGCGAGCGCCTTGCCGGCGCCGCCGGCGCTGGCGATGCCCATCGAGTTGAAGCCGGCGGCGACGTACAGCCCTGCCACGTCGGGGGACTCGCCCAGGACATAGTTGTTGTCGGCGGTGAAGCTCTCGGGCCCGTTGATGAAGCGCTTGACCTCGGCACGCTCCAGCGCCGGCACGCGGATGACCGCGTTCTCCATCAGGATCTCGAACTGGTCCCAGTCGTCGGGCAGCAGGCCGAACTCGAACTCGTCGGGCACGTCGGTGACCCAGGGCTTGGCCTTGGGTTCGAAGCCGCCCATCAGCAGACCGCCGACCTCCTCCTTAAAGTAGATGTAGCCGTCGGGGTCGCGCAGGCAGGGCAGGTCGGGCGTCACGCCGTCGATGCGGCCGGTGACGATGTACATGTGCTCGCAGGAGTGCAGCGGCACGGCAACGCCGATGCCCGCCGCGAGCTGGCGCGACCACTGGCCGGCGGCGATCACAACGACCTCGGCGGTGATGCGGCCCTCAGCCGTGCGCACGCCTCTGATCCGACCGTTGTCGACGTCGAGGCCGGTGACGCGAGCGCCCTCGACGATGCGGGCGCCGCGTGAGCGGGCGCCCTTGGCCAGCGCCTGCGGGATGTCGGCCGGGTTGGCCTTGCCGTCGCCGGGAAGCCAGGCGGCGCCGACGAGATCGTCGGTGCGCATGACGGGAAAGCGGTCACCCGCCTCCTTCGGCGACAGCAGCTCGCAGGCGACGCCCTGGATGCGGGCGGAGGCGGCGACACGCTTGAGCAGCGCCATGCGCTCGGGCGTGCGCGCCACCGTCAAGGATCCGCACTGCTTCCAACCGGTGGCAAGGCCGGTTTCCGCCTCGAGATCGGCATAGAGCTCGGTCGAGTAGCGGATGAGGCGGGTGAGGCTCGAATGGGTGCGGAGCTGGCCGACGAGACCGGCGGCGTGCCAGGTGGTGCCGCCGGTGAGCCGTCCCTGCTCAAGCAGCACGACGTCGCGCCAGCCAAGCTTGGTCAGGTGATAGGCGATGGAGCAGCCGACGATGCCGCCGCCCACGATAACCGCCTGGGCGTGTGACGGCAGAGCGTCTGGCATGTGGTCTTCCCCCATCGGCACGGCTCGCGCCGCGCGCGCGGCAGCACCGGAAGGGGAACCCTTGCTTTTCGTGCTTCTTGCCGGAAAACCGGTACCCACTTTTCCGGAAGCACTCTAGCGCGGCCACACCCATTGAACCAATATACGTTTTCGATTTCTGCCATTGCTTTGGTCAATGGATTGGCGGCGACGCTCGACCCTTGACGCCCCGGCTCGTCCGGGGCAAGTGCAATTCTCCACGAGGAGGACACGCCCATGCCCCGTGCCGCCGCGCCCTTCGCCGGAGTCTTCCCGATCGCGCCGACGCCATTCACGGAGGCCGGGGATCTCGACCTCGAAGGCAAGAAGCGAGTACTCGACTGCATGGTCGATCAGGGCGTCGACGGCATCTGCATCCTCGCCAACTACTCAGAGCAGTTCCTGCTGTCGGACGCGGAGCGGGACGCCATTCTCGACGCCGCAATGGCGCACGTCGGCGACCGCGTGCCGGTGATCGTGACGTGCAGCCACTTCAGCACGCGGTTGGCGGCGGAGCGCGGCAAACGGGCGGCGGCGTCCGGCGCGCGCATGCTCATGCTGATGCCGCCTTATCACGGCACCGGGCTCAAGGCCGACGAAAAGGGCATCATCGCGCACTTCGCGCGGGTCGCCGAAGCGGCGCAGATCCCGATCATGGTGCAGGACGCGCCGCTCAGCGGGGTCGCGCTATCGGTGCCGTTCCTGGCCCGGCTCGCGAAAGAGGTGCCGCTGGTCCGCTACTTCAAGATCGAGGTGCCGTTTGCCGCGGCCAAGCTGCGCGGATTGATCGAGGCCGGTGGCAAGGCGATCGCCGGGCCGTTCGACGGGGAGGAATCGATCACGCTGATGGCCGACCTCGACGCGGGCGCCACCGGCACGATGCCGAGCGCGCTGCTGCCCGACCTCATCCGGGCGGTCGTCGTCCATCATCGCGAGGGCCGGCGCAAGGAGGCGGCCGAGGCCTACGCGCGCATCCTGCCGCTGATCAACTTCGAGAACCGCCAATGCGGGCTCAGGGCGACGAAAGCCGTGATGATGGAAGGCGGCGTGATCAAGAGCGACGCGGTGCGCCACCCGCTCGAGCCATTGCATCCGACGACCCGTGCAGGCCTGCTCGAGCTGGCGCGCGAGGTCCATCCGCTGGCCCTGCTGTGGGGCAAGTGAGTTAGATCAGATAAATGTAGAGCGCGATGCCGGTGCCGGCAGCCAGCATCAGCCCGAGCAGGAAGCCGAACAACGCGCCGATGGGAGAGGCGGCCTGGGATTTCGGTTCGGCGGCCGGCCTCACAGGCATAGGAGCCGGCGGCAGGGGCGGGCGTTCCGGCCATGGGTCGGCCACGGGACGCAGGGGATGCGGCGGGACTGGTTGCAGCATGGCAGCGGGCGAAGCCTCGCGCGCGGCGTCCGGGTAGGCTCCCGACTCCGGCGCCGGAAGGGCCGGGCGGCGGGTCAACGAGCTCAGCTCGGAGCGCTGAAGCCGAGCCGGCTCATTCGGGCCGGGCTCGTCGATAGGATAGGTCGGATCCTGCGCCAGCGGCGAAAGCTGCGCGAGGCGTGCGGCCAGGCGCGCCTTGGCAACCTCCTTGGCGGTGGCATCCGCAGGCTGCCCCGTACGCGGCACCAGCTCCAGTTTGACCTCGGACTTCGGCTTCTTCATCGCTATCGCATATCGCCCCTGAACGGCCCCAGTATGGCTCGGATCGCCCACATCGTCGCACCGGCGGATATCACGACTTGCCGATGCCCGAGATGCGGTCGAGCAACCGCCGCGGCCGGTTCGGCGCGGGCGCGGCATCCGGCTGCGGCGCATTCGCGGCACCGGGCGCCGGTGCGGGGGCGACATCGGACGTTGCCAGCTCAGCCTCCGCATGCCCGGCTCCGTTGGTTTCGGGCTTGGGCGCGGCCGTATCGTTGGCCACCAGAACGACGGGTGCCGCCGCCGCGCGCTCCGGCGATGGCGACAGCCGCGACTGCCCCAAGCGCTCGGCGAGGCCGCGCGCGGCGCCAGTGATGGCGCGGCGCGGATGGCCGGAGGCGGGCAAGGTGCCGACCCCGAGACGGCGCATCTCTTCCATGTAGTGCGTGGCCTGACGCGCCAGGCGCTCATTGGCCGCGGCGAGCTCGGCGCGCAATTTCTGGATCAGCTCGCCCTGGCTGTCGGTCTGCGCCTGCAGCGCGCCGAGGCGGGCTTTCATGGCAATCTTGCTGTCCTTGAGCGACATCGAGCGACGCTCGACGGGCTCCTGCTCGTAGGCCGCGAGCGAGGCCTCGAGTCGCTTGATCGTCGCGGCCTGATCCTCGGTCTTCGCCTTCAGCGAGCGGACCTGCTCCTCGTAGATGCTCGGCTTGGACACCGCCTTGTCGGCGCCTTCGCGAATGGACTTCAAGGCGGCCTCGGCGGCGGCCAGCTCGCGGCGGGCGAGCTCGATCATGGGGTCGGGTCCGGCGGCGCCGGCCAGGGCGCCCTCGGCGCGTTGGCTCTGAAGCCGGTCGATGAGGTTTGCCTGCTCGCGGGCGCGGGCCCGCAACGCCTCGAGCTCGGAGCGCAGTGCGAGCTCGCCCTCGAAGACGGGATCGTTCAGGCTATCGCGATTGCGGGCACCACGGGTCGCCAACGTGGTGGTCAGACGGTCGATCTCGGCGCGCTGCTGAGCGTTGATCTGCATCGCCTCGTCGAGAGCACGGATAGTCTTGCTCGCCTCGGTGTCGAGCGCGGCGATCTCGCGATCGCGCTGGAGAAGGAGCTTACGGGTCTCGGCCAGCCGCTGCTCGATAATGGGCACGCGGTCGGTCACGGTCTGCTCGAGAACGCGGCGCGCGTTCTGATTCTCCTCGAGGTCCGCCGTCAGCCGCCCAACGTCGCTCTCGAGCGCGGTAATCGCCGCATCGCGCCGGTTGAGCTCGACGCGCTGGCGCGCGGCCGACAGGCGCGACTGCTCGACCTGGGTCTCGAGCCGGTGCACGCGGATGGCATAGCCGGCGCGGATACGATCCTTGTCGGCGCGCACCTCCTCTTCGGTCACGGGCAGCGACTCGCGGATGCGCGCGGTGGTGAAGCGGACGGCGCGCGCCCAATAGGCCGGCGCAACCAGAATCACGACGAAGCTCGCCAGCAGCACGCCCAAGACCACAAGCATCACGGATTCAATGGTGATCACGCGTGCGGCCCCGCCTGAGTCGTCCCGCAGCACCACAGCGCCGGCGCGCACGACGCACCGGCCACTCCACCGGTGCTGCTGTCCGGCGTCTTCGGCATCCTGATCCCTGCGTCGGCCACGCTTTCGGCGGGCTAGAACGGATTCCATGTCGGCGAACGGGTATACTTCAAATAGCCGACGTTGGCACCTAGCCTTAGGCCTACACCGGCCCGGATGGGAGCGAGCGTAATGTCGCCGTCACCCTTCTGAAACTGAATGCCGACACCGCCCACCAGATAGGCCGATCCCTGGACGCCTGCGAAGCGATCATAGATTTCCTGCGGATCGCGCAGATTGTAGACCAGCACCATGGTCTTGGAGCCCTCGGCGCCGAAGTCATAGCCAATCGAAGGGCCTTGCCAGAACACCTTGTGGCTGCCGGCGTCCTTCGTATAGAGCACGCCCTCGCCGTAGCGCAGCCCGGCAACGAACGCGCCGCCGGCGTCCTCGCCGAGGATATAGCCGTTGGGCCGACCGGCCTTCTGGAAGGCGTACTCGATCACGTTGGCGAGGCCCTTGCTGACCGAGCCGAAGAAGCCGTGACCTGCGGCAAGAACCTCGTTCTGCGAATAGGTACGCCGGTCCTCGTACTGCGGCGGAGGGTAGCCTCCGCCATCTCCGCGATAGCCTGGAGGCGGACCGCGATTGTAGTCCGCGACCGGTGGATTGCCGTCGCGATAGGCCGGATAGGGCTCGCCGCCGCGCGAATACGGCTGGCCGGCGCGATCATCCGGCGCGCGGCCCGAGTAGTTGTAACGATCGTAGCCACCGCCCTGGCTGGGAGCGCCATAGGACTCGGTGGCACCATAGGAGCCGCCACCGCCCTGGTAGCTGCCGCCCTGGCTCGAATAACCACCCTGTCCCTGATAGCCACCCTGGCTCTGATAACCGCTGGGCGGGCGATAGGCATCGTTGCCGTACGAACCGCCCGACTGGCTGGTTTGATAGCCGCCGGAACCCTGATAGCCGCCGCCGCTTTGGGCCGGCGGGCGATAGGCCTCGTTGGCACCGTATGAGCCGCCCGACTGACCCGACGGATATTGGCCTGACGGATATTGGCCCGACCCATAGCCGCTCTGGGCCGGCGGGCGATACGCATCACTGTTCACACCAGCTTGCGGGTAGGGCCGGGACACGGCGCCGCCCTGGTCCCAGGGCAAACGCTCCTGTGCCGTGGCCGCGCATGTCGTCATCATCGCGGCCACGGCCACGATCAGGTTCCGCGTCAAGTGTTTCGTGGGCATGGGTCGAACCAGGAGGCCCCCCGCGGCAACACGCGCACAGTCTTCCATTCGTCCTTCATACTTGATTCACGCAAAGTGTTACCAAACTGTGGCCACAGCACATATTTGCCGTTCCCTGTCGGCACCAGGGCGCTTGCTGCTTTGGCAGAATCGCGGAGAGGTTTCAGGTCACGCCACGGGGCGCCCGCCCCCAGGCCACGAACCCCGGATTGCGGTAGTCGGGCTTGGCGTAGCGCAGTGGCTCGCCCGCGAAGGTGCGCACAACACCACCAGCGGCTTCCAGAACCGCGTGGCCGGCAGCGGTGTCCCATTCGTTGATGGTGCCGGAGCGCGGGTAGACGTCTGCCTCGCCGCAGGCGACGAGGCAGAATTTGATCGATGAGCCGACCCGGCGGCGCTCAGCGATCGGGAGCGTGTCGAGAAATCGTTCGGTCTCGGGCTGGTTGTGCGAGCGGCTCGTCACGGCGACGAGCCGCCCGGGGTCCGGCGCGCGGGTGCGAACCTCGCGGGGCGCGAATGCAGCGAGCGAAGAGGCGTTGGCACCCGCCGGCATGCGGGCCTCCAGCACGCGGTGCGGCGCGACCGTCACGAAGAGACGGCCGAGCACGGGCGCATAGACCACGCCGAAAGCCGGTGCACCATCAGCGACGAGCCCCACGTTCACGGTGAAGTCCGTACCGTTGGCGACGAACTCGCGGGTGCCGTCGAGCGCATCGACCAGAAAGAAGGCGGCGGCCGGGACGGGCGCGCCGTGCCGGCTGACCGCTTCCTCTGCGACCACTTGCACGTTCGGCGCGAGGCGCGCCAAGGCGGCGAGCAGAATATCCTCGGCCTCCTGGTCGGCCGCGGTGACGGGCGAGCGATCGGCCTTGTGGGTGACCACGAGCGACGGGGTGCGATGGCGCAGGATCGCAGCGCCGGCCGCCACGACCGCCGGCACGAGACCGTCGGCCAGACGCTGGTGATCGATGTTCGCCATGCCAGCTCCATTCGTCTTGCCGTTCCAGGCGCGCACCCGACGGCAACCTGTTGCGGCGGCACCGTTGCGGCCGGGACTCTATTGTGGCCAAAAACAGTCCTGTCGGACGCCGACCGGCCGCGAGTCTTTGCATCCGGTCGATGTCGCATGTATCAAGTTGTCGAAGCACTTTTCAAGCACAGTCGGCCTGCGTCTGCGCCTCCCGCGCCTGGGCCACCCGCCAGCAGACTGTGGACCACCGAGGGGGCCTTGATGAGCCAGCGCGCGCAACCGACCGATCTCGAGCTCGCCGCCCTCATCTCCAGCAAGATCTGCCACGACGTGATCGGACCCGTCGGCGCCATCTACAATGGCATCGAAATCCTTGACGAGGACGACAACGCCGAGGCCAAGTCCTACGCTCTCGATGTCATTCGCAACGTGACCGAGCAGGCGTCGGCGCGGCTGCAGTTCGCGCGCTTTGCGTTCGGCGCCGCCGGCTCGGCGGGCGCGGTGATCGATCTATCAACCGCCGAGCAGATTTCGCGAGGATTCGTCGGCAAGGGCAAGCACCGGCTGCACTGGAAGGCGCCGGCAGGGCAGATGATCAAAGACCGGGTGAAGCTCCTGCTCAACCTGATCGCCAGCGCGGTCACCGCATTGCCGAGGGGCGGCGACATCGAGGTCACCATGAGCGGCACCTTCGAGCAGCCGGCATTCGTGATCCGCTGCCAAGGCACCGGTGCGCGGCCGCCGCAGTACCTGGTCGATTTCGTAAGCGGAACGCAGGGCCCGCAGATCGATGCCATGACCATCCAGGCCTACTACACGTGGCGGCTCGCCCATGCTGCCGGCATGAAGCTCGATATTGCCCGGGACGGCGCCGACATCCTGCTGCTGGCGCGGGCTAGCGCTTGAACTCTGCCGCTCGCAGGGCGCATTTCTCAATAACCTCTTAATGGTTTCGCGCAACACTCCCGGTACTTTCCGAGCCTGGGTAACCTCCTGGGCTTGCGCCGAGGATATCGGCGGACGACAGCGGCGCTGAGCTGGTTCAGAGGTCAGAGATGAAGCGGTGCCTGGTGGTCGATGATTCGGATGTGATCCGCAAAGTGGCCAAGAGGCTGCTCGAGAACCTTGGCTACATGGTCGACGATGCCGAGAGCGGGGCGGCCGGCCTGGCGGTGTGCCGGGCGCAGATGCCCGAGATCATCCTTCTCGACTGGCACATGACGGAAATGAGCGCATTCGATTTCCTCGCCGCCCTGCGCGCGCTGCCGCACGGCCGCAAGCCGATCGTCATCTACTGCACTACGGAGAACGATCAGGTGGACATCGACCGCGCGTTCGCGGCGGGCGCCGACGACTACCTGCTCAAGCCGTTCGATCGCGAGTCGGTTCGGGCGAAGTTCGCCGAGGCGGCCCGGGCGGCGTGACGACTGTGGCCTACCGTGCCACCGGAATTTGTGAAATTCCCTTCAGCTTCAACGGCCGGGCAGAACCCGGTTCGCCGGCGGCACTGACCATGCTGGTCTGCCGGTGCGCGAGTTGCTAAGCCTGCTGAGCGGCGCTCAGCAGGACGCGGGGATCGAGTGCTCAAGGTCGAGAAGCTCAGGGTCGGCACCTTGCCGCCGCTGTCGTTCGCAGTGGCCGGCGGAGAGTGCCTGGCGATCGAAGGGCCGTCGGGTTGCGGCAAGACCCGTCTGTTGCGTGCCATCGCCGACCTCGATCCGGCCCGGGGCTACGTGTTTCTGGAAGGGGCGGAGCGCAGCGAGATGGCGGCGCGAGAGTGGCGCCGTCGCGTCCGATACGTCGCCGCCGAGCCGGCCTGGTGGGCACCGACCGCGCGGGCACACTTTGCCGGAGATAAATCAGCGGGAGCGCGCCTGGAGCGAATCGCGGCGTCGCTGGGCCTCGCAGCCAGCCTCGTCGATCGCAGCCTTGCCGGACTCTCGACGGGCGAGCGGCAGCGGCTGGCGCTCGCCCGGGCGCTGGCCGACGAGCCGCGCGTGCTGCTGCTCGACGAGCCATCGGCGACGCTCGACACGTCGGCGGCCGCGCTCGTCGGGGAGCTCATCCGCTTCCAGGTGTTGGCCGGGCGCGCCGTCCTGCTGGTCTCGCACAACACCGCCGAGATCGAGCGCCTCGCGCATCAGCGGCTGCTGCTCGGTGCGCCACGCACGGCGGGAGCGTATCCCCAGGTCCACCCGGCCGCTCCGCTCGGCCACGGTGTCCGGCCATGACGATCGCGACACTCGACGTCATTCATCTGGCGGCGGCGGCCTCGCTGATCCTAATCAACGGCGCGCTGTCGGTCGCGTTCGGCCTCGGCCTCGAGCGCAGAATCGCCATCGCCGCCGTTCGTATGGTGATCCAGATCGGCGTGATCGGGCTGGCGCTCGCGTTCGTGTTCACTCACGCCTCCCTGCTGGCGACGGCCGCAGCCGCGATGGCCCTGACGCTGATGGCCGCCTACGAGGTCTGGGCGCAGCAGGACAGTTCGCGCGCCAAGGTCGCCGTCTTCGGGCTCGGCCTCGGGGCCCTACTGCCGGCCGGCCTGGTCGCGGCCACCTACGGCTCGACCGTGATCGCGGGCGCGCAGCCATGGTACGCGCCGCACATCTTCATCCCCATCCTCGGGCTGGTGCTCGGGACCGCCCTTACGGGGATTGGCCTCGCGCTCAGCACCGCGTTGCGCGCCGCGCGAGGGGAACGTGGCGCGATCGAGGCGCGGCTGGCTCACGGAGCAGGGCGCTTCACGGCGATGAACGGCGTTGTCGCGCTGGCGCTGAAGGATGGGCTGATGCCGGTGGTCAATGCGATGTCGGTGTTCGGCCTCGTCGCCATCCCGAGCTTCATGAGCGGTCAGATGCTGGCGGGCGTAGCTCCGCTCGACGCCGCGAAGTATCAAATTGCGCTGATGTTCGTGGTCGCAAGCGCAACCGCGCTCGGCGTGACACTGGCGGCGCTCGGCAGCGTGCTGCTGCTCACCGACCGGCGTGATCGGTTGCGCCTTGACCGCCTGGCGACGCCCTGAATCGATCCGCCGCTACTGCTTCTTCTTCGGCGCGACGCTGCCGGTCTCCGCCGGCGCTTTGGCACCGGCCGCGGCGCTAGCTCCGGCCGGCCCTCCCTCCGACCAGCATACCGTCGCTTCTGCCTTGCAGGTGTGCTCGTCGAACACGATGAAGTTGAGGAACAACTCGCAGGAGACATCCTTCTTGCCGGTCGTATATTTCTTGACGCCGTTTTGCGCGGCCCACTGCGCGATGTGCTTGTCGAGCAGGTCCTTGGCGTCCTTGGTGGGGCCGTCCTTGCCGTAGTCGTTGACCGAGAAGGCCAACCGCGTGCACTTGGCCGCGGCGGGGGCGGCGAAGGCGAAAGCAACAAACGGAAGGCACGCGAAGAGGGCGACGTTCCTGGCAATGGACGGCATCGATGCGACCTCGAGATGGGCCCTCAACGGGGCAGGATCGTTCGAGGTATAACGACGACGCCGGCGCGTGCCTAGACGGTGGCGCGACCAGCTCCCACGATCTTTGCGGCGACTGGCTTCCGGGCCACGCGGGGCCCGGCGCAACGACGCAGGCTCAGTTCAGGTATGGCGAGTCGCCGCCGCGCGGGGCAATTCCCGAATCGAAGAAGAACCCGTGATCAAATGGTCCGAACCGAGTCTGGCGATCGATCATCGGATCGCGGAAGGTGTTGGAGCTTCCGTACTGCGTGCGGCTGTCGCCGTACGTGTTGATGGTGTCGAAGATCGAATACGAGTACCCGCCGCGCCGGGCGACGTAGCCGCGCACACGGGGGCCCTTGCGGTAATAGCCGGTCGACGGGTGCTCAGCCGCGTTGTCGACGGAGCGGGTCGACGGCTTGCCGCCGGCCTCAGCGGGCGTCACAAACGCAAGCGCTGCCGCCACGGCCAGTCCCAGGGCGATACCAACTGTGCGGGTCATGACGCTCGTGCTCTCCATCTGTCTCGCCACCGAGACTTAACAGCTTACCTAAAAAAGTGAACGCTTCCTTGAAAACGCCGTCAGATCACGTTCGGTTTCCGGGTTCTCTGTCGCCGGAGAACCACGCCCGGCAGACCGGCCGGCCCGAAATGCCGCCTCTCGAGCAGGAGTCCCCCGAATGGAACTGATCGGCCTCGGCGTCCAATGGGCCAGCGGCGCTCTCGCCGGCGTTCTCGCTGGCAGCCGGCTCGCGCGCGCCAGCCTTGGGCGTGCCGGAGACATGCTCGCGGGGGCGATCGGCGGCGGCATCGGCGTCGCCTTTGCCGATGCGTGGTTGGGTCTGGCGCCGACCGCCGCCCCGGACACCGGCACGGTTGTCGTACAGGCAGCAGGCGGCGCTCTCGCTGGTGCCGCGATGATGCTGGCAGCCGGGCTGCTCGTGTCCCGGGCCACGCGGCCGGACAGATGACCGCACTGGACGAATCAGGGCCGCGCGATCCGCGCGGCCCTGGCTCAGACTGTCGCCGGTAAAGGCGCCAACCTTACTTGCAGGCACGCTGCGACGCGTTGCAGGTCGTGATCACCATGTCGGTCTTGCAGGTCATGCTGGCCTTGCCAGCAGCCTTGCCGCCGTACTGCGTGATCGAGTTGCCGAGCGCGGCCGTCGCCATCGCCTTGGCGATGTCCGGCGTGAGGCCGGTGCCCTGGCCCCCCGCCTTCACGCACGACTTCGCATCGGCCGTGCTAACCAGCAGCAAGGTGCCGACGACAGCGAGACAGGGCAGCGCAATGTGACGGAACGATTTCATAGGGCTCCTCCTCAAGAGCATTGGGACAAAGTTAATATGCCGGACGAGATTGTCTGGGATAGGCTTCTGACGAACCTAGACACGCGCTTTCGCGGGGACCGTGGCCGGCCGGCCACGCCGGACAAATCCGAAGACTGAGGAAAACCTGAAGCGCCACGATACGGTGACCATGGCGCTTCTTGGTTTCTGCGCCCGGTCCTCGCTATTTGCAGAGCGAGGCTTGAAGAACGCAGGTGTTGCCGAGCCCCGTCCCCTTCGTGCACTTCGACTTGAGGCCGGTCACCTTGTAGCCCGGCGCCACGCCGACCTTCGTGCTGGAGGCCATCCAGCTCGCCCACATGCCCCAGTCGGTCGCCTGCAGAACCGCTTCCCAGGCCTGGAATTTCGCGTTCTCCTCATTCTGCCCGGTGCCCTGCCCGGCCTTCTTCACGCACGTTGCAGCCTCAGCGGTCGCTGCCGCCCCCAGCGCCAGGCCCGCGACCGTTGCCGCGACCAGCGCCACTTTCCTAAACCCAAGCATTCTCGCTCTCCTCGAAAAAGCAAAAAACGGACCGGGCGACACTGCCCGAGTCCGCTTCTTTTGCCTATCGCTCCGGCAATCAGGCCGCCGGTTTGTCCCACTCGCGTTGCCGCCCTGCGGCAGTCGCCAAGAGGAGCGAAATCTTGTCTATTCGCCAGCGAGCTGCAGGTTGACGGCCTTGGGGCCCTTCCCGCGCTTATCCGGCTCGGTATCGAACGACACGCGCATGCCCTCGTCCAGAGGGCCGATGCCCGAGCGCTCGACGGCGGTGATGTGGACGAAAACGTCCTTGCCGCCCTGGTCCGGCGTAATGAATCCGAACCCTTTCGTCTGATTAAAGAATTTGACCGTTCCGGTCTGCCGCATGTGGGTCTCCTGGTCCCCGATGATGTTGTAAGGAGGCGCCAGCCCACGGGCCAACGCCGGTGCAGCTTAGGCAGTCTCGTCCGATGTCGGGGAGCGTGAGGTGGTGCGATCGAGGACGCAATGCATTCGCGTAGTAAGTCTCATTAGGCTCGTCAGTCATCGCCGGGGCCGATATGCCGCCCGAACTGACAACACTATGTTCGAAGCCTTCAGGCCGCGCAAGGCAAATCGGCATGGCCGGAGTGTGGCGGGGCCGCTCGCGTCAAGGCACAAGTCCTATCTTTCCCCCAGCCACAATGTGCGCTGCGAAGCGCCGGTGCCGTCGGCGAGACGCTCGGCCAGGACCGGCAACAGCTCCTCAAGCGCCGGAGCGAGACGATAGGGCGGGTTCAGCACCAACAAGCCGCTGCCGTTTAATTGCTTAACGTCCTTCGGGGCGCGGATCATGAGCTCGACAGCCAACACCTTGGCGAGGCCGAGCGCCGCGACGGCGCGATGGAAGGCTGCGATGGGCCGCGGATCCTTGATCGGATACCAGAGAATGTAGATGCCGGTGGCGAACCGGGCCACGCCGTCGTGAAGTGCCTGGATCAGCCGGGCGATCTCGTCGCGCTCCTCGAACGGCGGGTCGATGAGCACGGCGCCGCGCCGCTCCTTTGGTGGCAGTAGCGACTTGAGCGCTGTCCACCCGTCGAGGTTGAGCACCTTGGTCTGACGATCGCGCGCAAAGAGTGCGGCCAGGTCCTCGGCGTCGGCAGGATGAAGCTCATTCAAGATCAGGCGATCGTCGGCCCGCAGCAGGGCCCGGGCGATGCGCGGGCTGCCGGGATAGTGCTCGAGCCGGCCCTTTGGATTGTCGGCGCGCACGACCGACAGATAAGGCGCGAGGAGACGGGCGGCCGGCTCCGGGAGAGGTGACGCGTCCGGCCCCAGGAGACGACCGATGCCCAACCGCCATTCTCCGGTTTTCAGCGCGGCGCCCTCGTCGAGCCGGTAGCGGCCAGCCCCAGCATGGGTGTCGATGACGCGGAAGGGCGCCGGCTTCGCCCGCAGCTCGGTCAGCACGAGGGCGAGCACGGCATGCTTGAGGACGTCGGCAAAATTTCCGGCGTGGAAGCCGTGACGGTAGTTCATCGCTATTCATCGCAGATTCAAGCGGCAGATTCGGACGACCGGACTGGCCGCTTTCACGCTGCAGCGCTAGGGTGGTCAAGCTGCATACCGCATACTGCATTGCGGAACCCAGCAAGACGTGGCTACACTGATAGCAACTACAAAAAGCCTACGCATCCAAGGAGGACATCCATGCTCAAGGCCGCATGCGGCTCCGTGGCCGCAGTCACCATCGCTGCGCTCGTGGCGCTCCAGGCTCCCCCCGCGCACGCCCAGTTCAAACCGACGCGCGACGTGGAGTTCATCATTCCGTACGGGCTCGGAGGCGGGGCCGACTTGCTGGCGCGCACGATCATCAAGATCATTACCGAAGAGAAACTGGTGCCGACCACCATCGTCGCGGTCAATCGGCCGGGCGGCGGCAGTGCCGCCGGCGTCGGGCACGTGGTGGCCTCCAAGGCCGGTGACAGCCATACGCTGGTGTTGATCAATCCGCAGACCCAGATCACGCCGCTGCGCGTCGCCGACGCCAAGGGCTGGCGCGATCTGACCCCGGTCTACAATTTCATGCTCGACGACTACCTGCTGTTCGTGCGCGGGGCGTCGCCCTACAAGACTGCCGCCGATGTGATCAAGGACGCCAAGGCGAAACCGCCGCGCTCGATCTCCATCGCCTCGTCGGGCACCGCCGACGATATGGCGATCGCCGTGTTCCAGGCCGCCTCGGGCGTGCAGTTCAACATCGCGCGCTTCAACAGCGGCGGCGAGGCGATGACGGCGATGCTGGGCGGGCACACCGACCTCGCGGCCGGCAATCCGCTCGAGGTCATGGGGCAGTTGCAGTCGAAGGCGGTGCGTGCGCTCGGCGTCATGCGCCCGACGCGCTTCGAGGCGCTGCCCGACGTGCCGACCATGAAGGAACAGGGCGTCGAGGTGGCGCCGTTCCAGATGTGGCGTGGCGTGGCGGTGCCCAAAGGCGTGCCAGCCGATGCCGTGGCCTACTGGCAGGACATTATGAAGAAGGTCGCCGCGTCGCAGGCGTTCAAGGACTACATCACCTCCAACGTCGCGACCCTGCAACCCATCGCCGGAGAGGATTTCACCAAGTTCCTCGAAACGCAGGAAGCGCTCTACAAGGACATGCTGGCCAAGCTCGGACAAAAGTAGCTCGACGGGGATCGTGAGCATGGGTCCTCCCCAATCGCTGCCCAAGGCGGCGGACACGCTGCCCCGGATCGTCGCCGTCGAGGCGATTCCGGTGGCAGTGTCCGGCCTGCGTCCGTTCCGGATCTCGGAAGGGCAGGCCGTCACACACATCTCGGTCGTGCTGCGGCTCCTGACCGACGTGCCGGGACTGGAGGGCAACGCCGAAATCGTCTCGGCGCCGCCCGGCAAACCGGAAGAATTCGCCGAGGAGATCACCGGCGCGGTTGCCCGCTACGTGGCGCCGGCGCTGATCGGGCAGAGCGCCGCGGCGCGCAGGATCGCGATGGCGGCGGTCGAGCGGGTGCTCAAGGGGCGGATCTGGACGAAGGCGGCCGTCAACGTCGCGTTGCACGATCTCGAGGCCAAGCAGCTCGGCATTCCGGTCACGCGGCTGATCGGGGGGGCGCGTTCCACCCGCGTGCCGGTGATCGGACCGGTGGTCGGCATCATGACGCCGGCGGAAATGGCCGAGATGGCGGCGGGGCAGGCCAAGGCCGGCTTCACCGCGATCAAGATCAAGATCGGCGAGACGCCCGATGCCGACATCGACCGCGTCCGGGCGGTGCGCGAGGCGACCGGCCCCAATGTGCAACTGCGCGTCGACGCCAACGACCACTATCAGGCCGCCGATGCGATCCGCATCATCCGCGCCATCGAGTGCTACGACATCGAGCACGTCGAGCAGCCGCTGGCGCGCGGCGACCTGCTCGGCATGGCCGAGGTGAAGCGGTCGATCGGCGTGCCGCTGATGACCGACGACATGGTCGGAACGCCCGCCGAGGCGATGACCGTCATCCGGCTCAAGGCCGCCGACCGGATGAAGATCAAGGTTACCAAGCACGGCATCGACGGTGCGCTGCTCATCGCCAGCATGCTCGAGGCGGCAGGCATGAAGGGTGTGCTGGGCCACGTGTTCGAGATGGGGCTCGCCGCGGCGGCGGAGGCGCATGTCGCGGCAGTGGCGCCCAACCTCGCGCCCCCGCACGAGATCGGGTCGCTCAAGCCGATGGGTGCTGACGACGACATCATTGTGGACAACCTGAGGCCGGAGGCGGGCTTCGTGCACCTGCCGACGGGCGCGGGACTCGGCGTGCGGATCGACTGGGAGAAAGTCGAAGCGCTGCGCCTCAACGGCACGAAGCAGGTTGGCAAAAGGACGATCTGACATGCTCACGGGAGAACGATTGCTCGTCGTGCTGATCGGCGGCTTCGGTGCGGTGTGGGCGGTGCAATCCGGCCACCTCAGGTACTGGGATGACTTCGCGCCCGGGTCCGGCTTTCTTCCCTTCTGGCTGGGGATGACGCTGGTCGTGCTGGCGGGCGCGGTGCTGGTCTCTTCGCTGCGCGCCGAGCGGGCGCAGACGGGGGGCGCTGTCGAGGTCGGAGCGCCGGCCGCGAGCCAGCAGGTCCGCGTCATTCTCATCGCGGCCGGGCTGTTCGCGTGCATCGGCCTGTTCGATTGGCTCGGTTTCACCGTGTCGGTGGCGCTCTATCTCGTGTTTCTGATCGGCATCGTCGAGCGGCGGCCGCTTACCGAGGCGGTTCTGGTCGGTGGTGGCGTGGCCGCGTCGCTGTGGCTGATCTTCCTGAAATGGCTGCACGTGCCATTGCCGATAGGACCGTGGGGATTCTAGGCCATGGACACCCTCAACCATCTCGCCAACGGCTTCGTCCTTCTGTTCACCGCGAAGAACATGCTCTTCTGCCTGCTCGGCGTGCTGCTGGGCCAGGCGATCGGGGTGCTTCCCGGCATCGGGCCGTCAGCGGGAATCGCGGTGCTGCTACCGCTGACCTTCGGCGGCGATCCGATCTCGTCCACGGTGATGTTCGCCGGCATCTACTACGGCGCGCAGTACGGCGGCACGCTGACTTCGGTGCTGGTCAAGATCCCGGGCGAAAGCTCGAGCGTGATGACCAGTCTCGACGGATACCAAATGGCGCTGCAGGGCCGCGCGGGAGCGGCGCTCGGTATCGCGGCGATCGGCTCGTTCATCGCCGGCACACTGGCCACCATCGGCCTTGCGCTGTTTGCGCCGGCACTGGCGACGGCGGCGCTCGCGTTCGGGCCGGCCGAATACTTCGCGCTGGTGATCATGGGGCTCGGCGCGCTGGCGTTCGTCGGGGGCTCGCTCGGCAAAGGCCTGTTGATGGGTGTGCTCGGCCTGGCGCTGGCGACCATCGGCACCGACCCGCAGGTCGGCAACACGCGCTTCACGTTCGGTCAACTCTGGCTCCTCGACGGGATCGAGTTCCTGGTGCTGGCTGTGGCGTTCTTCGGGATCGGCGAAGTGCTGGCGCAGTGCTCGCAGCCCGCCGCCAAGGAAGAGGTTCAGGACCGGATCGGCTCGGTCTACCCAACCCGGGAGGACTGGCTCAAGTCACGGGGCGCCATCCTGCGCGGCACCGGCATCGGCTACATCGTCGGGGTGCTGCCGGGTGCCGGCGCCACGATCGCCTCGTTCATCGCCTACGCGGTCGAAAAACGAGTTTCCAAGACGCCCGAGCGGTTCGGCAAGGGCGCGGTGGAGGCCGTGGCTGCGCCCGAGTCGGCCAACAACTCGGCCGCGGTCGGAGCCATGGTGCCGATGTTCGCGCTCGGCATTCCGGGCTCCAACACGACGGCGGTGATGCTCGGCGCGCTGATCATGTTCGGGCTCAGGCCCGGCCCGGCGCTGTTCGAGCAGAACCCCGAGTTCGTGTGGACGGTGATCGCCAGTATGTTCGTCGGCAACGCGCTGCTGCTGGCGATGAACCTGCCGCTGGTCGGGCTCTTCGCCAAGCTGCTGAAGGTGCCCTATTCCCTGCTCTATCCGTCGATCCTGGCGTTGTGCCTCGCCGGCGTCTACAGCATCTCCAACAGCACCAGCGATTTGTGGATGGCGGCCAGCTTCGGTGTGCTCGGCTATTTCATGAACCGCTACGACTTCCCGGCGGCGCCGCTGGTGCTGGGACTGGTGCTCGAGCCGCTGTTCGAGAATGCGCTGCGGCAGATGCTGACGCTTTCGCACGGAAGCCTGAGCCCGCTGGTGACCCGGCCGCTCGCCTTCTCGATCCTGCTGGTGACGCTGGCGGTGCTGGTGGCGCCGTTCGTCACGCGGCTTCTCGCACGCGCCAAGGGGGCACCCACGACATGAGCCTGCATGAGCGAATCGGAGTGGATATCGGCCGCAAGATCGGCCTGGAGGAGGGACTGGAGTGGGCGGCGCGCAAGGGCGTGCGCTACATCGACGTCGAGTGCGACGTGGCGCCGAACGCGCTCGGCTCCTTCGATGCGGGGCGCTGCGGCCGGGTGCGGGCGCTCACCGAGAAGCACGGCATCAAGCTCGGGCTGCACACGTTGTCGGGCGTCAACATCGCCGAGTACTCGCCGTTCATGACAGATGCGGCGGACCAGTACCTCAAGGGGTATATCGACCTTGCACTGAAGGTCGATGCGGGGTGGGTGATCGTGCATGCGGGCTACCACTTCACCGGCGACTATGAGGCGCGCCGTACGGCGGCGCTGGAGCGGCTGAAGCGAGCCGTGGGCTATGCCGAGCAGAAGGGCGTCAAGCTGCTGCTGGAGAACACCAACAAGGAGCCGGTCGACGCCGAGGTGCGCTACTTCGGCTACAATCTCGAGGAGACCAAATACTTCTTCGATCGCATCTCCTCGCCGCAGCTCGGATGGTCGTTCACGGTCAACCATGCACACATGGTTCCGGAGGGCATCGACGGCACGATCGACGGGATGGGCATGGCCCGCTGCGGCGAGGTGCGGCTCGCCGACAACAAGGGCGACAAGGAAGAGCACCTGTTTCCGGGCCAGGGCACGATCGATTTCAAGCGAATGTTCCAGCGTATCGAAGCGGCCGGATTCAAAGGCCACTACATGAACGCGTTCGGCTCGCTGGACGACATGGCGCGCGGCCGCGACGTGCTGGTGAAGATGGCGGGGGCGTAGAGACGCGCTACGCCAGCCCGCCGCTGCGCTCGACGAAGGCTGCGACCTTGTCGACGCCCTCCCCGGCGCGAATGTTGGTGAACACATAGGGCCGCTCGCCGCGCATGCGCTTGGTGTCGCGGTCCATCACCTCGAGGCTGGCGCCGACGTGGGGGGCGAGGTCGATCTTGTTGATCACCAACAGGTCCGAGCGGGTGATGCCGGGGCCGCCCTTGCGCGGGATCTTTTCCCCCTGGGCGACGTCGATGACGTAGATGGTGAGATCGGCGAGCTCCGGCGAGAACGTCGCCGCGAGATTGTCACCGCCCGATTCGATCAGGATCAGATCGAGCTTGGGGAAGCGCTTCACCATGGTGCCGACGGCGGCGAGGTTGATCGAGCAGTCCTCGCGGATCGCCGTGTGCGGGCAACCGCCGGTCTCGACCCCCATGATGCGCTCGTTGGGCAGGGCGCCCGCCCGCATCAGAATCTCGGCGTCCTCCTTGGTGTAGATGTCGTTGGTGATGGCGCAGATGTCGAAGCGGTCGCGGAAGCGCTTGCACAGCGCCTCCATCAGCGCGGTCTTGCCGGAGCCGACCGGGCCGCCGATGCCGACGCGCAAGGGTCCGTGGGACGTGCTCATGAGCGAAACAGCCTCGTGTACTGGGTTTCGTGGGCGAGCGATGCGAAGTCGGAGATCCAGGCCGCACCACCCAGATCGTCGAGCGTTGCGGTGGCTGCGACGCGGACGGCCGCGTCGACCCGCGGCACGAGCGCGGCCAGCACGCGCTGCCCGTCGGTCTGACCGACGACGCCAAGACGCACGGCGGCGGAGACGAGATTGGACAGAAACGCGACGCCGTAGCCGGTGAGCGTCGACTGAAGTGCGATGCGATGGCCGGCGGCGGCAACCGCCACGGCCACCGCGTAGGTGAATTCGGTTTTCGCGGCGCGGCGCAACAGGTCCACTGTCGCGCACGGCCATGCCGCGGCGATCGCTTCGAGAAACGATTGGCCCTGCTGGGTGGCCTCGAGACGACGCTCGGCCGAGGGCTGCAGCGCGGCGGCGAGTGCTGTCACGTCCGCCAACGCAACGGCGTCAGAGGCGGTCGCGGCGCGCCAGGCGCAGGCCGCGAGCACCAGATCGTTGCGCAACGCGCCGAGGTCGGCGAGGTCGGCGAGCCAGGCCTCCAGCGTGGCCCGATCCTTGATCAATCCCTGCTCGGCCGCCCATTCCAGGCCATGGCTGTAGGCGAAGGCGCCGACCGGAAAGGCAGGTGAGAGCCACAGTACCAGCGGTGTCGGAAAGGCGCTCGCGGACGCGCCGCCGGCAGCCTCGGCGTCCGCCCCATCCCGGCTGGCCGCCGGAGAGACTCGGTGGCGGCGGCTCATGGACGGCGCGAGCGCGGGTTTCCGCGCGCTTTGGGTGGGTGATCATGATCGTGCGCGTGGTCGTGGCCATGGTGATGATGGCCGTGATGATGGTGTCCCGGCTCATCGATCGGGCGCTGGCCGCCGTAGGCGCCCCCCTCGGGCTCGAACGGGCGCTTGACGAGATGGATATGGGCACCGAGGCCGGCCACCATCTCGGCCAGGACGTGATCGGGCTGGATGTAGATGGCGTGATCGGTGACCTCGGCAGGCGTGTGGCGGTTGCCGAGGTGCCAGGCGATGCGGGCCAGCTCCAGCACGCTGTGGGCGTGAATCTCCATGAGATCCTCGGCAGCTGCCTTCACGGTGACGACGCTGCCGTCCTCCAGCGCCAAGCCGTCGCCGTCGGCGAGATAGGTCGGCTCGGCGAGATCGAGCATCAGCTCGCGGCCGTCGTCGGTGGCGAGCAGAATGCGGCGGCGGAAGCGCGACTGGCGATCGAGCGTGATCGTGCCAGCCTTCTTGCGGCCCCGCATCTCGGCCCGCGGAACGACGGTGGTGGAACGCAACATGGAGCGCACCCTAAAACAGGAAATAGCGCTGCGCCATTGGCAGCTCCTTAGCGGGCTCGCAGACCAGCAGATCGCCGTCGGCGCGGACCTCGTAGGTTTCCGCATCGACGGTGATGTCGGGCGTGGCGTCGTTGTGGATCATATCGGCCTTGGAGATGCCGCCGCGCACGTTTTCGACCGGAACCAATGTCTTCGTGAGGCCCAGCCGCGCGGCGATGCCGTTGCCGTGAGCGGCCTTGGACACGAAGGTCAGGCAGGTGGCGCCGATGGCACTGCCAAAAGCACCGAACATCGGGCGGTAGTGCACGGGCTGCGGAGTCGGGATCGAGGCGTTGGGATCGCCCATTGGCGCGGCCGCAATGGCGCCCCCCTTCAGCACGGCGTCGGGCTTGACCCCGAAGAAGGCCGGTGACCACAGCACGAGGTCGGCGAGTTTGCCGGGCTCGACCGAGCCGATGTGGCGGGAGACGCCGTGCGCGATCGCGGGGTTGATGGTGTACTTGGCGACGTAACGCTTGACGCGGAAGTTGTCGTTGCCGGCGCCCTTGTCCTGGGGCAGGGCCCCACGCTGCTGCTTCATCTTGTGGGCAGTCTGCCAGGTGCGGATGATGACCTCGCCGATGCGGCCCATGGCCTGGCTGTCGGAGGACATCATGGCGAGGGCGCCCAAGTCGTGCAGGATGTCCTCGGCGGCGATCGTCTCCTTGCGGATGCGGCTCTCGGCGAAGGCCAGGTCCTCGGGAATTGCGCTGTCGAGATGGTGGCAAACCATGAGCATGTCGAGATGCTCGTCCAGCGTGTTCACCGTGAAGGGGCGCGTCGGGTTGGTCGAGGACGGCAGCGCGTTTTTCAGCCCGGCCACCTTGATGATGTCGGGTGCGTGCCCGCCGCCGGCGCCCTCGGTGTGGAAGGCATGAATGGTGCGGCCCTTGAACGCCGCGATGGTGTCCTCCACGAAGCCCGACTCGTTCAACGTGTCGGTGTGGATCATCACCTGAACGTCGTGAGCATCGGCCACCGATAGACAGCAATCGATGGCGGCGGGCGTGGTGCCCCAGTCCTCGTGCAGCTTGAGCGCGCAGGCCCCGGCCTCGACCATCTCCTCGAGCGCACCGGGAAGCGAGGCATTGCCCTTGCCGGCGAAGCCGAGGTTCATCGGAAACGCATCGGCGGCGCGCAGCATCATCTCGATGTGCCACGGGCCCGGCGTGCAGGTGGTCGCGAAGGTGCCGTGCGCCGGGCCGGTGCCGCCGCCGAGCATCGAGGTGATGCCCGACATCAGCGCTTCCTCGATCTGCTGCGGGCAGATGAAGTGAATGTGGGTGTCGAAGCCGCCGGCGGTGAGGATCTTGCCCTCGCCGGCGATGACCTCGGTGCCGGGGCCAACGATGATGGTGACGCCGGGCTGTATGTCGGGATTACCAGCCTTGCCGATTGCGGCGATGCGGCCGCCCTTGATGCCGACGTCGGCTTTGACGATGCCCCAGTGATCAAGGATCAGTGCATTGGTGATGACGGTGTCGACGGCGCCCGCCGCGTTGGTCACCTGGGACTGGCCCATGCCGTCGCGGATCACCTTGCCGCCGCCGAACTTCACCTCCTCGCCGTAGGTGGTGAAATCCTTCTCGACCTCGATGATGAGGTCGGTGTCGGCGAGGCGCACCTTGTCGCCGACGGTCGGCCCAAACATGTCGGCATAGGCGGCGCGCGGGATCTTGTAGGACATGGAGTGATCCTCACTTCACCTCGGCGAGCCGGGTCGCCTGGCTCGCGGCAAGCTGCCAGCCGTCGTCGACGCGGACGTAGACTGCGATCCATCGGAACGAATAGGTCTTGCCGTCGGCGAGCGACTTGATCGGGCTGACGCCGGTCGCGATCGCGGTCCAGCCACCGGGCACGCGGATCACCAGCTCGGTGACGGGCGCGGTCTCGATCACCGGATCGCCGGCAAGCGCGGAGACGATGCGGGCGTCCTTGCCGTCGACCTTGCCGGAGCCGTGGGTGTGGACGAAGGTGTCGGCATACATGCGGCGGAGTGCGGCCACGTCCTTCTTCTCGATCGCGGCTGCCAGCGCCTTGCGGAATTCGATCACCTCGTCCGCGACGACCTTCTCCGTCTCCTTGTTGAGGATCGCGGGCGGATGGGCCAGCGCCGCGCCAGCGGCGACCGCGAAGAACGCAAGCGAGGCAAGGAAACCGATCATGGTGCGCACTCCCAGGCTACAGCGATCACAGCTTGCCCATGATATCCTGGCGGAAGCCGTAGACCGTGCGGTCGCCAGCAAGCGCGACCAACGTCACGTCGCGGATTTGGCCCGGCTCGAAGCGCACGGCGGTGCCGGCCGGGATGTCGAGGCGGAAGCCGCGCGCCTTGGCGCGATCGAACCGGAGCGCCGGGTTGGTCTCGTAGAAGTGGTAGTGGCTGCCGACCTGGATCGGACGGTCGCCGGTGTTGGCGACCGAAACGGTGACCGTCGGCCGGCCGGCGTTGAGCTCGATCTCGCCCGCCATGGGCATGACTTCGCCGGGGATCATGGGAACCTCGCGCTAGCCAACCAACAGGACGAGCCCGAGCGCTGCCGTCGCGGCGCCGAGGATACGCACCGGCACGCGGCCGACCAGCTTCTCGGCGCCGAGCCCGATCGCGATGCCGACGGCATGCAGAATGGCGGTGGCGGTAGCGAAGCCCAGGACGTAGGCGGCGAAGCTCGCATCGGGCGCCTCGGCTCCGTGGGCGTGGCCGTGGACAATCGCAAAGAGCGCGATCACCCCGGCGCCGACCGCGACCGGCGCGTGGACGGCGAGCGCGACGAGCAGGCCCAACACAACCAGCGAGGCCGCGATGGCGGGCTCGACCAAGGGGATCTCGACGCCGGCATGGCCGAGAAGCGCACCGCCGATCATCGCGGACACGAACGCGACGGGCCAGATCCACACCCGCCTGCCACCGCCGAGCGCCGACCACAGGCCGACCGCGACCATCGCGGCCACATGGTCGAGGCCGCCGAACGGGTGCTCGAAACCGGTCAGCGCGGAAAAGTGCGCGCCGGTGCCGACATGGGCAAGGGCCGGCGTTGCGACCAGCGCCAGCGCGCCAGCAAGGGCTATGCGTTTCATCGACTGCGTGCTCCGTAGAATGGGACTGTTCGAGCTTAGCGGATCGGCTGATGGACGGTCACCAGCTTGGTGCCGTCGGGAAAGGTGACCTCGACCTGGACGTCGTGGATCATCTCGGCGATGCCCGGCATGACCTGATCGCGTGTGATGACGCGGGCGCCGGCTTCCATCAGCTCGGCGACGGAGCGGCCGTCACGCGCGCCCTCCACCACGAAATCGGTGATCAGCGCGATGGCCTCTGGGTGATTGAGCTTCACCCCGCGCTCGAGGCGCCGGCGCGCAACGACGGCGGCCATAGCGATCAAGAGCTTGTCCTTCTCCCTCGGCGTGAGGTTCATGCGTCTGCCCCAAGGCTTGTGTTCTTATGTGGACCACACGCGCGGCATCGGCTCGCCCAGCAGATGCTCGGCGACGCGCACGACGTCGGCGCGCAACTCCTGTAGGGCGGACGCGAGGACACGCACCGCCATGAGGCCGTTCCAAGCGCTGGCCGCGACCTTCGAGCGCGCTCCGGCAAGCGCCAAACGGACGGCCCCGAGCCGCGCCTCGGCGTCGGGCGCGATCCATAGCATGACGGCCATGGCGCGGATGCCACCCCCGACGGCGGGGCGGCGCAGAAGCTCCCCGATGTTGCCGTCGAGCCGCGCGGCATCGGCATAGACGAGCTCGCCGGACCGTCGCACCCGCCAGACGTCGTGGAGCAAGCCGTCCGCCATCTCCTCGCCGCTCGCCATGCGGCCGAACACCATGCTTTCGGCCAGCAAGGCCTCGCCGCCGGTCGCGACATCGACCTCGAAGCGGCGCTTGAGACGGGCGCCCGAGAAGAGGATGGTCTCCTGCGGCAGCCAGGCGAGCCGCGCCCTCGTGCCGACGTCGAGCTTGATATCGATCTCGCTCGCCGGGGCGACCGAACGGTAGATGCGCTCGGCGGCCTGCGTGGTGACGGCCACGCTGGTATGGGGTGCCAGTGTCATGTCGAAAGCAACTCGATCGCCGCCGACCACGCCGCCGCCGGTGTTGATGATCACGGCCTCGGAGCGAGGAGACCGCGCGTTGGGAAACTTGAGGCGATAGCCGCCGCGCTCGGCCAAATCGGCGATGCTCGTGGCGCCGCCGTCGACCGCCTTGAAGGCAGCGCGGATGCCGCCCGTCACGCGGACGGGAGCCAGCGCCGACGCCAGGGCCAGCGCGCGGGCGTGGGCGTGGGCGTCAGACGGCGAGACGGCTGCGGACATCGGAATCGACCATCTCGGCGCGGGTGCCGGCCAGCACGATCTGACCGCGCTCCATGACGGCAAAGCGGTCGGCCAGATCGCGCGCGAACTCGAAGTACTGCTCGACCAACAGGATGGCCATCTCGCCCTTGCGCCTAAGATAGTCGATGGCGCGGCCGATGTCCTTGATGATCGAGGGCTGGATTCCTTCGGTCGGCTCATCGAGCACCAGCAGGCGAGGCATCATGACGAGGGCACGCGCGATGGCAAGCTGCTGCTGCTGGCCGCCGGAGAGGTCACCGCCGCGTCGGCGCAGCATGTTGCCGAGCACCGGGAACAGCTCGAAGATTTCGTCGGATACCTGGCGGGCGCCGCGCGGCAGCGGAGCGAAGCCGGTCTCGAGGTTCTCCTTGACGGTGAGGAGCGGAAAGATCTCGCGGCCTTGCGGCACGAAGCCGATGCCGGCGCGGGCGCGCTCGAACGGCGGCGCCCGGCTGATATCGTCGCCGTTCCACACAACGCGGCCGGTGCTGATCGGCTGGTGCCCGACGATGGCGCGGAGCAGGCTCGTCTTGCCGACGCCGTTGCGGCCGAGCACGCAGGTGACTTGACCGGCCTCCGCGGTGACCGATACGCCGCGCAGGGCCTGGGCCGCCTTGTAGTGCAGGTCGATGCTTTCGACGCTCAGCATCAGGACTTGTCCTCATCGGAGCGGCCCAGCACCTTGAGCTCCGGCCGCGCCTTGCGGATAGGTGCCTTGAGCGCAATTCGTCGGGCGGTGCGCGGCACGCCGCCAGCGGTCGAGACCGCGGACCGTGTAACGGGCGTGGTGCGCACGGCTTTCCTGGTGAACGGTTGATGTGGCGGCAGCATGCGGGACCCTCCCAAGATTTCAGCGTCCGAGATAAACCTCAATCACACGCTCGTTGCTCGACACGACATCGATGGATCCTTCGGCCAGTACCGAGCCCTCGTGCAGGCAGGTGACCTTGACGCCGAGGGCACGCACGAAGGCCATATCGTGTTCGACGACGACGACGGAGTGGCTGCGCGAGATGTCACGCAGGAGGTGCGCCGTCTCCTCGGTCTCGGCATCGGTCATGCCGGCGACGGGCTCGTCGACGAGCAGCAGCTTGGGGTCCTGCGCCAGCAGCATGCCGATCTCGAGCCATTGTTTCTGGCCATGGCTGAGGTCGCCGGCCGGACGCGCCCGGTGGGGGGCGAGCCGGACCCGCGTCAGCACCTCGTCGATGCGCTCGGCCGGGATACGGTTGCGCTCGCCGAACAGCGAAGCCAGCGTCGTGCGCGGCCCCTTCAGCGCCAGCAGAATGTTGTCGGCGACGGTGAGATTGTCGAACACGGTCGGCTTCTGGAACTTGCGGCCGATGCCGAGCTCGGCGATGTCGGCCTCGTCGAGCTCGGTCAGGTCAACCTTGCCATCGAAGTAGACGATGCCGGCGTCGGGACGCGTTTTGCCGGTGATGACATCCATCATCGTCGTCTTGCCGGCGCCATTGGGGCCGATGATGGCGCGCATCTCGCCTGGCGCCAGGGTGAGCGACAGCTCGTTCAGCGCCTTGAAGCCGTCGAAGCTGACGCTGACGCCGTCGAGATAGAGCAGGGCCTGGGTTTCCTGTGGGGTGATCATCGCCGCTACTCCGCCGCCTGGGGCTGAGCCATGGGCTGGCCGTCAAGCGTCGCCGCGGGCTTGCGGCGTCGGGCGAGCCACTCCTCGATCGTGCCGACGATGCCCTTGGGGAGGGCCAGCGTCACGAACACGAACAGCGCTCCGAGCGCGAACAGCCAATAGGGCGCGAGCAGCCCGGTGGTGAAGGTGGTCTTCATGAAGTTGACGGCCAGCGCTCCGACGACGGCACCCACCAGCGTGCCGCGGCCGCCGACGGCCACCCAGACGACGGCTTCGATCGATGCGGCGGGTGAAAACTCCGACGGGTTGATGATGCCGACCTGCGGCACATAGAGCGCGCCGGCCAAGCCGGCCATGCAGGCCGAGACGGTGAAGACCACCAGCTTGAAGTGCTCGACGCGGTAGCCGAGGAAGCGGGTGCGCGACTCGGCATCGCGGATGGTCATCAGCACCTTGCCGAAGGTGGACGTGACGATCATGCGGGCCGCGAGAAAGGAAAGCGCGAGCGCCAGGGCGGAGAGGATGAACAGCGCATTGCGAGTCCCCTGAGCCTGGACGTTGAAGCCCAGGATGTCCTTGAAATCCGTCAGCCCGTTGTTGCCGCCGAAGCCCATGTCGTTGCGAAAGAAGGCGAGCAGCAGCGCGTAAGTCATCGCCTGGGTGATGATCGACAGATAGACGCCACTGACGCGCGAGCGGAAGGCCAGCCAGCCGAATACGAAGGCGAGCGCGCCCGGCACCAGCAGCACCATCAGCATGGCGAAGGGAAACCAGTCGAAGCCGTACCAGTACCAGGGCAGCTCCTTCCAGTTCAGGAACACCATGAAGTCGGGCAGTACCGGGTGGGCGTAGACGCCACGGGTGCCGATCTGGCGCATCAGGTACATACCCATGGCGTAGCCGCCGAGCGCGAAGAAGGCCCCATGGCCGAGCGAGAGGATGCCGCAGTAGCCCCACACCAGGTCGAGCGAGAGCGCGAGCAGCGCGTAGCACAGGTACTTGCCGAGCAAGGCCACGACATAGGTCGGCACGTGGACGGCAGAGTCTGGTGAGGTCAACAAGTTGAGCAGCGGAATGAGTACGGCGACTGCGGCGAGGACGCCGAGGAAGATCCGGCCGCGCCGATCGAGGCTCGCCATCAGCATGGACGTGATCATGCCTCCACCGCCCGGCCCTTGAGGGCGAACAACCCGCGCGGGCGCTTCTGGATGAAGAGGATCAGCAGGACGAGGATGAAGATCTTGGCCAGCACGGCGCCGGCCATCGGCTCGAGGAACTTGTTGGCGACACCCAGCGCAAAGGCCGAGACCAGCGTGCCCCACAAGTTGCCGACGCCACCGAAGACGACGACCATGAAGCTGTCGATGATGTAGCTTTGGCCGAGGTTGGGCGAGACGTTGTCGATCTGGGAGAGCGCGACACCGGCGATGCCGGCGATGCCGGAGCCCAGCGCGAAGGTCATGGCATCGACGAAGCCGGTGCGGATGCCCATGGAGCTCGCCATGCGCCGGTTCTGGGTCACGGCGCGCATCTGCAGGCCGAGGGGCGTCGCCTTGAGCACCAGCAGCAGCGTCGCGAAAACGGCGAGCGTGAAGACGATGATCCACAGGCGGCCGTAGGTGATCGACAGCCCGAGCACCTCGACGGCGCCGGTCATGTAGCTCGGCGCGCCGACCTCGCGGTTTGTCGGGCCGAAGGTGGTGCGCACGGCCTGCTGAAGGATGAGGCTGACGCCCCAGGTCGCGAGCAGCGTCTCGAGCGGGCGGCCGTAGAGGAAGCGAATGATGCCGCGCTCGATGGCGATGCCGACGGCGGCAGCGACAAGGAACGCGAGCGGGATCGCAACGGGAAGCGACCAATCGAAATAGGCCGGCGCAATGGAACGGAATGCCTCCTGAACCACAAAGGTGGTGTAGGCGCCGAGCATGACCATCTCGCCGTGGGCCATGTTGATGACGCCCATCACGCCGAAGGTGATGGCGAGACCGATGGCGGCGAGCAGCAGGACGGAGCCGAGCGAGAGTCCATAGATCACGTTCTGGGCCTGAGCCAGGAACCGCAGCCGCGTCTCGAGGCGGGCCACGCCGGCTTCCGCGGCGGCTTTGAGCTCGGGCGAAGTGGCGGCCGACGCGGAGGCGCGTAGCAGGCCCATTGCATCCGCGTCGCCCCGCGCGGTCAGCGTCTCGATAGCGGCGAGGCGATCCTTGGAGGCCGTGCCGGCGGCACCGAGCAGGATCGCCGCGCGCGCCTCCTCGAAGGCCCGCTTCACGCGAGCATCCTTCTCAGCACCGAGTGCCGCCTCGAGCGGCTGCAACGATTTCTCATCGCGAGACTTGAAGATGGCTTCGGCCGCCTGCAAGCGCCGCGCCGGTTCCTTGGCCAGCAGCGTCAGCGAGCCGAGGGCCGCCTCGATGGCCCCCCGCAAGCGATTATTGGTGCGGACGGCGCTGAGATCGACGGGCGGGCTTGCGATCGCGGCGCCGGTCCTGGCGTCGAACGCCTTGCCTGCCGGGTCTTTGAAGAGCACGGCCTTGGTTGCGGGATCGACGAAGAGGCGGCGGTCGGCGAGGGCCTGCAGGATGGCGGGTGCGGTGGCGGCTCCGGATGCAGCGATCTCGTCGATGGCGGCGCCGGTCTCGGGGAAGCTGTCGGCGGCAAAGCGGGCGAGTGCCTCGTCCAGCGAGGCTGCCTTCGCGGCGCCGAGGAACGAGAGACAGAGGCCGAGCACAATCAGGACGACCAGGCTGCGCCGCACGTTCCTTCACCCCCTCGTTCGCGTGTTCGTTTTTGTTGGTGCGGAGCGGCACCGTGAAAGTGCCGCCCCGCGCTGGTCTCAAGTCGGCGGCGACCTAGAAGGTCATGCCCCGCCGCACTTGCCAGTTTTCGTGTTGAAGTTGCCGCACTTCTTGTCGACCCAGTCGGCGACGAGATCCTTGGATCCATCGAGATAGGGCGACCACGCGGCGCCGGGGACGAGGTCCTTGGTCTGCCAGACGACGTCGAACTGCCCGTCGGCGCGGATCTCGCCGATAAACACCGGCTTGGTGATGTGGTGGTTCGACAGCATCTTGGACATGCCACCGGTGAGGTTCGGCGCCTCGATGCCGGGCAGCGCGTCGATAACCTTGTCGGGGTCGGTCGACTTCACCTTCTCGACCGCCTTGACCCACATGTTGAAGCCGATGACGTGGGCCTCCATCGGATCGTTGCTGACGCGCTTCGGGTTTTTGGTGAAGGCCTTCCACTTGGCGATGAACTCGGAATTGCCCTTGTCCTTGATCGACTCGAAGTAGTTCCAGGCCGCGAGGTGGCCGAGCAGCGGCTTGGTATCGATGCCGGCGAGCTCTTCCTCGCCCACCGAGAACGCCACGACGGGGATGTCGGTCGCCTTGAGGCCCTGATTGCCGAGCTCCTTGTAGAACGGCACGTTGGCGTCGCCATTGATGGTCGAGACGACAGCGGTCTTCTTGCCGGCGGAGCCGAACTTCTTGATGTCGGAGACGATGGTCTGCCAGTCGGAATGCCCGAACGGCGTGTAGTTGATCATGATGTCTTCCGCGGCGACGCCTTTGGCCTTGAGGTAGGCCTCGAGGATTTTGTTGGTGGTGCGCGGATAGACGTAGTCGGTACCGGCGAGCACCCAGCGCTTCACGTCGCCGCCGTCCTTGCTCATCAGGTAGTCGACGGCCGGGATGGCCTGCTGGTTGGGCGCGGCGCCCGTGTAGAAGACGTTGCGCTCGGACTCTTCACCCTCGTACTGGACGGGATAGAAGAGGATCGAGTTCAGCTCCTTGAAGACCGGGAGGACGGACTTGCGGGACACCGACGTCCAGCAGCCGAACACAGCGGAGACCTTTTGCTGGGAGATCAGTTCGCGCGCCTTCTCGGCGAACAGCGGCCAATTGGAGGCCGGGTCGACGACAACGGCTTCCAGCTTCTTGCCGAGCAGACCGCCCTTCTTGTTCTGCTCCTCGATCAGCATGAGCATGACGTCTTTCAACGTCGTCTCGCTGATCGCCATGGTTCCTGAAAGGGAATGGAGTATGCCGACCTTAATCGTATCCTGTGCGAAAGCCCCGGGGCCCGCCGCGGCGACGGCCGCAGCGAGCGCAATGCCCTTGAGCATGGCGCGACGAGCAATTGACATTAAGTCCTCCGACCAACGTTGTTTGCACCGCCTTAACTAATGGCAAGGCCTGTGCCAAACCGCGTGCGGCGCAACACGACTCCTTATAGCGTGTTGTTCTGACGTACTTTTCCCCAGTCGCACCACGTCGGTTCGATGCTCGCGGCTGCGAAAGCGGCGGTTTGCTCGTAGCCCGATAAACAAGCAGGAGACTAAGTTTTGTGCAGCGCCGTCGCGCTGGTGGAATTTTGATCAATCGCGGGGCGTGCGGCGGACGTGATAGGTGTGGCGGGAGCTATTTTTTGCGGGAGAGCGTCATGCGGATCATCAATCCGGCCGACAGCGTCAAGCCGGCCTCCAAGTACGCACAAGGCGTGGTGCACGGTGCCGGCCAGCGGTTGGTGATCTCCGGACAGCTCGGATTGAAGCCCGACGGAACGATCGAACACGGGCTGGAACAACAGATGGAGCGTGCGTGGAACAACGTGTTTGCGGTGTTGCGCGCGGCTGGTTTCGAAAAGCGCCATCTGGTGAAAGCGACGGCCTTCGTCACCCAGCCGGGCCAGGTCGGCGTCTACCGCGCCGTGCGCGACCGCATGCTCGACGGGCACGAATGTGCCATGACCTATCTTCACGTGGCGGGCCTTGCCGCGCCGGAGTTCCTGGTCGAGATCGAGGCCGAAGCGGTCAAGGACTGACCGACTTGTCTTGTCGTGCTTCCTATCGGAAAACCGGTTCCACTTTTCCGGAAGCACTTTGTGAGGGACAGCGATGCTCAAGCTCAAGCCAAACTGCGAGTGCTGCGACAAGGACCTGCCGCCAGATGCCCCAGACGCGGTGATGTGCTCGTTCGAATGCACCTTCTGTGCGGATTGCGCGGCCAACCGGCTGCCCGGCGGCCGCTGCCCCAACTGCGGCGGCGAGTTGGTGCGTCGGCCGGTGCGGCCGAAAGAGAAGCTCGCCAAGTTTCCGGCCTCGAGCGAGCGCGTGCTGAAGCCGCATGCGGGCTGCGAGGCGGCCTAGTTTGCTGATTTAGGATTGCAGGGCGGCTTACAGCCGCCCTTCCTCCACGCCGTGGCAGGCGACGATGCGCTGGCCGGCGCAGGGCAGCGCGGCCGGGACCTCGACGCGGCAGCGGTCGAAGGCGGACGGACAGCGCGGATGGAACGCGCAGCCCGGCGGCGGCGCGATGGGGTTCGGGATCTCGCCCTCGACCATCTTGCGCGCGCGCCCGCTCATCTTGAGATCGGGCACGGCGTCGAGCAGCATGCGCGCATAGGGGTGGCGCGGCTTGGCGAACAGCTCGGCCGTCGGCGACACCTCGACCAGCCGGCCGAGGTACATGACGCCGATGCGGGTCGCCATGTGGCGCACGACGGCGAGGTTGTGGCTGATGAACAGATAGGTCAGCCCGAACTGATCCTGCAGGTCGCGCATCAGGTTCAGGATCTGCGCCTGGACCGACACGTCGAGGGCCGAGGTCGGCTCGTCGCAGACGAGGAACTGCGGCTTGGAGGCGAGCGAGCGGGCGATGCAGATGCGCTGGCGCTGGCCGCCGGAGAACTCGTGGGGATACTTGCGCCCATCGGCCGGATCGAGACCGACCAGCCGCAGCAGCTCGCCGACGCGCGCCTCGATCTCGGCCCCGTCCTTGGCCAGCGAGAAGGCGCGAATGGGATCGGCGATGATGCGACCGACCCGCCAGCGCGGATTGAGGCTGGCGTAGGGGTCCTGGAAAATCATCTGGATGCGGCGACGCAGGGCTTTGAGATCGCCGGCGTGGGCGCCCTGCCACATGTTGATGCCGTCGATGGTCACTGTTCCCGCGGTCGGCTCGAGCAGCCCGACCACCATCTTGGCGACCGTCGACTTACCCGACCCCGACTCGCCGACGAGAGCAAACGTCTCGCGACGGGCGATGCCAAAGGTCACGTCCTGGACGGCGCGGAGCAACTTCCTCTCGTCGCCTTCGATCACGCGATTGAGCCACGGCTTCGACACGTCGAAGGTGCGGGTGAGGCCCTTGACCTCGACGAGCGGCGCTTCACTCATGCGGGAGCATCCTGGCGCGCCTTCGCGACCAGCCAGCAGGCCACCTGGGATTTGCCGACCGGCATCGGATCAGGCCGCTCCACGCGGCAGCGATCGAAGACCTTGGGGCAGCGCGGATTGAAGGCGCAGCCCGGCGGGATGGCGGTCAGGCGTGGCATGGACCCCGGGATCTGGGTCAGCCGCGCGGCCGCGCTGGTATCGATATCCGGGATCGCACCCATCAAGCCGGTCGTGTAGGGGTGGTGCGGGTCCTTCACGACATCGCGCACCGGTCCGATCTCGGCGATGCGACCGGCGTACATCACGGCAACGCGGTCGGCCGTCTCGGCAATCACGCCCATGTCGTGGGTGATCAGCATGACCGCGGTGCCGCGCTCACGGCACAATCGCTTCAGGAGCTGGATGATCTGCGCCTGGATCGAGACATCGAGCGCGGTGGTCGGCTCGTCGGCGATGATCAGCTCGGGATCGGCGGCGAGGGCGAGCGCCAGGACGACGCGCTGGCGCATGCCGCCGGAAAACTGGTGCGGGTAGGCATCGATACGGGCGGCCGCACCCTGGATGCCGGCCTCTGTCAAAAGGGCGATGGCGCGGTCGCGGGCCGCCTTCTCGCTGACGCTCACGTGGGTGCGGATCGTCTCGGTGATCTGATCGCCGATGCGATAGAGCGGGTTGAGGCTGGTCAGCGGATCCTGGAACACCATGCCGATGCGCTTGCCGCGGAGGCGGCGCATCTCATCGTATGGCAGGTTGTTGATGCGAGTGCCCTTCAGGAGGACCTCGCCGCCGGCCACCCGGCCGGGCGGCTCGATGAGGCCGATGACAGCGGTACCGGTCATCGACTTGCCAGCGCCCGACTCGCCGACGACGCCCAGCACCTCGCCGGCGGCAATGTCGAAGGAGATGCCGTCGACGGCGACCAGCATGCCCTTGCGCGTCGGGAATTCCACCCGGAGATTGCGCACGGACAGGACTGGCTGGTTGGAGGACATCATCTCAGCTTCGGGTTGAGCGCGTCGCGCAGCCAGTCGCCCAGCAGATTGACCGCCAGCACGAGCACGGCGAGCGTGATGCCAGGGAAGATCACGATCCAATATTCGCCCGACATCAGAAAATTGTTACCGATGCGGATCAGGGTGCCAAGCGAGGGCTGCGTTGGCGGCAGCCCGACACCGAGAAACGACAGCGTCGCCTCGGTGAGAACGGCCAGCGCGAGATTGATGGTGGCGATCACCAGCACCGGGCTCGTCACGTTGGGGAGCACCTGGCGGAACATGATGTTGAGCGGCCCGAGGCCGATCAGGCGGGCGGCCTGGACGTACTCCTTGTTGCGTTCCACCAGCGTGACGCCGCGCACGGTGCGGGCGTACTGCACCCAGAAGGACAGGCCGATCGCCACAACGAGAATCCAGAATTCGCCTCCCGAGGCCACGTGCGCCCCGACCAGCACGCGGGCAACGCCGTCGACCAGAAGGGCCGTCAGGATCGCCGGGAACGTGAGCTGCACGTCGGCGATGCGCATGATCACGGTATCGACGCGGCCGCCGAAGTAGCCGGCGATCAAGCCGAGCGTGACACCGATCGCCAGCGCGAACATCACGGAGAGCACGCCGATGGCGATCGAGCTGCGGGCGCCATAAAGGATGGTCGAGAGGACGTCGCGCCCTTGATCGTCGGTCCCGAGCAGGAAGCGACGGTCGCCGCCTTGCTCCCAGGCGGGTGGATTGTGGGAATCGAGCAGGCTCAGCGAGGCCGGGTCGAAGGGGTGATGCGGCGCGATCAAAGGCGCGAGGAATGCGAGCGAGACCATCACGACGGTCACGATGGCGGCGACGACCACCAGCTTGGACCGCAGAAACGAATGCATGATGTCGCTGTCGCGGATGCGCACCCACCGTTCTGCCAGGGCACCGCGTCTCTTCGGCTCGACGGTGTCCACCATGTGCGCGCCTCAGGTCGCTCGGCCGAGAATACGGATGCGCGGGTCGACGGCGACATAGAGCAAGTCGACGATGAAATTGATGAGTACGAACAGGAAGGCGACCAGCATCAGATAGGCCGCCATCACCGGGATGTCGGCGTTCTGCACCGACTGGATGAAGAGCAGGCCCATGCCGGGCCACTGGAACACGGTCTCGGTAATGATCGCAAAGGCAATGAGCGCGCCAACCTGCAGGCCGATGATGGTGATGACGGGGACCAGCGTGTTCTTCAGCGCGTGGCCGAAGTTGACGGCGCGGTCGGTGAGACCGCGAGCGCGCGCGAACTTGATGTAATCGGTCCGCAGCACCTCCAGCATCTCGGAGCGTACGAGCCGGGTGACCAGCGTCATCTGGAACAAGCCGAGCGTGATGGCCGGCAGGATCAATGCCTTCAACCCCGACACCGTCAGCAGGCCGGTCTTCCAGAAACCGAGATGAACGATCTCGCCGCGCCCGAAGGAGGGCAGCATGTGGAGCTTCACGGCGAAGACGTAGATGAGCAGGATGCCGATGAGAAAGGTCGGCAGCGAGATGCCGATGAGCGACACGGTAAGGAACAGCTTCGAAAGCCAGGAGTGGCGGTGAATGCCGGTGTAGACCCCCATCGGGATGCCGAGGAGGATCGCGAAGACGGCGGCCGCAAACGCGAGCTCCATGGTCGCCGGGAAGCGGTCGGCGATCATGCCGGCGACGGGCTGCTTCAACTGATAGGAGACACCGAAGTCGAACTGGACGGCCTTGACGAGGAAGCGGCCGAGCTGGACGACCACGGGGTCATCCAGGCCGATCTCCTTGCGGATCTTCATGCGCTCTTCGATCGGCGTGTCCTGGCCCACCATCTGGTTGACAGGGTCGCCGACGAAACGGAAGAGCAGGAAGGCCAACAGCGCCACCGTCAGCATGACGAAGGCTGCTTCGATCAGCCGGCGGATGGCAAAAGCAAGCATCGAATCAATCGTGCGCTAGCCGACCTGAAAGGGCAAGCCGGGAGCAGCGGCGTGGGCTGCTCCCGGCGTTCAGTCGTCGTCCCTGTCGGGTTACTCCTTCGTCACCCAATAGAACAGGATCTGGTTGTCGGCGCGCTGCGCGATCTTGATCTTCTTCGACACGCCCCAGGCCAGCGCCTGCTGATGCAGCGGGATCAATCCCACCTCCTCGTGGACGATCGTGAAGGCCTGGAAGATCAGCTCATCGCGTTTCTTGGCGTCGTTCTCGACAAGCACCTGCTTGGCGATCTCGTCGACCTTCGGGTTGCAATACCCGCCGTAGTTGAACTGGGCGCCCTTGCCGTCCGCGTCGCGGCAACCAGCGATATTCGCCAGAACGTTCCAGCTATCGAACGAGCCTGGCGTCCAGCCCAGCAGATTGAAGGAGGAATCGTACTTCTTGGTCGGACCGGCCTTCTCGAAGTACTTGGCCTTGGGCTGCGCCAGCAGGCTCACCTTCACGCCGATGCGCGCAAGCATGGCGGTCACCGCCTGGCAGATCGCCTCGTCGTTGACGTAGCGGTCGTTCGGGCAGTCGAAGGTCACCTCGAATCCGTTGGGATAGCCAGCCTCGGTGAGCAGCTTCTTGGCGGCGTCCGGATCATAGGCATGCCGTTTGAACTCGCCCGAGCGCGAATAGAGCAGCGGCGAGATCAGCAGCGCCGACGGCGTCGACAGGCCGCGCATGACCTTGGTCTTGATCGCCTCCATGTCGATCGCCTGGTAGAAGGCCTTGCGAACCTTGACGTCCTTGAACGGGTTCTTGCCCTTGACGCTCGAGTAGAGCAACTCGTCGCGGAACGAGTCCATGTTGAGGAAGATGGTGCGCAGCTCCGGCCCGGTCAGCACATCGGTACCGGGATTGCTCTTCACCCGATCGATGTCCTGCACCGGCACCGGGTCCATCATGTCGATCTCGCCCGAGAGCAGGGCCGCAACGCGGGTGGCATCGGACTTGATGGTTTGGAAGATGACCTCGGTCAGATTGTGCTCTGGCTTGCCCCACCAGTTCGGGTTCGGCTTGAACACCGTCTTCACGCCGGGCTCGTGGCTCTCGAGCACGAATGGGCCGGTGCCATTGGCCTTCAGCGCAAACGGATTGAGCGAGGTCGCGGTCGCGGACTGGGCTTGCGTCGCGCCGTTGGCCTCCGACCATTTCTTCGAGAAGATGTACCAGGTGTCCCACTCGTAGTGCAGGATCGGGTTCGGCGAGGCGAGTACGAAGTCGACCGTATTGTCGTCGACCTTGACGGCCTTCATGTCGGCGGGTGCGCGGGCCTTGATCTGGGACGCCGGCGAGCGCATGCGATCGAGCGAGAAGACGACGTCATCGGCGGTGAACGGCGTACCGTCGTGGAACTTTACGCCCTTTCTCAGATGGAACCGCCAGCGCAACGGATCGACGACCTCCCACCGCTCGGCGAGCGCCGGGATGATCTTGAGATCCTTGTCGCGCTTGGTAAGGCCCTCCATCACGTTGCCCATAGCGCCCAACGTGAAGGTCTCATTCAAGGTGTAGGGGTCGAGCGAGTTGAGATCGCCTTGGAACGCATAGCGGAAGGTTTTGGCCTCGGCACCGGCGATGCCGAGGCCAAGCACAACCGCGCCAGACAAAACTAAGCTCTTCAGCTTCATCGAAGGTCAGGGCCTCCCTTGCCCGAAACGGAGTGAAGTGGCGCATTTTGGACGGCAGCGGCAGCCGCGCCCCCGGTGGCGAATAGTGACCGAAGACCGTGCGGCGGTCCAGCGGCTCGTGGCGTACGTGGGTGCCGTGCAGCAGGGCGTGCCGCCTCACGATTACGGAATCGTTGACGACCGCAGAGAGATCACCGACGCTCGCCGGCGGTATCTCACATCCGAGGCGAAAAGTCGGCATGCCCGTGCTCAATAGGATTGCTGCACTGCACGACGAGGTCGCGCTGTGGCGGCAGGATTTCCACATGCACCCCGAGGTCGGCTACGACGTGGACCGCACCGCGGGCATCGTGGCGGAGAAGCTCACCCACTTCGGCTGCGACGAGGTGGTGCCCGGCATCGGACGGACCGGCGTCGTCGGGGTCATCCGCGGGCGCAAGGGGCAATCGGGCCGGGTGGTCGGGCTGCGCGCCGACATGGACGCGCTGCCGATCCACGAGACGACGGGCCTCGCGCATGCCTCGCGTACCGAAGGCAAGATGCACGCGTGTGGGCATGACGGGCACACCGCCATGCTGCTCGGCGCAGCGAAGTATCTGTGCGAGACCCGCAATTTCGACGGCACCGCCGTGGTCATCTTCCAACCGGCCGAGGAGGGCGGGGCCGGCGCCAAAGCGATGGTCGAGGATGGCCTGATGGACCGTTGGGGCATCCAGGACGTCTACGGCATGCACAATCTGCCGGGGCTTGCGTCGGGTGCGTTTGCGATTTGCCGCGGGCCGATCATGGCGGCGGCCGACCGCTTCTGGGTGACGATCGAGGGACGCGGCTCACATGCTGCGATGCCCAACCTCAGCATCGATCCGGTGCTGATCGGCTGCCAGTTCGGGCAGGTGGTGCAGTCGGTGGTGGCGCGCAACGTCGACCCGCTCGAGGCGGCGGTGGTCTCCGTGACGATGTTCAATGCCGGCGACACGCTCAACGTCATCCCGCAGACGGCCAAGCTCGCCGGCACCATCCGCACGCTCAAGCCCGACGTACAGGCGTTGGTGTTCGAGCGGCTGCGCGGGCTATGCGAGGCACTTGGCCACCAGCATGGCGCCGATATCGGTCTCACTCTCCAGGTCGGCTATCCGGTCACCGTCAATCATGACCGGCCGACCGATTTCGCCGCCGAGGTGGCGCGGGACGTGGTCGGGCGGGCGGCGGTCGACGCGGCCATTGCGCCGATGATGGGCGCGGAGGATTTCTCGTTCATGCTGGAGGCGCGCCCGGGCGCCTTCATCTTCATCGGCAACGGCGACAGCGCCGGGCTGCACCACCCGGGCTACGACTTCAACGACGCGATCATTCCAGCCGGCGTCTCGTACTGGTCGCGGCTCGTCGAGACCGCGATGCCGGCCTAGCCAGCCCGCGCGATGGCATCCTCGCTCGCGGCGTCCGACCAGGGATGCTCGGGCTCGGTGGCCCCTTCGTTGATGCCGCCCGCGCGACGCACGGCCGTGGCGATGGTGAAGGGATTGGACGCCACCACCGGCTCGGCGAGCGTCACGTCATGAGCCGCGGCCAGCGCGGCGACAATGTCCGCTGCCAAGCGGCGGTCGGCGACGACGCGGGCGGTGCCGGAGACGTCGATGCGCGGGGTGTGCAGCGCGGTGTCGAGGTCGAAGCCGAACTCGGCGCACATGGCGAGAAGCTGGAACACCGCCGGCAAGATGCGGCGACCGCCGCAGCCGCCGACACCGATCACGTCGGGGCCACCTGTCATGACCGCGGGGACGTAGTTGGCCAGCACGCGGCGGTCGGGCGCGATGGCGTTGGGGCCGCCGGGACGCGGATCGAACCAATTGATGCCGTTGTTCATCAGAATGCCGGTCCGGGGCAGCACGATGCGCGACCCGAATAGTGACAGCAGCGTCTGCGTCAGCGTGACGATGTTGCCATCGCGATCGACGACGGCGAGGTGGGTGGTTGAGGTCGGCGCGCTCAATTCGCCGGCATCGCCCATGCGGGTGAAGCGGTCGGCCCAGGCGGCGTGCAACGCGTCGGCGTAGGCGAGGAAGGTCGCGGCACCCGGGCGATCCTCGACCTCAGCGCGGCGTTGCGCGAGCCGGGCGAATGCGACGGCGACGGTCGGGCCGCCGTTGAGCTCGGGCAGAACGTGGATGGTACGGTCGCGATAGCCGAACGCGAGCGGAGCGACGGCGCGCGCCTCGTAGGCGGCGAGATCGGCCTCGGAGAGATAGCCGCCCATCGCCTGGACCTCCTCAGCGACGGCGCGAGCGAGCGGTCCGCGATAAAGGGCGGCAGCGCCCTCCTCCGCCAGCGTGCGCAGCGTGCGTGCGAGATCCGCCATCGGCAGGCGGGCGACTGGATTGGCGGCCCCGGCGCCGGGCGACTGCGGCGGCAGACCACCGGGTAGAAACCGCTCGCGGGCGGCATCGTCCTTGGCGAGGTCGCCCATGGCGGAGGCGACGACGAGGGTGGTGTGCCAATCGACGACGGGGCCCTGCTCGGCCAGACGAATGGCCGGGGCGACGAGGTCGCGCCAGCGTTTGCGACCGAACCTGCCGTGAAGCAGAGCGAGCCCGGCCGGCTCGCTCGGCACGACGACAGCCTTGGCGCCGACCGTGTTGCGGTTGCCCTCGACGATCGGCCAGCCGAACAGGTCGCTGTCGGCGCCGCCGATGAGCGGGAAATCGTCCGGATCGAGTGTGGCGGGCGAGCGGCCGCCGAAATCGATGCCGGTAACCTTGCCGGATCTGGCCTCGTAGACGAGCGCGCCGCCGACGCCGCCGATCCCGCTCATCCAGGGTTCGAGCACGCCGAGGGCGAAAGCCGTGGCCACCGCGGCGTCGGCGGCATGGCCGCCTTCGCTCAGGACGCGGGCGCCGACCTCGGCCGCGGCCCGGTTCTGGGCGACGACGATGCCCGCTTCGGAACGGACCGACGGCTTGCGGACGTGACGGCCGAGCGAGAGGTTCGGCGACAGCGCCGTGGCAACAATCGGCATGACCGGCTCCCGATGGCTGCAGCCATCTCAGTTTTATGACAGTCCGGAGATCTCAACGGCAGACCCTGAGCCTATGCGGTCGCCATCGGGAAAGGCAATCGGTGCTTCCGACTTTGACTGGACATCCGCCGCATGGGCTGTTCACATGGCTGAGGACGAACCTGCCCCGGGGGCCGCGTACCGCCATGCAGCAACTCCATTTCAAGAATTTCTCCTACCTCGATCCGACCAAGGACGAAGCCGAAGGCGGCTATGAACTGCTGATCGAAGGCGAGACCGTCAAAGAGCTCTCGGCCAAGCCGATCAAAACCAAGGAGGCGGTCGTCGTCGATTGCGGCAAGCGCACGCTGATGCCGGGGCTGATCGACTGCCACGTGCACGTGTGCCTGTCGGAAGTGAACATCCGCTATCTGGAAGGCATCCCGCTGACGCTGATGACGGCGCGCGCGATCGACCTCATGCGCGGCATGATCGATCGGGGCTTCACCAGCGTGCGCGATACGGGCGGTGCGGATTGGGGCATCAAAGCCGCGGTCGAGCAGGGACTGGTGGCCGGCCCGCGTCTGTTCATCGCCGGCCAGGCGATCGGGCCGACCGGGGGGCACAGCGACCCGCGCCGGCGGACCGACAAGGGCGCGGCCTGCTACTGCTGCAATGCCATGAGCTTTTCCATGACCGTCTCCGACGGCATCGACGAGGTGCGCAAGGCCACCCGCGAGCAGATGCGGCAGGGCTGCGACCAGGTGAAGATCATGATGTCGGGCGGCGTCGCGTCACCCTACGATCCGCTCGACAGCCTGCAGTTCTCGCCGGGCGAGGTTGCCGCGGCCGTCGAGGAGGCGACCAACTTCGGCCGCTACGTCTGCGCCCATGCCTACACACCCGAGGCGATCACGCGCGCCGCCAACGGTGGCGTGCGCACCATCGAGCACGGTAACCTGATCGACGAGAAGGCGGCCAAGCTGATGGCGGACAAGGGCATGTTCCTGATCGCCAACCTCGTCGCCTACTACGCGATGCGTGAGCGCGCGGCGCAGTTCGGCATGACGGCGGAGATGCTGGCCAAGAACGACCTCGTCATCGACGGCGGCCTGCGCTCGCTCGAGGTCTGCAAGCGGGCGGGCGTGCCCGTCGCCTACGGCAGCGATCTGCTCGGCCAGCTCCAGGTCGACCAGAGCCGCGAGTTCGTCATCCGCAGCGAGGTGGTCAAGCCGATCGAGATCATCCGCTCGGCGACGACGATCGGCGCACGGGTGTTGCGGCAGGAAGGCAAGCTCGGCACGCTGCAGCCCGGTGCCTTCGCCGATCTCATCGTCATCGACGGCGATCCCCTGAAGAACCTCGGCCTGCTGCAGGACCGGGGCAAGCACCTCTCCGTCATCATGAAGGGCGGGCAATTTCATAAGAACCGGCTCAACTGAGGAGACGGGGTCAGAACCATGCAGCTGACCTCGCAACAAACCGATACCGTCGCTGCCACCGCGCCCGCGGCGGTGCGTACCCTCGACACGCGCCGGCTCGGCCGCTGGGCACTCAACGGCGCCGCCGGGGTTTCGCTCGGCTTCATCCTGCTGCCGCTCTTCTTCGTGACCTGGCTCGCCTTCTTCCGCCAGGAGATCCCGTCGTTCCCGCCCGAGGGCTACACTCTGAAGTGGTTCGGCGCGATCCTCGGCAACAAGAGTTTCGTGTCCGGCTTCATCCTCAGCCTCCAGGTCGGGATCGTCGCGACGTTGGTCGGGCTCGCGCTCGGCGTGCCGGCGAGCCTCTTTCTCGCGCGGCGTCAGTTTGTCGGACGCGCCGCGCTCAACCAGCTCCTGCTGCTGCCGCTGGTGGTGCCCGGCGTGGTGATGGGGACCTCGATCTACGTCTTTCAGATCGAGACCGAGATCGCGACCGGCGTGCCGGTGTTGGGCTCGGCCGGCGGGCTAGTCGCCGCGCACACCTTGATCGTCATCCCGTGGACGGTGCGGCTGGTGACGGCGAGCCTGGCGGGTTTCGACCGCTCGATCGAGGAGGCCGCGCAGAATCTCGGGGCCAACCCGTGGACGACGTTCTGGCGGGTCACGCTGCCGGCGATCCGGCCGGGACTGGTGGCGGCGGCGCTGTTCGGCTTCGTGATGTCGTTCGGCAACCTCGAGATGTCGCTGTTTCTGGTCGGGGCCGGGCGCACCACCCTGCCGATCGCCATTCTCCAGTACCTCGAGTGGAAGATCGATCCGACGGTGGCGGCGGTCTCGGTCGTCCAGATCCTGCTGATCGGGACGGCGATGGTGATCACCGACCGCTACGTCAAGCTGGCTCGGGTGGTGTAGCGCCATGGCCAGGCTCACCATCGAAAACCTCTCCAAGCGCTACGGCGACCATCTCGCGGTCAGCGGCGCGACGCTCGAAGCGGCGGACGGGGAGTTCCTCGTGCTGCTCGGCCCATCGGGCTGCGGCAAGACCACCACGCTGCGCATGATCGCCGGTTTCGTGCCGCCGAGCGGGGGCACCGTGCGACTCGGGGACAGCGACGTCACGCGGCTGCCGCCGTGGAAGCGGAACACCGGGCTGGTGTTTCAGAGCTATGCGCTGTTCCCGCACCTGACCGTCAACGAGAACGTCGCGTTCGGACTCGAGATGCGCAAGCTGACCAAGCCCGATATCGCAACGCGGGTGGCCGAGGCACTCAAGCTCGTCCGCCTCGAAGGGTTTGGCGCGCGCTATCCGCGCCAGATGTCCGGCGGCCAGCAGCAGCGGGTGGCGCTGGCCCGCGCGCTCGCCATCCGCCCCGATGTATTGCTGCTCGACGAGCCGCTCTCGAACCTCGACGCCAAGCTGCGCCAGGAGGTGCGAATCGAGATCCGCGAGCTGCAGCGCCAGCTCGGCCTCACCACCGTGATGGTGACGCACGATCAGGAAGAAGCCCTCACGATGGCCGACCGGCTGGTGGTGATGTCGGAGGGTGAAGTGCGCCAGATCGGCAGCCAGCGCGATCTCTACGAACGCCCGGCGGACCGCTTCGTCGCGGGCTTCGTCGGCCGCAGCACGATGCTGTCGGGCGCGGTGGAGCGACCGGGCGTGTTCCGGACGTCGGGCGGCCTGTCGCTGCGCTGCCCTGCCGCGCAGCGGCCCGGCGCGGCGGTGCTGGCGCTGAGGCCCGAGCGCCTGTCGCTCGGCAACGGCACCGCCGCCCTCGACAACGCGCTGCCCGGCACCGTCGAGTTCGTCTCCTATCTCGGGGCGTCGCTCGACGTCCACGTGCGGCTGTCACCGGCCGACCGGGTGGTGGTTCAGGTCACCAATCGGGCCGGTGCCGAGACGCCCGAGATCAACGCGCAGGTCACCGTCGGCTGGCCGGCCGAGGCGGCGCTTGTTTTTGCTGAACCCAACCAGATCTGAAACGCTGCGGCCGATCCCGCAGACATCATGGAGGACGCGACGATGACGAAGTGGCAACCGAGACTGAGCCGGCGCGATGCCGTCAAGGGACTGGGGCTGGCCGTGGGTGTGGCTGCCCTACCGGGGCTGTCGGCGACCCGCGCCGCCGCGCAGCAGAGCAAAGTCGTAGTGGGGACCTGGGGTGGCGATTACGCGCGCCTGCTCGCCAAGAACATCGACGACCCGATCCTCAAGCCGAAAGGCATTGAGGTGGTGCAGGACCAGGCCGGCGATGCGCCGCGCCGCGCCAAGATGACGGCCGAGAAGCGGCTGCCGCGCGGGACGACGGACATCCAGGGGCTGTCGGCGGCACAGATGTTCGAGATGAACGAGGCCGAGGTCGCGCTGCCGATCGACTACTCCAAGATCCCCAATGCGGCCAACCTGCTGCCGGCGATGAAATACCCGTTCGGCATTGGCCACATCTACTCGGGCAAGGTCGCGGTCTGCAATCCGAAGGTGGTCAGCGACGTGCCCAAGAGCTTCAAGGATGCGTTCGATCCCAAGCATGGCAACAAGATGGGGATCATCGACATCCAGTATCAGTACGTGATGCTGGCGGCGGCGCTGGCCGCGGCGGGCGACATGAGCAAGCTCGACGAAGGCAAGAAGCTCCTGCTCGCCGCCAAGAAAGGCGGCGTGCGAGTCTACCCGACCAACGAAGCGTTCGCGGCCGCGCTCAAAGCAGAGGAGATCGGCGTCGGCATCATGTGGAAGGCGCGGGTGGTGCAATGGCAGAACGCCGGCATCAACGTCGAGGCGATCGCGCCCAGCGAAGGCATCATGGCCTATGTGTCGGGCTTCATGATCCCGAAGAACGCACCCAACAAGGACGGTGCACACGCCTACATGGACGCGATGCTCGCCAAGTCGGCGCAGGAGGCGTTCGCGGTGGACATGGGCTACAACCCCACGGTCAACAATGCAGAAGTCGCGCCGGACCTCAAGAAGCGCATCGGCTTCACGGACGAGGAAGTGAAGCGGCTGAAGGATCTCGACTACGGGTTCCTCGCCAAGAACGACGCCGCCATGAAGGAGTGGTGGGACAAGGAGTTCAAGGCCTGAGCCGGACGTGAGCGGGCGTCCGGGCGCGCGGCTCGGATGCCCCATCTGCACGAGGTCGAGTTGGCGCCCATGGCCGGACCTGCCGCCATCGAGATGCCCGTGGGCACGGGGAGCCGCTGGTCCGCTGGCGGCCTCGTGGGGCCGGCGACCGTGTTCGTGGCGATCGGCCTTCTCATCCCCATCGCGATCCTGTTCCGCTACAGCCTCAACGCGTTCGTGCCCGGCAAATTCATGGTCGATGCGCTGACGGTGGAGAACTACGTCAAGTTCTTCACCGACGCGTTCTATCTCAACGTGCTGACCCGCACGGTGCGGGTGGCGGCGATCACCACGCTCGCCTGCCTCGTCATGGGCTTTCCGCTCGCCTACGTGCTGGCGCGGACGGAGAGCCGGTTCAAGAACCTGCTGATCATGCTGGTGGTGCTGCCGCTGTTCGTCGGCAACGCGGTACGGGCGGCGGGGTGGATGGTGGCGTTCGGATCGAAGGGCTTCGTCAATTCGACGCTGATGGGAGCCGGCGTGATCGAGCATCCGCTCGAGATCATGTACACGGAGACGGCAGTGATCATCGGCATCATCGCGGTCAACCTGCCGTTCATGGTGCTGACGCTGCAGAGCGTGATCGAGGGCATCGACCGGGCGGTGGAGGAAGCGGCGTTCAGCCTCGGGGCGGGACCGTGGACGATGTTCCGGCGGGTGCTATGGCCGCTCGCCATGCCGGGCATCCTCGCCGGCACCATCCTCACGTTCATCCTGGCGATGAACGCCTACGCGACGCCGGTGCTGCTCGGCGGCCCGAAATTCCAGACCATGGGGCCGCTGGTATTCAACCAGTTCGCGCAGCAGAACAACTGGCCATTCGGCGGGGCGATCTCGTTCATTCTGATGACGGCGACGATCGTGCTGACGGCGGCCGCCAACCTGATGGTGCAGCGGCGCTACCGGCAGTGATCACGCTAAGAGATCAGAGGCCGCGTGTGCGGCCCCTGATCCCTTTCCGACGCTTACGATGCTTCAGGGCGCGATCACCACGGGGTCACTGTATTCTGTGAGCCGAAGACCTCGCGCGCGACTTCGCCGCTCGAGTTCCGATAGGCCCGGTAGGGCCGATAGGGTTGATAGTAGTAACGTTCGCCGTAGATGCGCGGCCGGTCATAGTCATAGTAGCCGTACACCGGAGCGCGGCGCGTGTAACCGTAGACTCGCGGACCGTAGTACGGGTCGTAATAGCCGGCGCTCGGGCCGACGTAGATGCCGACGCTCTGAGCCGACGCCGGAGCCGACGCTGCGGCCAGTGCTGGTGCGGCAAGCGCCAGAATTCCCAAAATCCATTTGCGCATGGGGGCCTCCGTTCGCAATTTGAATAGGAACGTGTGGCGCCGACGCGGGTTCCGCAACAGGCGCGGCGGATTGCACCTCACGCGGCCTTCAACCGACCGTTAACGCTGAAAGGCGAGCCGCACCCAGGTGCCCAGCGTGTCGACCCCGGCCTCGAGGACGCGGCCGCCCTCGGCCTCGTAAAAGCGCCGCGCGGCGGGGTTGAAATCGGCGCACTTGAGGGATGCCCGGCCGCCCAAGGCGGTGATCGCCGAGGCGAGAAGCGCGCTGCCGATGCCCCTCCCCTGGTGGGACGGCAACACGAAAAGGTGATGAACGAACTCGTCGGCGCGCCATACCGACACGAAACCGACGACCCGGCGCCGCCACGACACGGCGACCCAGACGTCCTCGCCCTCGACCTCGCGCTCGAAGGATTCGAGGTCGAGGCGCCGGGGCGGCGCGCCGGCGATCGAGGCCCACGCCGCGTTGAAGACCTCGAGGCACGCAGCGTGATCGGCCGCAGTAGCCGGGCGGATCGTCCACATTGTTGCGCGTCGCTCCGCCTCGGTCAGCCCATGCGATCGGCGACCAGGAAACCTTTCCAGTAGGGGTCCCGATCATCGACGAAGATGGTGTTGAAGCCGGTGACGCGCGCCCACCCCTCAATCGAAGGGATGATGGCGTCCTTGCCGCCGACCTTGGTGCGGCTGACGATGCGGCCAATGAACTCCGAGCCGATGATCGACTCGTGCACGAACCGATCGCCCTCCTTCAGCTTGCCTCTGGCTGCCCACTGTGCCATGCGCGCCGACGTGCCGGTGCCGCAGGGCGAGCGGTCGATGGCCTTGTCGCCATAGAACACTGCGTTGCGGGCGGTGGCGCCGGGCTTGGTCGGCTTGCCGGTCCACATTACATGGGAGAGGCCGCGGATCTCGGGCGTCTCGGGATGCTCGAAGGAGAACTTCTCGCCGAATACCTTGCGCACCAGCGGGCTCCACACCTGCACCTGGCTCGGCTCGATGTGCTCGAGGCCGCGGAAGGTCTCCTGCGGTTCGATGATGGCGTAGAAGTTGCCGCCGTAGGCGACGTCGAGCTTCAAGCGGCCGATGCCCTTGACGTCGGCCTCGAGCCCTTCGGAATGGAGGAACGACGGCACGTTGGTGAGGCGCACCCAATCGACGTAGGGGCCGGTCTGGCCGTACTCGGCGACGACGAGGCCGGCGGGCGTGTCGAGATTGAGCCGCCCCGGCGTCTTCGGTTGCACCAGCCCGCGCTCGATGGCGATGGTCACGGTGCCGATGGTGCCGTGGCCGCACATCGGCAGACAGCCCGAGGTCTCGATGAACAGCACGGCGACGTCACAGTCGGGACGGGTCGGCGGATAGAGGAACGATCCGGACATGATGTCGTGGCCGCGCGGCTCGAACATCAGGGCGGTGCGGATCCAGTCGAACTCGGCGAGGAAATGGGCGCGGCGCTCGAGCATCGTGCCACCAGAAAGGGCGGGCGCACCACCGGCCACCACCCGTACCGGGTTGCCGCAGGTGTGACCGTCGATGCAGAAAAACGTGTGTGTCGCCATTTCGTCCAGCTCCGGAAAACGACCGTCAGAAGCGCTGCGCCGAATAGGGGGCGAGATCGATCGGCAGCGGACGGTCCGCGATGAGGGCGGCGACGAGCTCGGCGGTGGCCGCCGCCTGGGTCAACCCATGATGGGAGTGGCCGAAAGCATAGACCACGCGCGGGCTCGTACGCGAGCGCGAGATGACAGGGAGCGAATCGGGCAGCGATGGGCGGCAGCCCATCCAGTCCCGGCGGCCGGCGGTCTGGAGTCCGGGGGCGAAGCGGGCGGCCTTGGTGAGCAGCGCGTCGACGCGCTTCCAGTTGGGCTCGGCCTCGGTGCCGGCAAGCTCAACCGCACCGCCGACCCGCAGGCCGCAGGCGAGCGGACTGATGACGAAGCCATGGCCTTCGAACAACACCGGCCGCGTGAAGGTCACGCCGGGGGACCGGATGGTGGCGTTGTAGCCGCGCTCCGTATCGAGCGGGACGCGGTCGCCCAGCGCCGCGCAGAGCGGTTTCGACCAGGCGCCCGCAGCAACGACGACGGCGTCGGCCGAGAGCGTGCGGCCGCCGGTCAGCACGATGACCGGCTCCTCGGTCCCGAGCACGGCGACGCTCGATACCTCAGCCTGCTGAAAGGTGACGCCGCGCTGGCGGATGGCCTCGGCGATCTTGCGGCACAGCTCAAAGGGGTCGTTGACATGGACCACGGAGGGAAAGAACGCAGCGCGGGTGAAGATGTCGGCAAGCGCCGGCTCGGCACGCTTCACATCCTCGGGCCCGAATTCCTCGACGGGGATGCCGAGCGCGTGCTGGCGAACATAAGACGGGCGCGCCTCCTCAAATGCGGCCGGGTTGTCATAGACGTACAGCATGCCGTGCCGGTTCAGCTCGCCCTCGAGACCGAGACCCGCCAGAACGCGCTCCCAGGCCGGCAAGGCGAGCGCCTGCAGCGCAATAATCGCCTGAGTGGACCGCTCGACCGCGACGGGGCGGCTGGCCCAGAGGAAACGAGTCAGCCACGGCAGCAGCCACGGCACGTAGGCGGGGCGGATGGCAAGCGGGCCCAGCGGATCGAGTAGCCAACCGGCGACCTGACGGATCGCCTTGGGGCTCGCCAGGGGCAGAATGTCGGCGTGCGCGATGGCGCCAGCGTTGCCGCGGGAGGTCTGCGCACCCGGCTCGCCGCGATCGACGATCAGGACATCGTGGTTCTGCTCGCGCAGCGCATGCGCCGCCGTGAGGCCAACGATGCCCGCCCCAATCACGACAATGCGCATCAAGCCGCCCCCTCATACCCTGCGCGCCCGCTCGTCTTTGCCCGAGGCCGGGATCAAAGTCGAGACGGTAGTGCCCGGGGCTGGGCCGGGAGACCGGCAGTCGCCGCCCGCGGTCATCCGCGCATAGCTTGGTTCTCGACGCATACGTTGACGGCGGCGACCCGCAGCTTAGAGTCTCGGCCACCCGATCCAACCTCCTACCCTTCCCGAGGAAGCGCTCAATGGCCAAGAAGTCCAACGGCAAGCCGACTCGCAAATTGCGCAGCCAGGCCTGGTTCGACAACCCCGCCAATGCCGACATGACGGCATTGTATCTCGAGCGCACGATGAACTACGGGCTGACGCTGGACGAGCTGCAGTCGGGCAAGCCGATCATTGGCATCGCGCAGTCGGGCTCGGACCTGTCGCCGTGCAATCGGCACCATCTGGATCTCGCCAAGCGGGTGCGCGAAGGCATCCGAGAGGCCGGCGGTGTCGCGTTCGAGTTTCCGACCCATCCGATCCAGGAGACGTGCAAGCGGCCGACGGCCTCGCTCGACCGCAATCTCGCGTACTTGTCGCTCGTTGAAGTGCTCTACGGCTATCACATCGACGCGGTGGTGCTGACGACAGGCTGCGACAAGACCACGCCGTCGCAAATCATGGCGGCCGCGACCGTCAACCTTCCGGCGATCGTGCTGTCGGGCGGCCCGATGCTCAACGGCTGGTTCAAGGGCGAGCGGACCGGCTCCGGCACGATCGTGTGGAAGGCGCGCGAGATGATGGCGCGGGGCGAGATCGACTACAAAGGCTTCGCCGAGCTGGTCGCCTCCTCCGCGCCGTCGGCCGGCCATTGCAATACGATGGGCACCGCCTCGACGATGAACTCGCTAGCGGAAGCACTCGGCATGAGCCTGCCCGGCTGCGCGGCCATTCCGGGGCCCTATCGCGAGCGCCAGCAGATGGCGTACCTGACCGGCAAGCGTATCGTCGAGATGGTGTGGGAGGATCTGAAGCCCTCCGACATCCTGACGCGCGCGGCGTTCGAGAACGCCATCGTGGTGAATTCGGCGATCGGCGGGTCGACCAACGCGCCGATCCATCTCAACGCGATCGCGCGGCACATCGGGGTCGAGCTCGACAACGACGATTGGGAAAAGCTCGGCTACGACATCCCGCTGCTGGTCAACCTGCAGCCGGCCGGCGAGTACCTGGGCGAGGAGTATCACCGGGCCGGCGGCGTGCCGGCGGTGGTCGCCGAGCTGATCACCAAGGGCAAGATCAACAAGACGGCCAAGACGGTCAACGGCCAGACGCTCTACGAGAACTGCGAGGGCAAGCTCTCGTGGGACCGTGACGTGATCAAGGCTTACGACAAGCCGATGCGCAAGGAGGCGGGGTTCCTCAACCTCAAGGGCAACCTGTTCGACAGCGCGATCATGAAGACCTCCGTGATCACAGAGGAATTCCGCAAGCGCTACCTCCTGAACCCGAAGGACCCGAACGCCTTCGAGGGGCGCGCCGTCGTATTCGACGGGCCGGAGGACTATCATCACCGCATCGACGATCCCAGGCTGGAGATCGACGAGCACTGTCTCCTCTTCATGCGCGGCGCGGGGCCGATCGGCTATCCGGGCGCGGCGGAGGTGGTCAACATGCGGGCGCCGGACTACCTGCTGAAGAAGGGCGTGACGTCGCTGCCCTGCATCGGCGACGGGCGACAGTCCGGAACCTCAGGCTCACCCTCGATCCTCAACGCATCGCCGGAAGCAGCGAGCGGCGGCGGGCTGGCGCTGCTCAAGACGGGTGACCGGGTGCGCATCGACCTCGGCAAGCGTACGGCCAACATCCTGATCGACAAGGCAGAGCTCGACAAACGTCGGGCTGCGTTGGCGAAAGCGGGAGGCTACAAGTATCCCGAGAGCCAGACGCCGTGGCAGGAGATCCAGCGCGGCATGGTCGACGAGCTATCGAACGGCATGGTGCTGAAGCCGGCCGTCAAATATCAGCGTATCGCCGAGACGAAGGGCATTCCCCGCGACAATCACTAAACGGCTTGGCACTGAGCGGTTCGCTCGGCCGATTCTGGCGCCAGTGCGCAGAGCATGAGCCCTCCTCCCGCTTCGGCGGGATGAGGGCTCGCGCGTGGCACCGGCGTCAGTTCAGCTCGGTGTAGGTGATCTTGCCGGCGGCGTCCGGCTTCCAGACGTAGACCGTGTAGTCGAGGTTGGTGCGGTCACCCTTCTTGTCATAGGCGATGTCGCCGATCACCGTCTTGAACACCATGCCGGAGTGCATCTTCTCGGCGATCTTCTTGGGCTCGAGGGACTTGGCCGCCTCGGCTGCCTGCTTAATGATCTCAACGGCCGCGTAGGAGTAAAGCGTGTAGGCCTCCGGGTTGAAGCCCTTGGCCATGAACGCGTCGACCACCTTCTTGGCCGTCGGGCGCTTGCGCGGGTCCGGCGGGAAGGTCATGAGGGTGCCGTCCGTGCCGGGGCCGCCGATCGCGGCGAACTCGTCCGAAGTGATGCCGTCGGCGCCCATGGCGGTGGCCTTGACGCCCTGGTCGCGCATCTGCCGGATGATGAGACCGAGCTCGGTGTGGAGCCCGCCCCAGTAGACGAGATCGACCTTGGCCGCCTTGATCTTGGAGACGAGCGCGGAGAAGTCCTTCTCGCCGGTGTTGACGCCTTCGTAGAGCACTTCCTTCAGGTTGGCCTTGTTGAGATTTGCCTTGGTCTCGTCGGCCAACCCTTTGCCGTAGGTCGTCTTGTCGTGGACGATCGCGACGTTCTTGCCGGCAAACGTCTTGAGGATGTGGCGCGCCGCGACGAGGCCCTGCTGGTCGTCGCGGCCGCAGGTGCGGAAGATGTTCCACAATGCGCGGTCGGTGACCTTCGGATTGGTGGCGGCCGGCGTGATCGCGAGGACGCCGTTCTCCGCATACACGTCGGACGCCGGAATGGTGACGCCCGAGTTGAAGTGGCCGACCACCAGCTTGACGCCGTCGCCGACGAACTTGTTGGCCACCGACACGCCCTGCTTGGGATCGGATACGTCGTCGCCGTAGGACACCACGATCTTCTGGCCGAGGATGCCGCCGGCCGCATTGATGTCGGCTGCCGCCTGATCGACGCCGTTCTTGAGCTGAGCGCCAAAGGCGGCATTGGGGCCGGTGAACGGCCCGCCGACGCCGATTTTCACCTGAGCCTGCGCAGGGACTGCAAGCGCGGCCGCGATGGCCGCAGAGGCGATCAGCCTCGTGACTGTGAGCATGGGAAGCTCCGTAACCGTTGAAACAAGGAGTACAGGTTTCTACTGCGCTTGCGGCAACCTGTAAAATGGATATAGATGGTTACATGGCAGCTATCGAATCCAACCCCGCTTCGCGCGCCGGCTCGCTCGCGCTCATCGCCGGGGAGCTCGCGCTGGACTTTGCCAACACGTCCTCGGGGCGGGGCAGTCCGCATCACCTCGACCATCTGCGCGAGGCCAGTCACGTGCTGGCCTGGGCGCGGCATGCCAAGGTGCTGGGTGACGCCGACATGGAGACAGCGAGCCGCGTCATTCAGCGCGACAAGCGCGCAGCGAGCCGCCTGTTCGACACCGCGCTCGAGCTGCGCGAAACGATCCATGCGATCGGGCTCGCGCTCGCCGAACGGCGCCCGCCGTCCGAGGCCGATCGGGCGCGGCTAGCCGCGCGGCATGCCGAGTTTCTGGCGCGCGCGCACCTCGTCCCGCACGATGCCGGCTTCGTGTGGTCATGGGACGCCAAGACGAGCGTTACCGGGATCGTGCTCGGCCCGATCTCGTTTTCCGCGTTGAGCCTGCTCACCCAGCAGGACCTCACTCGGGTGAAGCAGTGCGAGGGCCAGCATTGCGGCTGGCTGTTTTTCGATACGACCAAGAACAAGCGGCGGCGATGGTGCGAGATGAGCGTGTGCGGCAACCGGTCGAAGGTGCGCGCGCTCAGAGCGCGACGGAAGGCGCAGAGCGCTCAGGGCGGCGCATGAAGCCCGATCTCATCAAGGCGGCGCATGAAGCCCGATCTCATCAAGGCGGCCGGATCGGCGCCGCTCAGGCCTTCTTCTCCCAGCGGCCGCTTTCCGACTGCTGCCAATAGGTGACGTCGCAGCCGTCGCCCTTGGCGCGCTTCCATTCGGTCCGGGCCAGCGCCAGCGCCGTCTCGTCATGGCCGTCGAACAGATAGACGATGCGGGCGTAGCTCGAAAACTCGGCCGCCGTGGCGCCATCGATCAAAAAGCGGACGGTCGCCTCGTTCGGATTGTCGTCGCCGGTGGTGAGGTAAACGGGTTGCAGGGCCGCGTTGCCGTCCTTCCTGGTGCCGTGCGGAAGGAAGCTCTCGTCGCGATACGTCCACAACTGGGTGTCGATGGCCTCGAGGCGCTCCTCGTTGCCCGACTGCACCACCGCGCGCCACCCGCGCTCGAGCGTGCGCTCGAGAAGCGCGGGGAGCACACGGTCGAGCGGCTGACGCTCGAGATGGTAGAAGAGCACTTCGGTCATTGAGGACCCGTCCGCCCGCAAATCTCGCGGCCAGCGGGACCGGCCAACGCTCCCGGCACACGCCGTCACGAAGGGTCTTGCACCCGCTGGACGATGCCCCTATATCCCCCGGTCCGGAGCGGCGCCAGTTCTTTGGCTGACGCCCGTGCGGGCGGCGAGCGCGGCGGCCTTCTTATGGTTCGTCGTCGTGCTCCCGCCCGCTGCGCTTTCCAGCGGCAGCCGATGGGTCAGCGGCGCACGCGCTTCTTGTCGACCTCGCCGGTGCGCACCAGAGCGTCGATGCAGCCGGGCGTGATCTCGTTGGCCTTGGATTCCATGCAGGCGCGCAGTTGCGGGCTCGAGGTCTTGTAGGCCGGGCACAGCCGTTTGTAGTCACCCGAGCAGGCCTGCTCGACCCGCTTGCTGAAGGCGTAGGCCGGCGCGCTAGCTATGCCCCCCATTGCGAGGCATGTTGCTGCAATCAGCACGCATCCCTTTCTGACGACGACCATCATTGTTTCGGCTCATCCTTGGTTTCATGGGACATCGCGGCGTGTCCAATTCTCATTATGCCTCGCTCGGCGGCGGCGGCAAAATCCGTAGGCGGCGCTTGGTCAATGCCGCCTTCGCGGCGGGGTCAATGCCGCCCTTGACCGAGTGAGCCGGCCAGGGTGGCCTCAATCCTTATCGAACGGATTGTCGCCCTTGCGCAGGGAAAAGCGGATCGGAACCCCCGGCAGATCGAAGGCCTCCCGCAGGCTGTTCACCAAATAGCGCAGATAGGCCTTGGGCAGGCCGGCAGGCTTGGAGCAGAACGCGACGAAGGTCGGCGGTCGGGTCGAGGGCTGGGTGACAAAACGGATCTTGATACGGCGGCCACTGGCGGCGGGCGGGGCGTGCTGGGCAAGCGCACTGGCGAGCCAGCGGTTGAGCGCTGCGGTCGGCACCCGGCGGTTCCAGGTCTGATAGGCGGCCGAGACCGCCTCCATCAGCTTGTCGAGCCCGCGTTCGGCAATGGCCGAGACCGGGATGAACGCGACGCCCTGGGCTTGCGACAGGCTCATCTCCAGCGTCTTGCGCAGCTCCTTCAGCCGCTTCTGCTTGTCCGCGACGAGGTCCCACTTGTTGACGGCGACGACCAGGGCGCGACCTTCCTCTGAGATGAGATCGCCGATCGACAGATCCTGGTGCTCGAGAGCGCGCTCGGCATCGACGAGGAGGACCACGACCTCGGCGAAGCGGATCGCGCGAAGCGCGTCGCCGACGCCCAACTTCTCGGCGTGCTCGGTGATGCGCGACTTGCGGCGCAGACCGGCGGTGTCGAATAGTCGGTAGGTGTGCCCCTTCCACGTGAAGTCGCTGGCCACGGCATCGCGGGTCAACCCCGGCTCGGGGCCGGTGATCATGCGCTCCTCGCCGAGCAGCGCGTTCACCAGCGTCGACTTGCCGGCGTTCGGCCGACCGACGATGGCGACGCGGATCGGCCGCGGGGGGACGCCAGGGGCCGCCTCGTCGGCGTCGGAGTCCGTGGCCGCCGCTGCGCCGCCGGACTTCAATCCGAGTGCAGCCGAGGCGTCGTCGATAAGCTCGCCGATGCCCTCGCCGTGCTCCGCCGAGATGGCGACCGGGGCGCCGAGGCCCAGCTCGAAACCCTCGTAGGCGCCATCGGCGCCCCTGCGACCCTCGCACTTGTTGGCGACGACAATCACCGGGCGGCCCGAGTGCCGAACGACGCGGGCGAACTCCGCGTCGGCTGGCGTGACGCCGTCGCGGGCATCGATGACGAAAAAGACGAGGTCGGCCTCGCGGATGGCGGCCTCGGTCTGGGCGCGCATGCGCGCGCCGATCGAGCCGCGGGCAGCCTCCTCCAGTCCGGCGGTGTCCACGATCTTGATCGCGTGGGGGCCAAACTGGGCCTCCCCCTCGCGCCGGTCCCGCGTCAGGCCCGGGAGATCGGAGACCAACGCCGTCCGCCTGCCGGTAAGCCGGTTGAAGAGGGTCGACTTGCCGACGTTGGGGCGGCCGACGATGGCGATGGTTGGGGGCTTGGTCATAACGGCTCGAGTGGCGATTGTGCGCCGCTTATGCCCGATGCCGCCGCCGAGGGGAACACGGCAATCCTGATTTCGGTCAACCCGCGCGCGGCCGTTCGCGCTCTAGGCGGCAGCCTGGACCTGGGATTCGGGCAAAGCCAGCCCCGAGCCGAAGTGCTCTGTGATCTCGCTTGCCGCCTTGGGCCTGCTCAGAAGATAGCCCTGTATCTCGACGCACCCTTCGGCCCGCAGGATCGCGAGCTGCTCGGCCGTCTCGACGCCTTCCGCCGTGGTCGACATCCCGAGGGTACCGGCGAGCTGCGACACGGCACGGACGATGGCCAGCGACTCGGCACTGCCCTGGGCGAGATCGTGAATGAAGGAGCGATCGATCTTGATCTTGTCGAAGGGAAAGCTGCGCAGGTAGCTCAGCGAGGAATAGCCGGTGCCGAAATCGTCGAGTGCGATGCGAACGCCGAGTTCGCGGATCTGGTCGAGGGTGGCGCGCGCCAGATCGTTGTCGTGGATCAGCACCGATTCGGTGATCTCGAGCTCGAGACGCGACGGGCCCAGACCGGAGGATGCCAAGGCTTGGGCAATCGTCTGATAGAGACCGGGGCTCTTGAACTGTAGCGGCGACAAGTTGACGGCGACGCGCAAGTGCGAGGGCCAGCGGGCCGCCTCCTTGCAAGCCTCGTGCACCGCCCATTCCCCGATCGGAACGATCAGTCCCGTCTCCTCGGCCACGGGAATGAAATCGGCCGGCGAGACCAGGCCCCGCGTCGGGCTGCGCCAGCGCAACAGCGCCTCGAAGCTGGCCACCTCGTTGTGCTCAAGGTTCATGATGGGCTGGTAGAACAGCTCCAGCTCGCCGTTGCTCACGGCCTTGCGCAGGTCATGCTCGAGCTCGCGACGCTTCGTCATGCGGGCGTTCATCTCGGCTTCGAAGAAGCGATAGGTGCCGCGCCCCTCTGCCTTTGCCCGGTAGAGTGCCAGGTCAGCGTGCCGGAGGAGATGGTCGGCATCGCTTCCATCGTGAGGCGCCACGGCAATCCCGATGCTCGTTCCGATGGTGACCTGGTGGCCCTCGAACACGAGAGGCTCGCTCAACCGATTGATCATGCGCGCGGCGAGCGCGCTCACCTCGTCCGCCGACCGGACCGCCGTCACGACGACGGTGAATTCGTCGCCGCCGACGCGAGCCGCCGTATCTGCCTCGCGGATGAGGCTCGTCACTCGTTCGGCAACGGCCTTCAGCACCGCATCACCGATGGAGTGGCCGAGCGCATCGTTGGCGTCCTTGAACCGATCGAGATCGAGGCAGAGGACGGCCACGCCTTCCCCGGCGCGTGCGCGTGCGAGCGCGTTCTCCAGGCGCTGACGCAGCAGCGTGCGATTGGGAAGGTTGGTCAATCCGTCGTGATGCGCCATATGGAGGATGCGCTCTTCGTTACGCCGGCGTTCGGTGATGTCCTCGTGCGTCGATACGGCGCCGCCGTCCTCCATCGGCTGATGCACGATGGCAATCGTCCGCCCGTCGCTGAGCTCGATCGTGCTGGAATGGGGCAGGCATGCATCGACGATGGCGAGCCGCTTGGCGACATGCATTTCAATGCCTTCGGACGCGTACAGACCGCTCGCCACGCGATAGGCCAGGATGTCGCGCAGCTTGGTGCCGGGAGATACCAGTTCTGGCGGCAGGCCGTACATCTCCGCATAGCGGCGGTTGCACACGACCAACTGTTGGTCGGCATCGAACATGCTGAGCCCTTGGCCCATGTTGTTCAGGGCGGCATCGAAGCGCACGTTCTGCGTGCGCAGCTCATTCTCGCGCTGCCGGCTCGACTGGCTGTTGATCAGCATTGCCGCGAGACCCGACAGCAGCACGAGGACGACTACACCGGCCACCGCGATCGCGAGCATATCGGTGTCCATCTCGCTGCCCGTGGTGACCACCTGTACGGCGAGCGTGGGATCGGGCGTAAAGGTCAGTGCGCCCATCGCCGAGAAGTGCAGGCTCACGATCGCGAGCGTGAAGGCAGCCGCCCCCACCAGCGCCCGGTGCTTGCGTCCCGCCTGGTGGAACAGCGTCAGCGCAGCCGCGCTGAGCGCGGCTCCCAGGACGAGAGACGTAACAACGATGGTCACGTCCCATTTCGGCGTGGCGGCCATGACCAGCGCCTGCATGCCGGTGTAGTGCATGGCTCCGATGCCGGACCCGATAGCGAGCCCGCCCACCACGACACGCCAACGCTCACCACCTGCCGCAATGGCAAAGCCCAGCGTCGTCACGACGACGGCGATGATCAGGGAGGCGACGGTCGTCACCGGCTCGTAGGCGGCGGGAAAACCCGGGTCGTAGGCCAGCATGGCGACGAAATGGGTGGCCCAGATGCCGGATCCCGTGCAGACGCCGGTGAGCACGGACCAGCCGTGCCGCTGAAGCCCCGTCGTGGAAACCGCGTGGGCGTAGATCTTGAAGGCAGTGAGCGATGCCAGCACGCAGATCACTGCAGCGAGCAGCACGAGCCTGTAGTCGTGCTGGTACACGAGACACGAGACGACTTGATACACGACGCGCTCCGGTGCCGAATTCCGAAGCGTTCAGTAACGGTGTTCACTTAAAACGGAGTGAAAGTTCGCAGCCAATGAGACGGGCACCAACCCATCTAAGGTTGCAATACTGCAATATAGGCAACCTTAGATGGCAATGCGAGCATTGCTGAAGCGTGCTCGCGGATCAGTTGAGAGCGATCAGGCGCGCCTTGTCGGTCAGCACGAACATGCGGCCACCGGCGACGACCGGCGCGATGTAGACCGGCGTTCCAAGACTCTGTTGTGTCGTGATACGCCCGGTCGCCGCATCGACGCCGACGAGCTGACCCGCCCCGGAGGCCAGCCAGAGCTGCCCGCCAGCGAGCGTCGGGCCGCTCCAAGCGGTGCCCCCCGGCAACTTGGCGGTCCACTGCACCTTGCCGTCCTGGCGGGTCACGGCCATCAGCTGGCCTTGCGTGTCGACCACGAACACGCTTTGGCCCGCCACCGAGGGGCCCTGGATGCCCGGTACGGACAGCGACCACAGTCGCTCCCCCGTTTTGCCCTGGGTGGCGATCATGCGGCCGGCGTGGCCGACCGCGAACACCGTCCCGCCGTCGATCGCCGGCCGCGCGGCGTCGCTCAGCGAGGCCAGCGACGACACGCTGCGCGTCCGCGCCAGGCTCTCGGTCCAAGCCGGCTGGCCGTCCTCCACCCGCAGGGCGACGAGCTCGCCGGAAGGATAGGGCACGACCACGATGCCGGCATCCACCGCCGGGCTCGGATTGGCGATGATGCTGGTTTTTTCCGGCAGACCCCGATAGGTCCACAAGTCGGCACCGTCGACGCCCGAGAGCGCATAGACGACGCCTTCCGTGTTCACGACATAGACGCGATCGGCGGCAGCCGTCGGCGAAGCACGAACCGGGGCGCCAACCTTCTTCTCCCAGAGCTTCTTGCCCGACTTGGGATCGATGGCCACGACGGTCCCATAGCCAGTGGCCGCGAACAGGCGGCCATTGTCGACAGCGAGGCCGCCGCCATAGCCCTTGTCCGTGCCTTCGCCCTCGGGCGCCACGGAGGTGCGCCAGACGGCCGATCCGCCGGACGTGGCGAAGGCGCTGACGCGAGCCGACGTGTCGAGCGTGTAGACGCGGCCGTCATAGACAACGGGGCTCGCGGTGAGCCGCCCTTTCGCGCTCGATCCGCTGCCGGCATCGGCACTCCACACCTGCTTGATCGCGGCGGCGAGTGCCAGGTTGCCCGGCGCATTGTTGGGCTGGCCGCCCGGCTGCGTCCAGGCATCGTTGACATGGGCCGCGGGCAGCACGATCGGTTTGTCGGCACTGGCCAGCTCGCCATCGACCTTGTCGGAGGCCTGCATCACCGGAATGCGCGTGCCGGGCAACGGTTTGGGCTTTTCCGCAAAGGGATTGAGATCGCCGATCTTGGGCAAGCTCGGCCCGTTGGAACAGCCCGAGACGAGCAGGGCGGCAAGCGCCGCCGCGACGGCGGCGCCCCTGAAGCCTCGTGTCCCCCCAGGACCCATTCCCCAACCCTTCAGTTGTTGACCGCGTCTGCCGGCTTGCCGCCGGTCGCGGCGCCCTCAGTCTTCGGTTGCGCCGCCGCGCCCGCCTTGGTGAGCTCGACGGCCACGATCATGCCCATCGCAATCTTCGAGCGCTCGGCGATCGACGGCGGTACCTTGCGGTCCGCCAGGAGCTGCTCGAAGGACTTTCGTGCCTCGTCGAGCATTCCGGCGTGATAGGCCGCAAGCCCGAGCGCCTCGCGAGCGCTGTAGCGCCAGGCACTGCTGTCTCCCAGGAGAGGGTTGAGCCGATTCTGCATCTCGGTCCAGCCCGCGGTCCCGAGTTTCAACTGGGCCGCCTGCAACCGGGCATATCCCGACAGCAGCGGATCGACGTGGGCATCGTTGGACAGGCCGTCCAGCGTCGCCACGGCCTCGTCCTTGCGGCCGGCCTTGGCGGCGGCGGCGGCAAGCTGAAACCGCGCCAGCGTCGCGTAGCCGGCCGGGCCGTCCTTGGCGATCGCCTGAAAGTCCTTGTCGGCTTCCGCCGTCTTGCCGCTCTGAACGAGCTCGGTAACGGCCTCGTAGCGGGCACCCGCCGCCTGGGCGCTGGCGATCGCGCGCGCCTCGTACCACTTCCAGCCGCCGACGCCCACCACGATCAGCGCTGCGGCCGCAATCATGTAGGTGCCGTACTGCTGCCACAGCTTAGCGAGCTGCTCACGCCGCATTTCCTCGTCGATTTGACGGATGAATGCGTTGTCGTCTTCGGCCATTGTCGTCCGGCGTCCTCAGCTCGAGCCCTTCGCGGCGCCGGCGGGTCGATATGACGGCCGGCCGCGCGCCGGCCAGACATAGCCGAATGCCGCCGGAAGCGCAAAACGCAGTCGCGCCTGTCGGCCGACCCGACCGCGCCCATTGCTTGCCGCCCTTTCCGGCGTTTTTACGGCTTGGCCACGGGTTTACCCGCGACCAGATCCCCAGACTGGCGCGCCCTCAGGTCCAACCCGGCAACAGTGGCACCCCGATCAGCCACGAATGCCCGAACAGGAGCATGAAGACGTAGAGCGCGATGCCAATGCCGACGACCGTGGCATCGCTGAGGGGGCTGCCGGTGCGGCTTCCGAGGGGGCCCAGCGCCTGCCTGTGCTTGACTGAGATGCGATCGTACACCGCGTACGCCAGGAGGCTTCCGAACAGGACGATCGAGGCGAGGTCGCCATTGGCCAGCAGATGGGCCAGCGCCCAGATCTTGATGGCCACCAGCAGCGGGTGGCGCGCGAGGGTGCGAATGCGGGAGGGAATCTGGGAAGCGACCAGCAAGACCATCGCCGGCAGCATCAACAGGAAAGCCAGGTGGCGCGTCCACACCGGCGGTATCCAGATCTGCGGGTTCGCGGTCGCCGAGACCTGCAGACGGCCGAAGCCGTACACAATCAGCGCGAATCCGACGAGGGAAATCAGGGAAAACAGGGCCTTGTATCCGCCCTCTCCCAGGCGCTGGCGCAAGTCATCGCGCAGCTTGGGCCGAGTGGGGACGAGGTGGATCGCAATGAACAGAGCCAGACCGACGATCAGCAGCGGCATGTCTTACCCCCGAAATTTCCGGAAACGGCAGGTTCACAAATCGATCCCCAGATCCTGCCACACGATTGCCAGACCACTATTGAATTGTTCCTTTAAGCATGGCTGTGATAGGTCGTGCACGGGGAGCGTGTGGGGAGTGTGGCTTCCCAGCCGGTTCAGTTTTGCGTAGCCGACGTGGCGGCGGCGAGGAGTTGGGCCGACGGGCACTGACAGGGGTGCCTCATTACTCAATTCCTCGACACATCGAGGCCTAAGGAGGGCTGATGATGGCGGGCGGTCACGACAGGCGCACCACCGACGCTTCGGCAAATGGGATCATTGCCATTCCGGACAATGGTGCCGCGCCCAGCCAGAAGCTCGCCGGGCTGGTGGCCGAGCTTGCGGAAGCGCTGAAAGCCGTTCCCGATTCCGACGATGACGCGGCCGACCGGGCGGTCGCCGTGCGCCGGTCCTCGCGCAACATCCTCGACGATGAGGACGACGAGGACTCCAATATGCCGATCCCGTCGACCTGGCGGGAGACGCCGAAGACCGCCGAGGCCGGAACCCTGAGCGAGCAACTGCGTGCCGCCGTGCTGGGGTTCGGGACCGGCCTCGCGATCGTGGTTCCCGTGGTGCTGTTGCTCACCGGGCGGCTGGGCGACCTGCCGATCTCTTCCTATCTGCCGGACCTGCGGGCGCAGATCTCGGCTTTCGTGCCCGTCGAGGAGGCGAGCGCCCCGGCCAGCGACGACACGATCCGTCAGCGGTCGGTCTCGACGAGCGTGCAGCAGCCCGCCAAGCCGCTGGTTGTTGCGGCAGCGCAAGAGACCGTGCGGCCGGCCCAGGCGGTCAGTGCCGCGGAGAAGCCGAAATCCAATCCGTGGAGCGAGGCGCTCGCCGACGGGGAGCGGCTGATCGGGCGGGGCGACATCCGGAGCGCGCGGGAGGTGCTAAGCCGACCGGCGGCGGCCGATGATCCGGGGGCGATCCTGGCGCTCGGCGAGACGTTCGATCCGAATATGCTGGCGGCCTGGGGCGTGCGCGACGTGGCGCCGGATGTGGCGGTCGCCAAGGCGCTCTACGCGAAGGCGTTGCTCGCCGGCATGGACCGCGCGCGCACCCGCCTCGAGGCGCTCAATTGATGGATTGAGGCGACGTGCTCGGGCGGCTCGGGTGCGCCGCCTTATCTCACGGGCGTCGCACGATCGCCACGCCGGCGGCGGCCAGCGCCATTCCGATCCAGGCTGCCGGCGGCATGCCTTCCCCCAGGATCACCGCGGCGATCGCCGCAGAGGTCGGTGGAACCAGGAAAAAGAGCGCCGATGCGCGGGCGGCCGCGCCACGCCGGATCATCGCAAACAGCAGCGACGTCGCGATGAGCGAGTTGGCGATCGAGAGATAAGCCAGCGACGCGACGAACGCCCATGACCAGTCGATCCGCAGGCTCTCGGTCGCCATGGCGAGAGGGAGTGCGAAGGCAAGGGCCACCGTGCACTGGACGCCGTTGGCGACGATCGGGTGGTGCGCCTCGCCAAACCGCTTCTCGTAGAGCGTTCCGGCGGTGATGAAGATTAGCGCAATGGCCGCGACCACGAGACCGCTGATGGTCGCCTCGCCGGTCCGGGCCTTCGACAGGATAGCGATCACCGCACCGACCAACCCCAGCGCCAAGCCGAGCCACATCGCGCGCGTCACCGCCTCGCCGACCAGACGCTGGCTGAGTAGCGCCACCAGTATGGGCTGCATCGCGAGCACGATTCCCAGGCCGACCGCGCTAGCACCGAGCTTGATCGCTACATTGGTGCTGCCAAAGTACAGTCCCTGAACGAGCAGGCCCGTGACGGCCAGATGCAGCCAGGACCGCGGGCTCGAGGGTAGCCGCGGACGAACGAGAAGGAAGGCCGGGATCAGGACAGCCAGCACCACGACATACCGCAGCGCGAGCAGGAACACCGGCTCGACAGCGGTGAGGCCGACCTTGACGCCGGTGTATCCGCCCGACCAGAGCAACAGGAACACGATAGGCGCCACAAGTAGCCAAAGGGGCGTGCCGCCGCTTGGCGGCGGTCGTTGGTCGGCGTTGGCGTTTGGCAAGGATTGCTCCCCCGAGCCTCGTCGGAGCAACGCGGCGATCGCCCCCCCCACATCCTCTCGTACCCCGAGCCGCGATATGGGGCCACCGCCCTCCAGGCTCCGCACAACACAAAAATAGAACATGACAAGAACAAAAAGTGACCCTATGGTTGTAGATCACGTATTAGGGAGGTGGTGATGACGCGTACGCGATCCGTGCTGATGCTATCGGGGCTGTGCCTCGCCGCTTGGACATCCCCAACCGTCACGCTTGCTGGGGAGCACGCTGAGGCAAACGGTGGCCCGGCTTTGCTTGCCGCTGCCGGGCCCTACACTCGGTACGACTACGGCTACAATCCCGGCTACCGTTATGGGCCCAGCTATCGGTACGAGCCCGACTATGTCTACCCGTCGGACCGCCGTGGCCGGTTCTATGGTTGGCGGCGGCCATGGCCCTATGCCGGCGAGCGCCGCGATCTGTCAGGGCGCTCGTGGGGCTGGTCCCGGCGTCCGGCGTGGCGTCCGTATGGCTTTGGCGTGCCCGCCCCGTACGTCGTGCCGCGCCGCCGCTGGCCCGACATTCAGTGGGCCGAGCGGCAATGGGCCGACCGGGGTGATCGCGCGCCCGCGTGGTGGATGCGGCGGCCCTAGGGTATTCCCGTCTCCTGCTCCGTTCGTTCTGCCGCGGCAATCTGGCCGCGGCACCGGCGTGCTGCGCGCGCCGTCCGTATCGGTGGGTCGCGGCGCGCGGGCCGAAAGGCCGGGCGCAGGTCGTCGATGCGCGCGATTGACAGTGGGGCGGGCCCGCGATCTTCTACACATCTTATCGCGGCGCCCGACATAGATGCGGCTCCGCCCACCCCACAACCGAGCAACGTCCCGGAACAACGCCTCATGAGCCATCCTCACTGTCTCGTTCATTCTCCGAAGGATTCGTGCGGCGTGGTCGTCGTCGAAGATCTCAAGGCCGGCACCGACATGTTGTGCCTGGTGACGGAGAACGACACCACCTTTCGGCTCAAGGCCAAGATGGACATCCCCATCGGCCACAAGGTCGCCCTGGCGGACCTCAAGAAGGGCGACACCATCTGGAAGTACGGCGAGGACATCGGCAAGGCCGTCGCCGCGATCGGCAAGGGTGAACACCTGCACGTCCACAACGTCAAGACCAAGCGCTGGTGAGCGGCGTCCGCGAAAACAAGAACGTTGAGGGAAGACCGACATGACCATCGTCGCCAATTTCGATCAGGCGAAGACCGCGCTGAAGGACGTCGCCGGCCGCACCATCGAGGCCCCGGCCTTCAAAGCGCCCATGATCAAGCGCGCGCCCAAGGCTTCGACCGACAGCTTCATGGGCTGGCGCCGGGAGAACGGCCGCGTGGGAGTGCGCAACCATGTCGTGCTGCTGCCGCTCGACGATCTGTCGAACGCCGCCTGCGAGGCCGTCGCCAAGAGCATCACCGGCACGCTGGCGCTGCCGCACGCCTACGGCCGCCTGCAGTTCGGCGAGGACCTTGATCTCCACTTCCGGACGCTCATCGGCACCGGCTCCAACCCGAACGTGGCGGCGGTGGTGGTCATCGGCATCGAGGACGGGTGGACGAAGCGTGTCGTTGACGGCATTGCCACGACCGGCAAACCGGTGGTCGGCTTCGGCATCGAAGGCCACGGCGACATCGCGACAATCGCCAAGGCGAGCTATGTCGCCAAGGAGTTCGTGCAGTGGGCGAGCGAGTTGCCCCGCGAGCGTTGCGAGACGTCGGAGTTGTGGGTCTCGACGAAGTGCGGGGAGTCGGACACCACCACCGGGCTGTCGTCCTGTCCAACCGTCGGCAACATGTACGACAAGCTGCTGCCCAAGGGCATCTACGGCGTTTTCGGCGAGACCTCCGAGATCACCGGCGCGGAGCACCTGTGCAAGGCCCGCGCCGCGACTCCGGAGGTAGGCGAGCGCTGGTACAAGATGTGGAAGTCCTACCAGGACGACGTCATCGAAGCGCACAAGACCGACGACCTGTCCGACAGCCAGCCGACCAAGGGCAACATCGCCGGCGGCCTGACCACGATCGAGGAAAAGGCGCTCGGCAACCTCGAGAAGATCGGCCGCACGTCGAAGTACATTGACATCCTCGGGCCTGCGGAGGCGCCCGCGAAGGGGCCAGGCCTCTACTACATGGACACGTCATCGGCGGCTGCGGAATGCGTGACCCTGATGGCCGCCGGCGGCTATGTCGTGCACACGTTCCCGACCGGCCAGGGCAACGTCATCGGCAACCCGATCGTGCCGGTCATCAAAATCTCGGGCAACCCGAAGACGATCCGAACCATGCCGGAGCATATCGACCTCGACGTGTCCGGGATTCTGCGCCGCGACCTCACCATCGCGGGAGCCGGCGACGCGCTGATCGATATGATCGTACGCACCGCCAACGGCCGCCTCACCGCGGCCGAGGCGCTCGGCCATCGCGAATTCGTGATGACCAAGCTCTATCGCAGTGCGTGAGGCGCCCTGCCGACGCGCTGGCCTGGCGAGGGTCGCCCCATGATGCAGCCGCTGCCGCGCTGGAGCTTCGGCCCGCCCGTCCTTCTTGCATTGCTGATCGGCCTCGCAGCGCTCCTCCTCGCCGTGCCGAGCGCGCACGCCAAGAAATCCTTGCCGAGTCCGGTGAGGTGGGCCCAGCTTTCGACCCTCCATCCCACCCAGGCAGCCATCGGACTGCGCGAAGTCGAGACCAAGCGACGCGAGATCGAAGACAAATCCCCGCAGCGGCTCGAGCGATACCTCGTCAAGCACCCGATCCCCGCGATCATCGGGCCCGGGCACAAGCTTTTCATCATCGACCACCATCATCTTGGCCTGGCGCTGTGGCTGGCCAAAATTCCGGCGGCGGTCATCGACGTGAAAGCGGATCTGTCCGCTCTGGCGCCCGGCGATTTCTGGCGGCAGATGGAGGCCGACGGCGCCGTCCGCCTGCGCGATGCGGAGGGCCGGCCCATTGAGCCATCCCAGCTCCCCGCCACCCTCTCCGAGATGAAGGACGACCCCTACCGAAGCCTGGCGGGGTCCATCCGGGACGCGGGCGGCTATGCAAAGACACGAGCGCCCTTTGCAGAGTTCGCGTGGGCCGACTTCCTCAGGACACGCATCCCGGCCGACCTCGTGAGCTCGAACTACGAGGCTGCCATGCGGCAGGCGCTCGTGCTGGCGCATGGGCCGGAGGCACACCATCTCCCCGGCTACACGCCCAACTAGCGCCGCCACGCGGGAGTGCCGTATCCGCCACAGTTCAACCAACGCACCTGTGCACAGAGTGTCCCCGGCGCCAGAATCACCACTACACTGCCGGTCAGCGTCAAGGGTTGGCTCGAGATCACCTGCAGCGAGGGTGTGCCATCGGCCGGATTGCACTCAATGGGACTTGCCGGGTCGGACTGTCGGACCCGTTTCGGCCATGTCATACTCTGGCCCACCCGTACTCTAACCTACCGGACATGGGGCAGCAGCGTCCGGCGCGCGTGGTTGGCGCCTCGGCGGCGTTCAGGCGGGGTTCATGTGTCGAACGAATTTCGGCCGGAACCCATGCGGATTCTGGAGTGGCGGGCTGAATTCTGGGGTGGCGGACTCTGGGAGTAGCGCATTGCGGATGGCTTGGCCCGCGGCCGCGCGGCGCCAAGGCGAACAAACGGTAATGATCCTGATCACAAGACCTGTGGTAGGATACGCAACCAATATGCGCGGCAGGGAGAAAAGCCTGGGGTGATGAGTTGTCAATGGGGGCGCGAAAACCCACTTCCGTGGGAGGCGGGTGACGCGACCTAGCCGCACGGGGTGTTTGATGAGATCGCCAGCAGCGAGAATGAGCATGACCTCCGCAGACGAGATCTTCAACCTCTACACGCAGAGCTATGATCGCCAAAAGCGATCGGAGCTTTCGCTCAAGGAGTTTCTGGACGGCTGCCGCAACGACCCGATGCTGTATGCCGGGGCGGCAGAGCGCATGATGACGGCGATCGGCGAGCCGGAGTTGATTGACACCTCCAAGGACCAGAGGCTCGGCCGCATCTTCCTCAATCGGACGATGAAGATCTATCCGACATTCAAGGACTTCTTCGGTCTCGAGGAGACGATCGAGCGCATCGTCGGCTTCTTCCGGCATGCCGCGCAGGGCCTCGAGGAGCGTAAGCAGATTCTGTACCTGCTCGGCCCGGTCGGGGGCGGCAAGTCGTCCCTCGCCGAGCGCCTCAAGGAGCTGATGGAGCGCTGCCCCGTCTATGTGCTGAAGGCAGGCGATGAGATTAGCCCCATCTTTGAGAGCCCCTTGGTGCTGTTCGACCCGGCCACGATGGGACGGGTGATGGAAGACAAGTATGGCATCCCGGCCCGCAAGCTGACGGGGCGGATGTCGCCGTGGGCCGTCAAGCGGCTCGACGAGTTCGGCGGCGATATCTCGAAGTTCAACGTCGTCAAGCTGTATCCATCACGTCTGCGCCAGATTTGCGTCGCGAAGACCGAGCCCGGCGACGAGAACAACCAGGACATCTCATCGCTCGTCGGCAAGGTCGACATCCGCAAACTCGAGTATTTCGGCCAGAGCGACGCCGACGCCTACTCCTATTCGGGCGGTCTGAACCGCACGACCCAGGGCCTCCTCGAGTTCGTGGAGATGTTCAAGGCGCCGATCAAGATGCTGCACCCGCTGCTGACGGCGACGCAGGACGGCACCTACGTCGGCACGGAGAACGTCGGCGCCCTGCCGTATCACGGCATCATCATCGCCCACTCGAACGAGAGCGAGTGGCAGAGCTTCCGCTCGAACAAGAACAACGAGGCGTTCCTCGATCGGATTTGCGTTATCCAGGTGCCGTATTGCCTGCGCGTCTCGGACGAGAGGAAGATCTACGAGAAGCTGCTCTCGACAAGCGAAGTATCGGGCGCGCCATGTGCGCCCGCCACACTCGATATGCTGTCGCAATTCTCCGTTCTGACGCGCCTCAAGGAGCACGAGAACTCGAGCATGTTCTCGAAGTTGCGGGTGTACGACGGCGAGAGCCTGAAGGACACCGACCCGCACGCCAAGTCGATCCAGGAGTACCGCGACGCGGCCGGAATCAACGAGGGCATGGACGGCACCTCGACGCGCTTTGCCTACAAGGTGCTCTCGGAAACGTTCAACTACGACACGCACGAAGTGGCTGCCGACCCGGTCCACCTGATGTTCGTGCTCGAGCAGGCCATTCGCCGCGAGCAGCTCCCTGAGGAAACCGAGAACCGCTACATCGAGTTCATCAAGGAGGACCTCGGGACGCGGTATGCCGAGTTCATCGGCAACGAGGTTCAGAAGGCCTACCTCGAAAGCTACCACGACTTCGGCCAGAACCTGTTCGACCGTTATGTGGCCTACGCCGATGCGTGGATCGAGGACCAGGACTTCAAGGACCCCGATACCGGCCAGCTCATGAACCGCCAGCTTCTCGACCAGGAGCTGTCCAAGATCGAGAAACCCGCCGGCATCGCCAATCCGAAGGACTTCCGCTACGAGGTGGTCAAGTTCTCGCTCAGGGCACGGGCCAAGAACGGCGGCAAGAACCCCAGCTGGACCTCGTATGAGAAGATCCGCGACGTGATCGAGCGGCGCATGTTCAGCCAGGTCGAGGACCTGCTGCCCGTCATCAGCTTCGGCGCGAAGAAGGATGGGGAAACGGAAAAGAAGCACGAGGAGTTCGTGGCGCGGATGATGGACCGGGGCTACACGCAGCGCCAAGTCCGCCGTCTGGTCGAATGGTACATGCGCGTCAAGAAGTCCGGGTAGAGGCCCGCACGCGGCATGCACATCGTCGACCGGCGGCTCAATCCGAAAGCAAAAAGCCTCGGCAATCGTCAGCGATTTCTACGCCGGGCCAAGGCGGAGATTCGCGAGGCGATCAAGGACGCCATCAAGAAGCGCAAGGTCTCGGAAATCGACGGCGGCGAGAATGTCCGCATCCGATCGAAGAGCCTGCGCGAGCCGTCGTTTGGCCTTGGCTCCAGCACCGGAGAGCGCGATTTCGTGCTGCCGGGCAACAAGGACTTCTCCGTCGGGGACGTGATCCGCAAGCCCGAGGGCGGCGCGGGCGGCTCTGGGCAGAAAGGCAGCCCCGACGGCGAGGGTGAGGACGACTTCGTCTTCAGCCTGACGCGCGAAGAGTTCCTCGACCTGTTCTTCGAGGACCTCAAACTGCCCAACCTCATCAAAGCCAAGCTCAAGGATCTGCGCTCGCCCGAGCCGGTCCGGGCCGGCTTCACCACGGACGGGTCGCCGGCCAAGCTCAACCGGCTGCGGACAATGCGCAACAGCCTGGCGCGCCGCATCGCCCTGCGCCGTCCCCGCTCGTCGGAGCTGGACGAACTCGAGGCGGCGATCGCCGAAGAGGAAGCCAAGGACCCTCCCGACCGCGAGCAGATTGAGAAACTTCGGGCGCGACTGGCGCATCTGGCCTATCTGCGCAAGGTCGTCGCCTATATCGACCCGCTCGACCTGCAGTACAATCGGCACGAGCGCCGGCCGAAGCCGAAGACGCAAGCGGTCATGTTCTGCCTGATGGACGTGTCCGCGTCGATGACGGAGCCACTGAAGGACCTGGCCAAGCGGTTCTTCATGCTGCTGCACCTGTTCCTGTCCCGTCACTACAGCGAGGTCGACGTGGTGTTCATCCGGCACACCACGACGGCGCAGGAGGTCGATGAGGAAACCTTCTTCCGGGATACCGAGTCGGGCGGCACCGTGATCTCGACGGCGCTCGAGGAAATGCTGAAGATCATCAAGGAGCGCTATCCGCCCGACGATTGGAACATCTATGCGGCGCAAGCCTCCGACGGCCACAACTTCGACGATGACATGGATCGCTGCCTGGGGCTGCTGCGCGACGACATCCTGCCGCTGTCGCAGTATTTCGCCTACATCGAGGTGATGCCCGACGATCAGTCCTCGTCGATGGACAGCGTGGCATGGTCGGGCTACGCGGAGATCGGTGCGTCCTATCCCCAATTCGCCATGCGCCGCGTGTCGTCGGCGGGCGAGATCTATCCCGTCTTCCGCGAACTCTTTTCTGCGTCGAGCGAGGAAAGGGCCGCCCGATGACGGCGACGCCGTCGAGCCAGCTCCTGTTTGATGGGGCCGAGTGGAATTTCGACCTCATCAAAAAAACCTACGACGCGATCGAGGCGATCGGCGTCGGGGAGATGGGCCTCGACATCTATCCGAACCAGATCGAGGTCATCACCGCCGAGCAGATGCTCGATTCCTACGCTTCGATCGGTATGCCGAACATGTACCGGCACTGGTCGTTCGGGAAGCATTTCGCGCGGGAGGAGGCGCTGTACCGCAAAGGCGCGCGGGCGCTCGCCTACGAGCTCGTCATCAACTCAGACCCCTGCATCAACTACATCATGGAAGAGAACACCATGACGATGCAGACGCTGGTGATGGCGCATGCCGCGATCGGTCACAACCACTTCTTCAAGAACAATTACCTGTTTCGCCAGTGGACCGATGCGACGTCGATCCTCGATTACCTCAGTTTCGCCAAGGAATACGTGACGGAGTGCGAGGAGCGCTACGGCGTGGAAACAGTCGAGGCGGTGCTCGACAGCGCCCACGCGCTGATGTCGCAAGGGATCAGCCGCCATCCGGTGCCGCGCCATTCGCGCGCCTCCCTCCATGCACGAGAGCAGCGGCGGCGCGAGCACGAGGAAGCAACCTACAACGAACTCTGGCGCACGGTGCCGCGATCAGCGCTGCCGAAGCCGCCGACCGACCCGGAAACCCGCGAAGCGATCAAGGAGAGCCAAGCGCTCGGCCTGCCGCAGGAGAACGTGCTCTACTTCCTGGAGAAGCACTCGCCGAAGCTCGATGATTGGAAGCGAGAGCTGCTGCGCATCGTGCGCATGCTCGGGCAATACTTCTATCCGCAGCGCCAGACCAAAGTGATGAACGAAGGCTGCGCCACCTTCGTGCACTACGAGATCCTGAACCGGATGTACGAGAAGGGGCAGATCTCCGAGGGGTCGATGCTCGAATTCATGCACAGCCACTCGTCGGTGGTTTACCAGCCGCGGTTCGAGGACAAGCACTTCTCGGGCATCAACCCGTATGCGCTCGGCTTCGCGATGATGCGCGACATCAAACGCATGGTGGAGGAGCCGACGGCGGAGGACCGGCAGTGGTTTCCGGAGATCGCCGGCAGCGGCGACGCCATCGCGGCGCTAAAGGAGGCGTGGTCGAATTTCCGCGACGACAGCTTCATCCTCCAATACCTGAGCCCGAAGGTGATGCGCGACTTCCGCATCTTCCGACTGCACGACAACACGGGGTCGGCCTTCGTCGAAGTCAAGGCGATCCACGACGAGCTCGGCTATCGCGATGTGCGGCGGGCGCTCGCTGAGCAGTACGACACGGCGGCGCGAGATCCAGATCTCCAGGTCGTGAACGCCGATCTGTCGGGCGGGCGCCGGCTGACCTTGCAGCATCGCGTACGGCACAATGTCCTGCTCGACCGGGAACAGTGCGATCGCACCCTGCAGCATGTGGCCCACCTGTGGGGCTATCGCGTCAAGCTCATCGAGGTCGACGCCGACTCCGGCAAGACTTTGAAGGAGCACGAGGCGCTGCCGCTACCCTGATCCACCGGCGCGGCGCATTGCGGCCGGCCCTTTCGGGACCAACCATCGTCGGCCCTGCCCGCGGCTCGTTCTGTCGGCTAGTATGCGAACCAACACCCCGGCAACCGCGATCGGGGATCCCTGCCGCCGAGGAACGCCCATGGCCGCCATCCGTCTCACTGCCGCGCAAGCGCTGGTGCGGTTTCTTGCTGCGCAACGCGTCGAAACGGGCCAGGGTGTCGAGCCGGCCTTCGCCGGGGTGTGGGCGATTTTCGGCCATGGCAACGTGGCCGGGATTGGCGAGGCGCTCCATCAGCTTCGCGGTGTCCTGCCGACCTATCGCGCGCACAACGAGCAGGCGATGGCCCATGCCGCCATTGCCTTTGCCAAGGCGTCGCGCCGACGGCGAATGATGGCGTGCACGACGTCGATCGGGCCGGGCGCGACCAACATGGTGACGGCGGCGGCGGTGGCGCACGTCAACCGGCTGCCAGTTCTGCTGTTGCCCGGAGACGTGTTTGCGAACCGGCGTCCCGATCCGGTGCTGCAGCAGATCGAGGATTTCGGCGATGGTACGGTATCGGCGAACGACTGCTTCCGGCCCGTTTCGCGCTATTTCGACCGGATTACGCGGGCCGAGCAGCTCATGCCAGCGCTCGCCCGTGCCATGGGTGTGCTGACCGATCCCGCCGAGTGTGGGCCGGTGACGCTGGCGCTGTGCCAGGACGTGCAGGCGGAGGCCTTCGACTATCCGGACAGCCTGTTCGAGGCGCGGGTGTGGCCGCTGCGCCGGCCTCGCCCTGATGCGGGTGAGTTGGCCCGTGCCACCGCGGTTCTGGCGAGCGCGCGCAAGCCGCTGATCATCGCGGGCGGCGGCGTGCTCTATTCGGAGGCCGAGGCCGAGTTGCTAGGCTTCGCAGAAGCCCACGGCATCCCGGTTGCCGAAACGCAGGCCGGGAAAAGCACGCTGGCGCACGACCATCCCTCGAGCCTCGGGGCGCTCGGCGTGACGGGAACGGCAGCGGCGAATGCGTTGGCCGAGGAGGCCGATGTGATCCTCGCGGTGGGAACGCGCCTGCAAGACTTCACAACCGGCTCGTGGGCCCTGTTCCGAAATCCGAACCGGCGGATCATCGGGCTCAATGTCGCTGCGTTCGATGCGCTCAAACACCGCGCGATCCCGTTGGTGGCCGATGCCAAAGCCGGGCTCACGGAGCTTACCGTTCGGCTCGGTGCCTACAGGGCGCCGGCGGCTTGGCACGCCAAGGCCGCCGCGGAGAAGGCGCGATGGATCGAAACAGCGGCACGCTTTACTGCGGCCACCAACGCGGCGCTGCCGTCGGATGCGCAGGTGATCGGCGCCGTGCAGCGCGCGAGCCGGCCATCCGATATCGTGGTATGCGCGGCCGGCGGAGTGCCGGGCGAGTTGCACAAGCTGTGGAATGCGGCGACGCCCGGCGGCTATCACCTCGAGTACGGCTACTCGTGCATGGGCTACGAGATCGCCGGCGGGCTCGGGGTCAAGATGGCACGGCCGGACCACGAGGTCATCGTGATGGTCGGCGACGGCTCCTACCTGATGATGAACTCGGAGATTGCGACGTCGGTCCTGCTCGGGCGGCGGCTGACCATCATCGTGCTCGATAACGGCGGCTTCGGCTGCATCAACCGACTGCAGCAAGCATGTGGCGGGGCGCCATTCAACAACCTGTTCGACACTTGCGAGCAGCAGGCGCGGCCGGCCATCGACTTCGTCGCACATGCGCGCAGCCTCGGCGCCCATGCGGAGAGGGCGAGCGGCACGGCCGAGCTCGAAGCCGCCGTCGCGCGGGCCCGAACGGGCGATCGCACCAGCGTCATCGTCATCGACACCGATCCGGTCGCCTCGACAGGTGCTGGCGGCCACTGGTGGGACGTAGCCGTGCCGGAGGTGTCGGTGCGGCCCGAGGTTCAAGACGCGCACGCGGCCTACCGGCGCGCCCGCGAAAAGCAGCGGCTGGGAGATTGAGACCATGACGATCCGCATCGGCGCCAACCCCATCGGCTGGTCGAACGACGATCTCCGGGAGCTGGGCGGCGCCACGCCGCTCGAGGTGTGCCTGGCGGAGGCCAAGGAGGCCGGGTTCGAGGGGATGGAGCTCGGCCACAAGTTCCCGCGGGAGCCGGAGGCGCTCAAGGCGGCCCTCGCCCCCTTCGACCTCGCGTGCGTGTCGGGATGGTATTCGGCGGAACTGTTGCAGCGCGACGCCAAGGCCGAGATCGCGGCGCTCGAAAACCATCTCGGCCTGCTCAAGGCCATGGGAAGCACCGTTCTGGTCTTCGCAGAGACCTCCAATGCGATCCATGGCCATCGCGACACTTCGCTATCGCGGCGCCCGACCCTTGCCGGCCAGGGGTGGGCGCAATTCGGACGGCGGATGACGGAGGTTGCCGAGCATACGCTCCGGCAGGGTGTCCGCCTCGTCTACCACCATCACATGGGCACGGTCGTCCAATCGGCGGACGACATCGAAGCGCTGATGGCCTCGACCGGCGAGGCCGTGCACCTGCTGCTCGACACTGGACATGCGACGTGGGGCGGCGCGAACCCGATCGCGCTGGCGCGACGCTACAAGGATCGCATCAGCCACGTGCATACCAAGGACGTGCGCAAGGACGTGATGCACCGGGCGCGCAACGAGGACTGGAGCTTCCTCGATGCCGTGGTGGCGGGCGTCTACACGGTGCCCGGCGACGGCATGGTCGACTTCACCCGGGTGTTCGAGGAATTGAAAGGGTACTCGGGGTGGGTCGTGGTCGAGGCCGAGCAAGACCCCGAGAAGGCGCATCCGCTCACCTACGCGAAGAAGGGATTCGCCCATCTGACGCGGGCGCTGGCGGAAACGGGTTTCACCGCCAAGCGCAAGCGATAGCCGGCGACACGATGCCCCAAGCGGCTGTTACGAGCCGCCGGCGATCACCGTCGCGCCGTGGTCGCCCAGCACGATCCACGCCTCGCTACCGACCGCCAACGGCTGCATCACATTGCGATCCACGGCAAACAGCGGTCCTGCCGACGACGTGATCCAGTACTCCATGTGGGTGCCGAGATAGGACGCCTTGGCGATGCGGCCGGTGAGTGCCGGCACGGCGGGCTTGCTGCCCGAGAGCGCGAGCGCCTCCGGCCGGATCGCGACCTTGATGGGACCCGGCGCAGCACCGCGGTGCTTGAGATTCAACTCGATGCCGCCGAAGCTGACGCGCGCCAGCTCGCCCTGCGCGGCGGACAGCTCGCCATCGACCAGATTTGAATCGCCGATGAAGTCGGACACGAACTGGTCGACCGGCTCCTCGTAGAGCTCGCGCGGGCGGCCCATTTGGGCAATGCGGGCGTTCGACATGACGATGATGCGATCGGAGACCGCGAGCGCCTCCTGCTGGTCGTGCGTCACGTATGCGACCGTGAGGTTCAGCCGCTGCTGCAGCTCGCGAATGTCCTCGCGCACGCGGCGGCGCAGCTTGGCGTCGAGATTGGACAGCGGCTCGTCGAACAACAGGACCTGCGGCTCCAGCACCAGCGCGCGGGCGACAGCGACCCGCTGCTGCTGGCCGCCCGACAGCTCGGAGGGAAGCCGATCCTCCAGGCCCGAAAGGCCGACCAGCGCCAACTTCTCGCGCGCCATCTCGCGCCCCCGGGCAGCGGGGACCTTGCTGACGGTCGGTCCGTAGGACACGTTCTCGAGCACCGTCATGTGGGGAAACAGTGCGTAGGACTGGAACACCATGCTGACGTCGCGGTCGGCCGCCGACAGCCGCGTCACATCGCGTCCGCCGATCAGGACCTGGCCCTCGCTCGCCATCTCGAGACCGGCGATCAGCCGCAGCGTCGTCGTCTTGCCGCAGCCGGAGGGGCCGAGCAACGTGACCAGTGTGGCCGGCTCGATGGCGAAGGAGATGTTGTCGACGGCAATGACGCGGCCATAGCGCTTCGTCACGTTGCGGAACTCGACCGAGGCGGATCCCCGTTTGCTCATGCGCGCCTCACTGTTCGCCCCTTCCACCAACGTCAACCAGCGGCCTGCACCATGACAGGTGCGGCGCCGCGGCGGCCGAGCCGGCGCTCACCCACCAAAACTTGCACGAGAAGAATGGCCACCAGCATGATCACGATCAGCACCGACGAATAGGCGATGGCCAGCCCGAACTCGCCCGCCTCGACCCGGCCGACGATGTAGGCGGTTGCCATGTTGTACTGAGCCGACACCAGGAAGATCACGGCGCTGACCGCTGTCATCGCGCGCACGAAGGCATAGACCAAGGACGCGACAACCGCCGGACGGAGCAAGGGCAGGATGACCCTGCGGAAGGTGGTGAACGATCGCGCGCCGAGCGTCAGGGAGGCTTCGTCCAGACTCTTGTCGATCTGACTCATGGTGGCGATGCCGGAGCGCACGCCGACCGGCATGTTGCGGAACACGAAACAGATGATGAGGATCAGGCCGGTGCCGGTCAGCTCGATCGGCGGCACGTTGAAGGCGAGAATATAGCTGATGCCGACCACGGTGCCGGGAATGGCGAAGCTCAACATGGTCACGAACTCGAACGTCCGCTGGCCGGCGAACCGCTGACGGGCGAGAAGATAGGCGGTGAGCAGACCGATCGCCGCGGTGAGCGGTGCCGCGATGGCCGCCACCTGCAGCGTCGTGATGAGTGAATCCCAGGCGCTGCCCGAGAAATGAATGCCCCAGGGTGCCCGCTCGATGCGGAATCCGGTGAGCAGGTGATCGAGGGTGGGCGTGTAATCGCGGCCCATCGACTTTACGAACCCGCCGACAAGAATGGTGGCGTACATCACGACTGTCAGGATCGCCCAGGGAATCGCGGTGGCATAGCAGGCGATGGCCACGCGGCGTGGCAACGGCAGGGGAAGCCCCGAGTCGCCTTTGCCGGTGACCGTCGTGTAGGACACGCGACCAAGCCAGCGGTGCTGGGCATAGAAGGCGCCCAGGGTGAACGCGAGCAGGACGATCGAGAGGACCGCCGCCCGGCCCTGATCGTTGGCGGCGCCGACAACGGCAAAGAAGATCTTGGTCGACAACACCTCGTAGTTGCCACCGAGAACGAGCGGGTTGCCAAAGTCGGCCATGCTCTCCACGAAACCGAGCAGGAACGCGTTGGCGAGGCCGGGGCGCATCAGGGGGAGCGAGATCGTCGCAAACGTCGTCCAGCTCCGCGCGCGCAAGGTCTGGGAGGCTTCCTCGAGGGCAGGGCTGACGCCTTGCACGACGCCGATCAGCACGAGAAACGCGATCGGCGTGAAGGCCAACATCTGCGCGAGGAAAACGCCGGGGAAACCGTAGATCCAGCGCGACCTGGGAATGTCGAAGACCTCATAGAGGATCGCCGAGACCGCCCCTGTACGACCGAACAGCAAGATGACGGCGAGGCCGATGACGAAGGGCGGCGTGATAATTGGCAAGACGGTCAGCGCCCGCAGGAGCCCTTTGTAGCGGAAGGCGGTTCGGGTCGCGATGAGGGCGAAGGCGAGGCCCAGCGCGGTGGTGCCGACACCGACCAGAATCGCGAGAAAGAGCGTGTTCCACGCCACGCCGCAGCGCAGCGAGGAATAGACGCAGTCGAGACCCCAGATCGAGCGATCGAAGAATTTCGCAACGAACTCGGCGGGCGCGAACCGGCCGTCGTTGTCCTGCAACGCGCTTGCCAGCACCTTGAGGATCGGGAAGAAGACGAACAGTGCGATGAGCGCCAGCACCAGCGTGATCGCGGAGGTGGTGAAGGCGTCGCCGCGGCAATAGCCGCGTGCGGCGAGGCCATGGCTGTAGAGCATCAGAAGAGCCAGCGCCGCCAGGAAGGCGCCTAGCCCCATGCCCCGCTGCGCGGGCCCGCGCCACCCTGTCAGCGCGGCCACCCATTCGCTCGTCCAGCCGCGATGGTCGATACTGAAGCCTTGCAGCAGGATCCAGACGAGGCCGCCGATGCCCGCCCAGATGAGCAGGCGCGCAGCGACCTGATCACCGAGACGGACAACCGCGGGGAGGGTCGCGGCGGCGAGCGCCAGGCCTGTCGGCAGCAGCCAGGGCTTGCCGTCGAGGAGACCGAGGAACAGCGCCGATCCGCCCTGCCCCACCGGCCATTGCGCCAGCGCCGACCACGACAACAACGCGCCGTCGGCGAGATACCACGGCAGGGCTACGAACCCCGCCCAGCCCACCAGCAGCCAAATGACGACCGACCGCTTCATAGAGCCCACTCCAAGGTGCGGAGCCGGTGGTCACGTCCGGCGCGACGAGGCACCGGGCGAAACCGCAAGCCGGCTTATCCGCTCCGTGCCGCGATCGTCACTTCGGCAGGCTCTTGACCTCGTTGTCCCATTTGGTCAGCAAGCGCTTGCGCTCGGCGGAAGACCCATACTTCGCGAAGTCGTAGTCGATTAGCTTGATCGCCTTGAGATCGGGCGACTCCGGCGGGGTCTTGGCCGCTTTGTTCGACGGCACCTGGAAGGACTTGGCCTTAGCGCCGATCTCCTGGGCGGCCGGCGTCAGCGCCCAGTCGTACCACTTCTTCGCGTTGTCGAGGTTCTTGGCCCCCTTGATGATCGACATCGAGCCGATCTCGTAGCCGGTGCCTTCGCAAGGGGCGACGATCTTAATGGGCGCTCCGTCTACCGCCATGGTGACCATGTCGTGCTGGAACGTGATGCCCACCGTGGTCTCGCCTAGAGCTGTGGCCTTGGCCGGGGCAGCGCCCGACTTGGTGTACTGGTTGATGTTCTTGTGGAGCTGCTTCAGGTAGTCGAAACCCTTGTCCTCGCCCATCAACTGAACGACGGTCGCGAGCATGGTGTAGGACGTGCCCGAGGCGTTGGGATCGGCGACCTGCACCTCGTCCTTCAGCTTGGCATTGAGCAGGTCCGACCAGCACTTGGGCTCGGGAATACCCTTGGTGGCCAACTGCTTGGTATTGAAGCCGTAGCCCAGCGCACCGGCGTAGACGCCGACCGTGCGGCCCTTCGACTGCTCCCACTGCTTGACTGCCCAATCGCTCAGCTCGGCGAGCTTGGGCGACTTGTATTCGTCCGTCAGTCCCTCCTCCGCCGCCTGCAGATGCGGATCGCCGGTGCCGCCCCACCAAATATCGCCCTTGGGGTTCGATCCCTCAGCTTTGACCTGAGCATAGAACTCGCCCGAGCTCTTGCGGGTCATCGCAACCTTGATTCCCGTATCGCGCTCGAAGGCCGCAACCATGGCCCGGCACCACTCCTCCTGCGGCGTACAATACAGAACGAGGTTGCCCTGAGCTTGAGCGGAACCTGCAAAGGCTCCGAACGCGCATACGGCGATGGCCGCACGGACCAGCGTGGCTGTCCTTGTCACAGTCGTCTTCTCCCTAGCTCGTCGCTTCTGGGGCACCTGGCGTGGGTGTTAACCCGAGCGACTGATCGTCGTTTGAGCCGATGCCGGACAATCCCGGCACCGCCTGTTACAAAACTGTCATAATTGGAGAGGTTTGCCCAGCACCAGCTCGCGCGCCGGGCCGGCTCAGGCTGCAATTCCAGTGGCTTCAACAAGCGCGTCCTTGAGAGCCGGTGTGCAGCCGAGCACGGGATTGCCCTGGCGCAATCCGTCGCGCGCGAGGAAATCATTGGTCCAGCCGCCGGCCTCCTGAACCAGAAGGATGCCGGCCAGGACGTCCCAGGCATTGATGTGGAGCTCGCCGTAGCCGTCGCTGCGGCCGGCGGCAACATAGGCCATGCCGAGGGCGCCGGAGCCCGATCTCATGATACCGGCACCGGTCGCCACCACCTTGCCGATGACCGCGACGTACTCCGACATCGGCCGGCGCGGCGACCAGCCGAGCTCGATCGTGGCCTGGCGCATGTCCGTCGTGGCGCTGACCGCCATCGGCGCGCCATTGAGGCGCGCGCCTCCACCGAGGCGAGTGGCAAACATCTCATCGGCCATCGGGTCGTAGATCACTCCGACCACCGGCCGTCCCGCCGCAACCAGGGCGATCGAGATGCAAAATCGCGGGATGCCGCGGGCGAAATTGGCTGTGCCGTCGATCGGATCGACGACCCAGGTGGTCGCGCCGTAGGCGCCGCCGTTCTCCTCGCCGACGAAGGCGTCGCCCGGAAATGCGGCGGTCAGCCGTTCGGACACGAGCCGTTCGACCCGGCCGTCGGCCTCGGTGAGGAAATCCTGGTACCCCTTGAGGGTGAATGTGCCGGGCTTGCGGGTCTTGAAGAGCTGCCGGGCGAGGTCGCCGGCCTCGCGGGCCGTTGCAATGGCCGTCTCGAGCCGCGTGTCAAGCTCATCGGGGGTCATATCGAATGCCTCTGGATTGAAATTGCGGAGTCGTTGACGATCGCGCAAAACATACGGCCTGATGAGGCATCGAACAACGCGAGCCATTCGCGAGCCGGCGGGAGGACCACGATGATTACGTTTGCCCAGTTCGGGGCGGGCCGGATCGGTGCCATACACGCCGCCGGGCTCGCCGCCAGTGCGGGCGCGCGATTGCGGTATGTCATCGATGTCGATGCCAAGGCCGCGAAGGCGCTGGCGGACCGGCATGGTGCCGACGTCACGAGCACGGAGGCTGCCCTTTCCGACCGCTCGATCGACGCGGTGATCATCGCGTCATCGACGGACACCCACGCCAATCTGGCCATTGCCGCGGCCGAGGCGGGCAAGGCAATCTTCTGCGAAAAACCGATCGATCTGTCGCTGGCGCGCGTCGATTCCTGCCTCGCCGCGGTCGGCCGAGCCGGCGTGCCCATGATGGTCGGGTTCAACCGGCGGTTCGACCCGAGCTTCCGCGCGCTCAAGGCGCGCATCGACGGCGGCGATATCGGTGCAGTCGAGCAGGTCATCATTTCGAGCCGCGACCCCGGCCTGCCACCGCTCGGTTACCTCAAGGTCTCGGGCGGACAGTTCCGCGACATGACCATCCACGATTTCGACATGGCGCGCTGGCTGCTCGGCGAGGAGCCCGTGGAGGTCTTCGCGTACGGAAGCTGCCTGGTCGATCCGGCTGTCGGGGCGCTCGGCGACATCGACAGCGCCATGGTGATGATGCGGACGGCCGCGGGCCGGCTCTGTCACATCAACAACAGCCGGCGAGCGAGCTACGGCTACGATCAGCGGATCGAGGTGCACGGGTCCAAGGGGCGACTGATCGCGGGCAACCACGCGCCTACCAGCGTCGAGATCGCCGATGCCGATGCGGTGAAGCGCGACAAGCCGCTTCACTTCTTCCTCGAGCGCTACGCGGATGCCTACCGCCACGAGCTCGCCTCCTTCGTCGAAGCGCTCGAGAAGAAGGCACCGATGCCGGTCGGCGCGCAGGATGGCCGCCAGGCGCTAGTCCTCGCCGAAGCGGCTTTGCTGTCCTCGAAGGAGGGGCGCCCGGTCAAAGTGAGCGACATCGACGGGAGGCGCACATGATCGGGCTCAGTCTCGCGGGCAAGGTGATCCTTATCACCGGCGGAAGCCAGGGTGTCGGTGAGGGGATTGCGCGGGCTGCCGTGGAGGCGGGCGCGAGCGGGGTGATGCTGTCGGGGCGGGATGCCGGCCGGGGCCAGCGGGCCGCCGCCGATCTGGCGCGCCCCACATGCCCGGTGGCGTTCGTGGCCGGCGACCTCGCCAATGAAACGTCCTGCCGCGGCATCGTCGAAGAAACACTGTTGCGCTTTCCCCGCATCGACGGGCTGGTCAACGCCGCGGGGCTCACCGATCGCGGAACCATCGACGATACGACCGTGGCGCTGTGGGACAAACTGTTCGCGGTGAACGCGCGGGCGCCCTTTATCCTGACGCAGGAGGTCGTCCGGCACCTCAAGCAGCACAAGCGGCCGGGCAGCATCGTCAACATCATCACGCAGTCGAGCCATGGCGGACAGCCGTTCCTGACCGCCTACTCGGCGTCGAAGGGCGCGCTGGCGGTGCTGACCAAGAACACTGCGCATGCGTTGCGGGCCCATAGCATTCGCGTCAATGGTCTGAACATCGGCTGGACCGACACGCCCGGCGAGCACGCGATCCAGAAGCGGGACGGGCGCCCGGCGGATTGGCTCGAGAAGGCCGAGCCGCTGCAGCCGTTCGGGCGGCTGATCAAGCCGCGCGACGTGGCGGTCGCCGCCGTCTATCTTTTGAGCGATGCCTCGGAGATGATGACGGGGTCCCTGATCGATCTCGATCAGAACGTCGTGGGCGCCTACGACTGAGCCGGCTGGCTCGGCGACTACCCGGCCTCAGCGGTAGATCTGTGACAGGCTCGCGATCTCTTTGATCAACTTGCTGATAATCGACTCACGGAAAGACTGGAAGCTCTCCGCGGCCAACACGAACGAGCCCGGCCCGCCGATCACGTTGCGCTCGTAGTACGACATCAGCCCGCCGGGCGGGTGCGTATGCGAGGGATTGGTCGCGAGGGGAACCTCACTCAGGATCACGAGGCCGTTGATGGTCACGCCGGCGGCGAGCGCGGCATCACGCGCAGTGACAACATCTCGCCCACTGTTGTTGGTGCCATCGCCAGAGACATCGATGGTTCGACGCTCGCTGGTGAACGGGCTGCGGCCGAGCTGGGCCAGGGAGAAGTCGATCGCGCCGCTGATCGAGGTCCGCTCCATGAAAGCGCGCGGCGCTTCGAGGACCTTGCCGGCGAACACGTCGGCCTCCGTCGCCGTGCCGATCGACGCCCAATCGACGACTACGGTCTGCGCCGTTGAGCCGGACCACTCCACGAAGCAGATCGCCACCCGTCCCTGAGGGCCCGAGTTGATCGCCTTCAGAACGCGCGGATCGCGGAGCGCGGCCGCGTAGCCTTGGCGCTGGAGACGGAACTTCGGTTCGTCGACGCTGCGTGAAATGTCAGCGGCCAGGACCAGCAGCAAGTCGACGGCTTCCTCGGCCTGGACGCGGTGCGCCTGAGCCATCGCAGCCAGCAGGAGCACGGCAGCCAGAACCGACATCCTGGCAAGCCTCAGTTTCCCGAGCATGCAACAGGCCCTCGCTGGTGTTCTTACGAGGGTAGTTGCGAAAGCAGACCATGTCGAGGCGCGTGAAGCCGGGCGGGATTGACACAGATGCGCCGGGGCGCTGACTGTCGGCGTTCGCGGCAAGGCAGGAAACCAGAGGTTTCAAGATGGATCTCGAGCTCAAGGGTAAGGTGGCGGTGGTGGCGGGCGGCAGCCGCGGAATCGGCAAGGCCATCGGCCGTGTACTGGCGGCCGAGGGCGCCAAGGTCGCCCTGATCGGCCGTGACCTCGCCGCCGCCGAGGCCGCCGCATCCGAGATCGCCCAGGAGACAGGCGGCACCGTGCGCGGGTTTTCCGCCGACACCGGAAACGACGAGGCCGTGCGCAAGGCGATCGACGCCGTGAAGACGGCCTTCTCGCGCATCGATATCCTCGTCAACTGTGCCGCTCAGCCGGGCGGGCAATCCAAGCCGCCCTCGCTCGCCGAGATCACGGACGCCCACTTCTGGGCCGATATGAATGTCAAAGTAATGGGCTACCTGCGCACAGCGCGTGAGGTCGCCCCACATATGATCGCCCAGGGCTGGGGCCGCATCATCAACATCAGCGGCCTTGCCGCACGGCAGACCGGAACCATCATTGGCAGCGTGCGCAACGTCAGTGTGGCGGCGCTGACCAAGAACCTCGCCGATGAGCTGGGACCCAAGGGCATCAACGTCACGTGCGTGCACCCCGGACTAACCCGCACCGAGAAGACGCCCGGTGTCGTTGCGAATCGCGCCAAGGCGGACGGCGTGGCGCCGGAGGAGGTGGAGCGGCGCATGGCGGCCGGCAATCTCATTCGCAAGGTGGTGACCGCGGAGGAGGTCGCGGCGGTGGTGGCTTTCCTCGCCTCTCCGAAATCGATCGCGATCAACGGCGATTCGATTGCCGCCGGTGGCGGCGCCCCCGGATCGATCCACTACTGAGTTTGGAAATCGAGATCGCGGAGCAACTCGGCGGCCAGTCGCAAACTCGCGCCGGCCGCCATCACCATCTGCGGCAGCAGCATCCATTCGAGCGTCCAGGCAGCGCCAGAGCGCTCGTTCTCGTGAACCAGTGCCTGATGCACGCCGCCGACGAGCGTCGCATTGAAGCGCGCGAGCGTGACCAGCGCCTCGGCCCGGACGGGGTTCGATTTGTGCGGCATCGCGGATGAGCCACCACCGGTCCGCAGGCTCACCTCGCGAACGGGCGTCTGGGCCATGAGGGCGATATCCTGTCCCATCTTTCCGAGGCTGCCGGTGATGAGCGACAGCAGTCCGGCGAACTCGACGATCCGATGGCGGGACGTATGCCAGGGTGCTTCAGGAGGCGTGAGGCCCAGCTCGGAAGCCATGGCACGGGCCACATCGCCGCCCTTCCCGCCGAACTTGTCCAATGTCCCGACGGCGCCGCCCAACTGCAGAACGAGGAGCCTCGGCTGCAGCATAGCGAGGTGCTCGCGATGGGCGACCAGCGGTTCCCGCCAAGAGGCGATGCGATGGGCCAGCGGGATGAGGAGGGCGTCCTGCATCCGGGTTCGCCCCATCACGATGCGATGACCTTCGCGGGCGGCGAGCCCGGCCAACTGCTCCGAGAGGTGCGCGAGGCGACGATCGATCACGCCGAGGACCGGCTTCAGCCGCAGCACCAACGCGGTGTCGATGGCATCCTGGCTGGTAGCGCCAAAGTGGATATGAGCCGCGTGCGGCTGACCGACAGCCGCGCGGAGCGCCGTGACGAGGGCCGGAACAGGAACCCCGTCGCGCGTCATGCCCGAGCGGAGCTGCGCTATGTCCGGCCGTAGAGCAGCGCACGCCGCGGCGATGGCGCCGACCGCTTCAGATGGGATGAGGCCGGCCGCCGCCTGGGCGCGGGCGAGGGCCGCTTCGAACGCCAGCATCGCCGCACCGTCGGCTTCGGCGGCGAATGACGGCTTCATCTCCTCGTCGCCGAGCAGGCCGCCGAGGATCGGGTGATCGAAGGGAGAGACCGTCATGCGCCCATCACCTCACGGCCTTCCCTCATTTGCGTCGAACGGCTAGCTTTGCCTTGTCGTGCTTCTCATCGGAAAACCGCTTCACACTTTTCCGGATGCACTCTCGAGCGGCAACGACAGCATCCGCCGCGCCTCGGCGACGGTGGCTGGACGACGGCCATACTCCGAGCACAGGTCGACGACGCGCTTGACGAGCGCCGCGTTGGACGGCGCCAAGGTGCTCTTGTCCATCCGCACGTTGTCCTCGAGGCCGGTCCGGCAATGGCCGCCGAGCTCGAGGCTCCAGCGGTTGAGGGTGATCTGGTCGCGCCCGATGCCGGCTCCCGTCCACGTCGCGTCGGGTGCCAGACGTTTCAGCGTTTTCACATAGAAGTCGAAGGTCTCCCGATCGACCGGCATCGCATTCTTGACGCCCATCACGAACTGGACGTGAAGGGGGCCCTTGATCCGACCATCGGCGGCCATCTTCACTGCTTGGAAGATCATCGACAGATCGAACGCCTCGATCTCGGGCTTCACCTGATGGGTGACCATTTCGGCTGCCAGCCAATCGACCAGGTCCGGCGCGTTCTCGTAGACGCGGGTCGGAAAGTTGCAGGAGCCGGTCGAAAGCGATGCCATGTCGGGCTTCAACGGCAACATGCCGCCCCGTTCGCGCCCGGCGCCGGAGCGCCCGCCAGTGGAGAACTGGACGATCATGCCGGGGCAGTGCTTCCGCAGGCCCTCGAGCAGCCGGCCGAAGCGCTCGGGATCGGAGGTCGGTGTGCCGTCGTCCTTGCGGACATGGCAGTGCGCCAGCGTGGACCCCGCTTCGAACGCGGCCTGCGTCGATTCGATCTGCTCGGCGACCGAGATGGGAACAGCCGGATTGTCCTTCTTGGTGGGCAGCGAGCCGGTAATGGCAACCGTAATGATGCACGGCGTAGTCATCGGATGTTCTTGATCCTTTTTTGCTGGAGGTCAGGCGTCGAAGAATACGGTCTCGCGCGCACCTTGCATATGGATGTCGAAGCGGTAACGGGTGCCGCCGGGCCCCTGCTCGCACGCAGCGATCAGGGTCTGGCGGCGATCGGCGGGAACGCTCGCCAAAACCGGGTCGCGGGCATTGGCGGCTGCTTCATCGGAGAAGTAGAGACGCGTGTAGGCATGGATCAGCACGCCACGCATGAACACGATGAGGTTGACGTGGGGTGCCTGCACGCCATCGACTGAGCCCGGCTTGACCGTGTCGAAGTAGTAGCGCTGCTCCGGGTCGGTGCCGGTGCCGACCCGTCCGAAACCGTGGAAGGCCGCGTTCGATCCGCGCGGATCGGCGGGGTGCGCGTAGCGGCCTTCGGCGTCGGCCTGCCAGAGCTCGATCATGGCATCCGGGATCGGCTTGCCTTCGCCATCGAGCACGCGGCCCTCGATACGAATGCGCTCGCCTGCCACCTCGCGGCCGGCGAGCGACGGCTGGGCGAGACTTGCAAACGGGTAGCCGTATTGCTCGGGAGTGAGCCCATACGCGAAGAACGGGCCGACGGTTTGTGAGGGGGTCTGCCGTAGCGCCATCGTCACTGCTCCATCGGGGTCGCATTGCGGCCCCGCAGCACGATGTCGAAATTGTAGCCGAGGGCGAAACCCGGCTCGGTGGTCTCGATGGAGAACGCCGAGATCATCAGTTCGCGGGCGCCGACGGGCGCGCCCTGGTAGATCGGATCGAGCGCCAACAGCGGATCACCCGGGAAGTACATCTGGGTCACCAGGCGGGTGACAAAGCTCGGCCCGAACAACGACAAGTGGATGTGGGCCGGGCGCCAGGCGTTGTGATGATTGCCCCACGGATAGGCGCCGGGCTTGACCGTGTAGTAGCGATAGCGCCCCTCCGCGTCGGTGACGCAGCGGCCGGCACCCAGAAAATTGGGATCGAGCGGCGCATCGTGCTGATCGACCTTGTGCACGTAACGCCCCGCCGCGTTGGCCTGCCAGATCTCGACGAGCGTGTTGGGCTGCGGGCGGCCGTTCTCGTCGAGGACGCGCCCGGTCACGATGATGCGCTCACCGAGCGGCTCGCCGGAGCGGCGCGCGTTCTTGGTCAAATCGGCATCGAGCGGTCCCAGATTGTCGTGACCGAACACCGGTCCGGTCCGTTCTGACAGCGTTTGTTTCAAGGGAATCAGAGGTTTGGTCGGACCCCGTAGGGGCGTCGATCGATAGGGGGGGTGGATGTAGGGTGGTTGCGTCGCCCAATCGCGCGGGTTGTAGGTCTCGTCCGTCATGCGCGGCTCCGTGGCACGACCCGTAGGTGGCTGCCCGATCGACAGCCGGTTCCGTGCCGTCATACCACGCAAGACCGGCAGGCCGACAGGTCCGTTCCCAAGCCTATTCGGCGGGGGCGGCCACGTGTGTGGCCTCCACATGCTCGGACTCAGGCCGATGGTGCGCGCCGAGATAGCTGTAGACGGTCGGGATGACGAACAGGGTCAGAAGCGTGCCCAGCGTCATGCCGCCGACGATGACCAGGCCGATCTGCTGGCGGCTCTCGGCCCCGGCGCCGGTCGAAAGAGCCAGCGGCAGGGCGCCCAGAACCATGGCGCCGGTGGTCATCAGAATCGGCCGCAGCCGCAACACGCTCGCTTCGATGACGGCCTGCAGCCGCTCGCGACCCTGGACCTGCTGCTGGTTCGCAAATTCGACGATCAG
>JAESFN010000166.1_pt1 | contig 97552 bp, 86 predicted proteins | sample 9269411 | NCBI WGS metagenome assembly JAESFN01 (sample SAMN14505399, study PRJNA617100) | algae metagenome | isolation source: Iphinoe sp. HA4291-MV1 and co-occurring heterotrophs from trail next to... | place: USA: Maunawili Falls, Hawaii | collected 2009-07-25
CTTGGCGTCGGCGATCAGCTTGTCGTAGTCGGCGTTCGACCAGTTGGCGAGGTTGTTGGCGCTGCCGGTGACGAAGTTGTCGAGGAAGGTCATCGGGTGCGGATAGTCGGCGCCCCAGCCCATCTGGGCGATCTGGTACTCGACCTTCTGCACTTCGGGGTAGAACACCTGCCACTCGGACGCCTGGATCTTGACGTCGATGTTGAGGTTCTTCTTCCACATCTGCTGGATGGCTTCGAGCAGCTTTTCGATCGGCGGCGACGAGTAGGTGACGAACACCGTATCGGGGAAGCCGGCGCCATCGGGATAGCCGGCTTCGGCGAGCAGGGCCTTGGCGGCATCGACTTCGGCGGTCGGCGCGAGGCCAAACGTATCGGAGCCGTCGCGGAAGTCCTCACCAGCGACGTTCATGCCGGGCGGCACCAGCGCCATGGCCGGAATGTCGGCCGACTGCAGCACGAACTCGACGATCTCCTCGCGGTCGATCGCCATCGACAGCGCCTTGCGGACGCGGACGTCGTCGAGCGGCTTCTGGTGCGGGTTGAAGAAGGCGTAGGTGGTGCCGAGCGCCGGCACGACCAGGAAGCCGTTATTCTCCTCGGAAGCGAGACGCGGAATTTCCGGGGCGGGCACGGCTTCGACGCCATCGACATCGCCGGCCTCATAGGCGGCGAGCGCCGTCGCCGGATCGGGGATCAGCCGGAAAGTCAGCTTGTCGAGGCTGACATTGGCGGCGTTGTAGTATTCGGGGTTCTTCTCGAGGACGATCGACTCGCCGAAATTCATGGCGGTGACGCGGAACGGGCCGGTGCCGATATAGGTGTCGGGCTTGCGGGTCCAGCCTTCCGGATCGGCCGCAACGATATCCTCGCGCACCGGGTAGAAGGTGGAGAAGCCGAGCAGCTGCAGCATGTACGGCACGCGCTGCTTCAGGGTGAAGCTCAGCGTGTGGTCGTCGGTGGCCGAGATCGCCACGTTGTCCTTGCTCTGGTCGGCGTAGAACTCTTCGGCACCGGCGATGCCATAGAGCATCTGGCTGTTCTTGGCGCCCGAGGCCGGGGTCAGCACGCGCTTCCAGGCATAGACGAAGTCGCCCGCGGTGACCGGCTTGCCGTCCGACCACTTGGCATCGGCGCGCAGTTTGAAGGTGTAGGTGAGGCCATCCTCGCTGATGGTCCAGCTCTCGGCGAGGGCCGGCACCACGGCGCCATCGGAGGCGTATTTCACCAGGCCCTCGAAGGCGTTGCCGATGATCGGCGTGGCAAAGGTCTCGGCCGTGGTGCCGGGATCGTAGGCGGCAGATTCGTTGTTGACCACATAGGTCAGCTCGCCGGCCGCCCAGACCGGGCCGACCGAGGCCATGAGAGCCGCGGCAACCAGCGGCAGCAATCGCTTCAGCATAAGTTTCTCTCCTGTTTGCGGGCCGTTGGTCGGCCCTGTTGAAAGTCGAAAACTCGAGTCAGGCGGCGAGCGCCTCGCCGGCCATGACCTTTTCTGCATAGTGACAGGCGGCCAGATGGCCGCCGCCGACATCGCTGAGCGGCGGCTCGACCCGGGCGCAGAGCTCGGTGGCGAACGGGCAGCGGGTGCGGAAGCGGCAGCCCGAGGGGATATCGATCGGGCTCGGGATCTCGCCGCGCATCGGCGCCACGTCGCGGCGCGCTTCGGGATCGGCCACAGGAATCGAAGCCAGCAGTGCCTGCGTGTAGGGGTGGGCCGGGGCGCGGTAGAGCGTGTCGTTCGAAGCCAGCTCGACGATCTTGCCCAGATACATCACCCCGATGCGGTCGGAGATGTGGCGCACCATGGACAGATCATGGGTGATGAACAGGTAGGTGAGGCCGAGTTCCGCCTGCAGGTCCTCGAGCATGTTGACCACCTGGGCCTGGATCGACACATCGAGCGCCGAGATCGGTTCGTCGCAGATCACCAGTTCGGGGTTGAGCGCGATGGCGCGGGCGATGCCGATGCGCTGGCGCTGGCCGCCGGAGAATTCGTGCGGGAAGCGATGCGCGTGGTCGGCATTGAGCCCGACGCGCGCCAGCAGCTCGCCGACCCGCTGAGCCCGCGAGGCCGGGGTGCCGATACCGGCGATTTCCAGCGGCTCGGCGATCAGGCTCGCCACCGTCATGCGGCCATTGAGCGAGGCGTAGGGATCCTGGAAGATCATCTGCATGCGCCGGCGATAAGGCGCCAGTTGCCGCTCCGGCAGCTCGGCGATATCGGCGCCATCGAACAGCATCTGTCCGGAGGTCGGCTGGAACAGCCGGATCAGGGTGCGCGCCAATGTGGATTTGCCGCAGCCGCTTTCGCCCACCAGCCCCAGGGTTTCGCCGCGGCGGATCTCGAGGTCGATGCCGTCGACCGCCTTGAGCAGCGGCCGGTTGCGCCCGAACAGGTCGCCCGGCAGCGAGAAGTGCTTGGTGAGGTTCTTGAGTTCGACCAGCGGGGTATCGGTCATGCGGGAACGAGCTCGGCGGTTATGCCGGCGACACGCGGCGCTTCGGGGTGGTGCAGCCAGCAGCGGGCGCGATGCGCCGGACCGGCCTCGTAGAGCGGCGGCAGTGCGGCGTTGCACTGGGCCATGGCGTGCGCACAACGCGGCGCGAAGGGACAGCCCCTGGGCGGGCGCAGCATATCGGGCGGCGAGCCGGGGATCGGGGTCAGCCGGTGGTGGGCGTCGTCGCGGAGATCGGGAATCGAGGCGAGGAGACCGCGCGTATAGGGATGTGATGGCCGGGCGAACAGCTCGCGCACCGGCCCCTCTTCCATCACCATGCCGCCATACATCACCAGCACCCGGTCGGCGGTTTCGGCGATGACGCCGAGATCGTGGGTGATGAGGATCACCGCCATGCCGAGCCGGCCCTGCAGTTCCTTGAGCAGCGCCAGGATCTGGCGCTGGATGGTGACGTCGAGGGCAGTGGTCGGTTCGTCGGCGATCAGCAGCTTCGGATCGCAGGCGAGCGCGATGGCGATCATCACCCGCTGCCGCATGCCGCCGGAGAACTCGTGCGGATAGGATTTCAGGCGCTTGCTCGCCGAGGGGATGCGCACCAGTTCGAACAGCTCGATGGCGCGGGCCCGGGCTTCGGCGCGGCTGACCTTCCGGTGCCTGAGGATGGTCTCGATCACCTGCTCGCCGACGGTGAGCGTCGGGTTCAGCGAGGTCATCGGATCCTGAAAAATCATCGAGATGTCGTTGCCGCGCAGTTCGCTGAGCTCATCCTCGTCGAGCGTGATCAGGTCACGCCCCTCGAACAGCGCGCTGCCCTCGATGACGCGGCCGCTGCTGCGTAAGAGCCCCATCAGGCTCATGCAGGTAATCGACTTGCCCGAGCCGGATTCCCCGACAATGCCGAGGATCTCGCCGGCGTTGAGCTCGAACGAGACGCCACGCACCGCCTTCACCTCGCCGCGCGAAGTGAAGAAACTGGTCGAGAGGTTGCTGACCGAAAGCAAGGGCGTGCTCATGTGCGTAGTCTCGGATCGAGCGCATCGCGCAAACCGTCGCCGAGGAAGTTGAAGGCGAACATGGTGAGGCTGATGGCGGCGGCCGGGAAGAACAGCTGGTACGGGTAGGCGCGCAAGGTCTCCACCGCCTCGGAGGTGAGCGTGCCCCAGCTGGCTTCCGGCGGGGTGACGCCGAGCCCGATGAAGCTCATGAAACTCTCGATGAAGATGGCGCTGGGGATCAGCATGGTGAGCGTGACGAGGATCGGGCCGACCGAGTTGGGCAGCAGGTGCCGGATGAGGATGCGCGGGGTCGAAGCGCCCATGGTGCGGGCGGCGGCGACGTAATCCTGCTGCTTCAGCGTCAGGATCTGGCCGCGCACGATGCGCGCCATGTCGACCCAGTAGACCGAGCCGATGGCCAGCACCACCGACAGAAAGCCGGAGTTGAACACCACCATGATCAGGATGACGTAGAGGGTCAGCGGGATGGTCGAGATCACCTCGACGATGCGCATCATGATGGTGTCGGCCTTGCCGCCGAGATAGCCGGCGAGGCCGCCGTAGAACACGCCGATGAAGAAATTCACCAGGGTCGCAACGAAGGCCACGGTGAGCGAGATGCGGGCGCCATAGAGCTGGCGCGCCAGTACGTCGCGGCCGAGCTGGTCGGTGCCCAGCACATTGCTCATGTTCCACTGCCAGCCGCTCGGCGTGAGCGCCGTGCCATCGGCGAGCGTGAGCTGCTGTTTGGCGGTATCGAGCACCACCTGCTTGTCGCCGAACTTGAACTGCTGCTGCTTCTTGATCAGGTCTTTCTTGGTCGCCCGGAGCAGCCCGGCGACTTCGCCGGACGGGGTCACCTCATAGAGGTTGAGGTTGCCGGAGTTGAAGAAGAAGCGCGTCGTCGCGCCGGCGCTGTCGGTGACCTCATAGGTCTGGAACAGCGGCGGTACGTTGGAGAGCTTGAGGTTCTGCTCGAAATAGGTGTGGCGCGACAGCATCGGCCCGAAGATCGCGGCCAGCACCAGGAGGATAATGAAGCCCAGCCCCAGCATGGCCGGCTTGTTGGCCCACAGGCGCTTCCGCACATCCTGCCAGAAGGTGAGGCTGGGCGCGGCGATATACTCCGCGGCGGCGCCGTCGCGCGTCGCCGGAGCCCACATTTCGGGAGCGATCTGAATGTCGGTCATTTGGCGTCGGCCCGGTATTTGATGCGCGGGTCGAGCACGAGATAGAGCATGTCGACGATGAAGATCATCACCATCAGCACCGCCGCATAGAAGATGGTGATGCCCATGATGGCGGTATAGTCGCGGTTGGTGATCGATAAGACGAAGTGCCGGCCGATACCTGGCAGCGCAAAGATCTGCTCGATGACGAACGAGCCGGTGAGGAGATTGGCGACCACCGGGCCGAGCACCGTTACCACCGGGATCAGCGAGTTGCGCAGCCCGTGCTTGAACAGCACCGTGCCGCGCTTCAGCCCCTTGGCTTTCGCCGTCATCATGTAATCCTGCTGCAGGGTTTCGAGCAGGCTCGAGCGGGCCAGCCGGGCGATGAACGAGATCCAGAACCCGGACAGCGCGAACACCGGCAGGAAGTAACCGCGCCAGTCATCGAGCCCGAAGGTCGGCACCCAGCCGAGCCGCAGGGCGAAGACATAGAGCGCCACCGTGGCGATGACATAGGAGGGGACGGCGACGCCGATGGTGGCGATCACCATCACCAGGGTATCGGGCCAGCGGTTGCGGTTGAGCGCTGCGACGATGCCGAGCGGCACGCCGAGCGCCACTACGCAGATCAGCGCCAAGGCGCCAGTCTTCATGGTGACCGGCAGCCCCTCGGCAATGATCTCGTTGACGCTCATCCCGGCATATTTGAACGAGGGGCCGAGATCGAAGCTCAACACGCCCTTGAGATAGGTCAGGTATTGCAGCCAGAGCGGATCATCGAGGTGATACTTGGCGTTGAGCGCCGCCTGGATTTCCGGCTGCAGCATCTTCTCAGATGTGAACGGCCCGCCCGGCACTGCGTGCATGAGAAAGAAGGTCAGCGTGATGATGGCGAACAATGTCACCAGCATCAGCAACAGGCGCTGCACAACATACCCCGTCACTCGGACAGGCCCGCTATACGCCAGACTCGCAAAACTTTAGCCCCACTATAATTCGGGACATATCAGCACCTTGGCGGCGCCGGCGCAACTGCTCAGATGGTGAAGCGGCTGCGCAGGATCAGGAAGCAGGCGGCCGCCGGGACGACCAGCGCCCGCGACGCTTCGACCTTTGCCGCCGGATAGGCGCCCTCGACCTCGAGCAGGTTGACGCTGCCCAGCATCTCACCGCCAGCCACCACCGGGATGTTGATGGCCGAGCCGCAGCCGAGCGAGCGGATCAGCGTCAGATCGGGGAAATCCTTCTCCATCTCTTTGACCGAGTTCGCCGAGTAGATGAAACGCTCGGTGCGCATCTTCTCGTAGGTGTCGTCGAAGACGATCGGCTTGGTGCCGAGTACCGGATAGGCCACCTCATCGCTCGAATAGACCCGCCGCACATAGCCGCCTGAAGGATTGTCGGCGGTCATGGTGAAGAGCTTCACCCCCACCAGGGCCTCGGCCAGCCGGTGCAGTGCAGCGCCGACATCGCGCTCGGTCTCATAGGTGGCGAGCGCCTCGGCAAAGGCATCGAGTGGCGACTGGGTCAAGGCGAGCTCCCGGGAAAGCATTGAACCAGCTCGTCAAATCAGACTCGGCAGGAAAAGGGAACGGGGTGCGGCGTGATGCGGCAGCCGTCACCCTCTCGGCCGCATGCCGCCCTAGATCGCCAGATACTCCCGCCGCAATGCTTCATCGGCGAGCACGTCCTTGGCGAGGCCGGTGAAGGCGACTTCGCCGGTGTCGAGGATCACGGCGCGGTCGGCGAGGCGGAGGGCGGCGATGGCGTTCTGCTCGACGATGATGGTGGTGATGCCCAGCGCCTTGATCTCGTTGAGGATGCGTTCGATCTCTTCGACGATGACCGGGGCCAGCCCCTCATAGGGTTCGTCGAGCAGCAGAAGCTTGAGGTCGCGGGCCAGCGCGCGGGCGATGGCCAGCATTTGCTGCTCGCCGCCCGACAGCGTCACGCCCTCCTGCCGGCGGCGTTCGGCGAGCCGGGGGAAGTGCGAGTAGATGCGCTCGAGCTCCCAACCGCGACCGGGGGCAACCTGGGCGATGGTGAGGTTTTCCTCGACCGTCAGGCCCTGGATGATGCGCCGGTCCTCCGGCACCAGCTGGATGCCGGCGCGAGCCGCCTCGAACGCCTTCATCCTGTGGATCGGCCTGCCGTCGAGCCAGATCTCGCCAGATTGCAGCGCTGGGTTGTCGACCCGGGCGATGCTGCGCAGCGTCGAGGTCTTGCCGGCGCCGTTGCGACCCAAGAGCGCCAGGATCTCGCCGTGCCGGATGTCGAAGCTGACGCCCTGCACGATGTAGCTCTCGCCGTAATAGGCGTGGATATCGCTGACTGCGAAGAACGGGCTGTCGTGCGGCACGACGCGCTCGGCGCTGCGGGCGGTGGGGCTCAGGTCAGTGTCCATGGCGATCGCGCTCATCAGTGCACCGCCTCGAGCCGGTGGGCGCCACCGAGATAGGCTTCCTGCACCTTGATGTTGCCGCGCACCTCATCGGGTAGTCCCTCGGCGATGATCCGCCCGCCCGACAGGACGGAGATCTTGTCGGCCAAGGAGAACACGACATGCATGTCGTGTTCAATGATCACCTTGGTCATCCCCCGCGCCTTGATCTTCTGTAGGAGGTCGATGGTGGTGTTGGTGTCGTGCCGCGACATGCCGGCCGTAGGCTCATCGAGCAGCAGCAGGCGCGGATGCTGGATCAGGCACATGGCGAGCTCCATGCGCCGCTTGTCGCCGCGGCTCAGCGCCCCGGCATGCGACAGGCGGCGGTCGGAGAGGCCGACATCCTCGATGATCGCCTCGGCCTCGTCGCGCAAGGCTGCCTCGCCATCGACATTGCGCAGCACATTGACCCGGAAGGCGCCGTCACGCCTGGCGAAAGCCGGCACCATGACGTTCTGCAGCACGGTCAGCTCGGGGAAGATCTCGGGCGTCTGGAACACCCGGGCGACGCCGAGCTGGTTGATCTGGTAGGGTTTTTTGCCGGTGAGCACCTGGCCGTCGAACACCACGGCGCCGCTGGTCGGCGCCAGCCGCCCGATGATCACGTTGAGCAGCGTCGATTTGCCGGCGCCGTTCGGGCCGATGATGGCGTGCGTCTTACCCTGCTCGACCTCGAGGTCGATGTCGGAGAGGGCGTGCAGCCCGCCAAAATTCTTGCTGACGTCGTCGACATGCAGAACGACATTGCGCTCGGTGGTTGTCATCTCGGGGCTACTCCGCCGGTTGGACGCGCATGGCGCCGGCTTTGGGTGGGCTGCCGCGGCGGCGGAACAGCGCGCCGATGCGGCGCACCCCCTCCATGATGCCGCCGGGCAGGAACACCACGACCAGGACGAACAGCAGGCCCAGCGTCAGTTGCCAGCCCTCGCCGACGAACTTGCTCGATATGGCGACGATGGTGTCGTGCAGCGGGGCGGGGATGAAGTCGAAGAAGCGGCTCAGGATGCCCTCGTTGAAGGACGAGAAGATGTTCTCGAAATACTTGATCAGCCAGGCGCCCATCACCGGCCCGATCAGCGTGCCGACGCCGCCGAGGATGGTCATCAGCACCACCTCGCCCGACGCTGTCCACTGCATGCGTTCGGCGCCGGCCAGGGGATCGGTGACGGCCAGCAGCGCCCCGGCGAGCCCGGCATACATGCCGGAGATGACGAAGGCGGTGAGCGCATAGGGGCGGGTGTTGAAGCCGGTGTAGCTCATCCGCATCTGGTTGGATTTGATGCCGCGCAGCATCATGCCGAAGGGCGAGGCAAAGACCTTCTGGGCGAAGAAGAAGGCGATCAGCAGCACCACGGCGCAGAAATAGAAACCGCTGAGGCCGCTCAGCGACATGCCGAACAGGCTCGCCGTCGGCAGCCCGGCGCCGCGGGGCGCCAAGGCGAGATCGATGAGGCGTGGATCCTGCAGGGTCAGTTGCAGCGACGTTTCGCCATTGGTGATCGGGGTCAGCACCGAATAGGCGAGGTTGTAGCTCATCTGCGCGAAGGCCAGCGTCAGGATCGAGAAATAGATCCCCGAGCGCCTGAGGCTCAAGAAACCGATGGCGAGCGCGAACAGCCCGGAGATCAGCACGGCAAACAGCAGCGCCGGCAGGGCATCCATGGTCAGCAGCTTGAACGACCACACGGCGGTGTAGGAGCCGACGCCGAGAAAGGCGGCGTGGCCGAAGCTCAGGTAGCCGGTGAGCCCGAACAGGATGTTGAAGCCGATGGCGAAGATCGCGTAGATCGCGAATTTCTGCATCAGGCCGGGGTAGTTGGCGCCGAACGGCGCGGTCCAGACCGGCATGGTGATGACCACGAGGGCAAAGATCGCAAGGATCAGGGCGTCGCGGCGGGAGAGCTGGAACAGCGCCATGGATCAGTTCTCCATCATGCCACGGCGGCCGAACAGCCCGCGCGGACGGACGAGCAGGATCACCACTGCCGTGAGGTAGATGATGATCTGGTCGATGCCGGGCAGCAGCGACTTGATCTGGTTCATCGAGGCAAAGCTCTGGAGGATGCCGAGCAGGAACCCGGCGGCGACGGCGCCGGGGAGCGACCCCATGCCGCCCACCACCACGACGACGAAGCTCAGCACCAGGAAGTCCATGCCCTGGTGATAGTTGGGCGGCAGCAGCGGGGTGTACATCACGCCGGCGAGGCCGGCGACCACGGCAGCGAGGCCGAACATGATGGTGAAGCGGCGGTCGATATTGATGCCGAGCAGCCCCACCGTCTCGCGGTCGGCCATGCCGGCGCGCACCACCATGCCGAAGGTGGTGAAGCGCAGGAAGCCGAACACCGCGGCGATGACGCCGGCCGAGAACAGGAAGTAGACCAGCCGCCACAGCGGATAGGTGAGCGCCCCCGGCGCGAGGCCGATCAGCGCGCCGACATCGGCGGCGCCACGCAGCGCCGAAGGCATGGCCTGGCTGATCGGGTTGGGGCCGAAGATGGCCTTGACGATTTCCTGCAGCACGATGGCGAGGCCGAAGGTGACGAGGATCTGCTCGGCATGCGGGCGCTTGTAGAAATGCTTGATCAGGCCACGTTCCATGATGATGCCGACCAGCAGCATCACCGGAATGGCGAGGAGGATGGAAAGCGGCACCGACCAGTCGATCAGCACGGCGCCCCAATCGCCGAACCAGGTCTGGGCCAGCGGCGTACGCACTTCGAGCGCGGTGCCCCAGGCCGTGGTCTGGGTGGGGTCGACCGTGACGGTTTCGAGCGTGATCAGGTAGCGGAAACTGACGGCGCAGAAGGCGCCCAGCATGAATAGCGCGCCATGCGCGAAGTTGACGACACCGAGGGTGCCGAACACCAGGGTCAGGCCGAGCGCGATCAGCGCATAGGCGCCGCCCTTGTCGAGGCCGTTGAGAAGTTGCGCGAGTATGGCGTCCATGGTCCGCTGCCCTGTTGGTGTCCCCAGAGATACCGCTCCGGCTGGGTCGCAGCCGGAGCGGGCTTCAGGTCTTGGTCAGCAGGCGACCGCGGTATCGGGCCCGAGCTCGCCACCGAAGATCGCCGGATCGTAGGTGACGCTTTCCTTGGAAGCGGTGGCGACCACTTCGAGCAGGTCGAAGGGGTTGGCCGGGGCTTGTTTGCCCTTCACCACATAGACTTCCTTGAAACACTGGTGGTCTTCGGCACGATAGCTGGTCGGGCCATTGCCCATGCCGTCGAACTCGAAGCCTTCCAGCGCCTTGATCACTTCAGGCGGATAGAAGGTGCCGGCACGTTCGCAGGCATCGGCATAGAGCAGAGCCTGCACGTAGGAGGTGTGGGCAGCCTGGCTCGGCGGTTGGCCGAACTTGGCGCCGAACGACTTGGTGAAGGCCTTCGATGCATCATCGGGCAGCTGCCAATCCCAGTTCGAGGTGCCGTAGATGCCCTTCATGGCATCGCCGGCGCCCTTGGCCATCAGGTCGGAAACCAGCGGCACGACGATCTCGAACTGCTTGCCGTTGGCCTGCTTGTCCTTCATGCCGAACTGCACGGCCTGGGTGAGCGAGTTCACCATGTCGAAGCCGTAGTGGTTGAGGATCAGCACATCGGCGCCCGAGTTCAGCACCGGGGTCAGATACTGGCTGAAGTCGCCGGCGCCCACCGGGGTGCGGACCGGCGTCAGGGTCTTCCAGCCGAGCGCCTCGGTGGCATTCTTCATCGACTCTTCCTGGGTCCAGCCCCAGGTGTAGTCGGCGGTCAGGTGGTAGGCGACGCGATCCTTGCCATAGGCCTCGCCGAGCACCGGCCCGAGCGCGATACCAGACTGGTAGGCATTGAAGAAGTGGCGGAAGCCGTAGCGCTTCTTGTCCTTGCCGGTGGTATCGTTGGAATGGGTGAGCGCCGCCATGAAGATGACGCCCTTCTCCTGGCACAGGCCCTGCACGGCAATTGCCACCGCCGAGGAGGAGCCGCCGGTGATCATCACCGCGCCGTCGCGCTCGATCATGCGGCGGGCCGAGTCGCGCGCCGCGTCGGCCTTGGTCTGGTCGTCGCCGGTGACCCCGACCACCTTCTTGCCGAGGATGCCGTTGCCCTTCAAGGTCTTGGACGAGAAGAACGGGATCAGGCCGCCATCGCCGCCACCGTTCAGGTGCTCGACGGCGAGCTCGTAGGCGCGCTGTTCGTCGGCGCCCTCGTCGGCATAGGCGCCGGTCAGCGGCATGTTGAAGCCGATGGTGACGGTATCACCGGTCGGCGCGTTGCAGAACTCCTGGGCATAGGCGCCCCGGGTGAAGATCAGCGGCGCAACGCCGGTCGCCAGAATGCCGGCCAGGCCGCCCTTCAGCACGCCACGGCGGCTGAAGTTCTGAGAATTGGTCATTAGCTCCTCCTCATGCGCGATGGGGCACGGTGCATTGCCGTGCGCCTCACAGCGATGCGTCACTATCCGGCCGAGTGAAAAGCTTCGCAACAGGTGACTGATATTACTCAATATTCTTGTAAATCGTTGGCCTTGCTCGACTGCCCGATTGTCAATATGTTGACAAGCGAGGGAACTGGATGCGCGCGCCGATCGGTCTCAAGATCAGTTCACGTCGCCGGGCATTGGGGGTGTCGCAGGCAGCGCTCGCCCGCCAGGTCGGGATTTCGGCGAGCTATCTCAACCTGATCGAGCGCAACAAGCGCCATGTCGGCGGTTCGCTGCTGATCCGGCTGGCCGACGAACTCGACGTCGAACTCAGCGAACTCAGCGGCGATTCCGAACACCGCCTGATCGCCGAACTGGACGAGGCCTTCGCCGATCCAGTGCTCGAAGGCATCGATATGCCGGCGTCCCGCGATCTGGTGGCACAGCAGCCGGCCGCGGCGCGTGCCATCGCGCGCCTGCGCCGGGCCTATCTGGGCGCCACTGCCAATGCCGACAGCTATGCCGACCGGCTACGGACCGATCCGTTGCTGGCGCAACTGCTGCACCGGATTCTCTCCGGCATCACCGCGGTACGCTCCAGCGCCGAAATCCTCGAGGACGTCACCGATCTCGACGAGGCCGAGCGCAACCGCTTCGTCGAAACCATCACGCGTGAAACCCGGGGACTCACCGAGGTGGCGCGCGGTCTCATCGGGCAATTCGAGGTCGACGCCCGGGCACGCCGCACCCTGTCGCCGATCCGCGAGCTCGACGACCTGATCTTCGAGCGGGACAACTATTTCCCGGCGCTCGAGGCCGTTGCTGCCGAGCTGCGCGCGGCGATCGAAGCCGAGGGGCCGTTCGGCGAGGCGACGCTGGCCGCCTGCCTGAAACAGAGGTTCGGCGTCGGCACTGTCCGCAGCGCCGGTCGCGAGGTGGATGCCGCAGGCTTTCCCGGCCAGTATCACTTCAACTCCAGCACCCGCACCATGTGGTTCCAGAGCAGCGCCGGGGCAGCGACGCGGCAGTTCCAGTTGACCCGGCTTTATGCCGAACTCAGCGCCGCCGAAGCAATCGAGCGCGAAGTCGACACGCCACATCTGTCATCGCCCACCGCGCGGCGGCTCGGCTATCGGGCGCTCAGCTCTTACCTCGCCGGCGCCATCGTCTTTCCCTACACCCGCTTTCTCACCGATGCCGAAGCGCAGCGTTACGACATCGAAACGCTGCGCCAGCTCTACACGGCAAGCTTCGAGCAGGTGGCGCACCGGCTGGTTTCACTGCGCAAGCCCGGTGAGCCGGGGCTGCCATTCGGCTTCCTCCGTTCCGATGCTGCGGGCCGGCTGACCAAGCATTTCCCCCTGCCCGGCCTGCCCCTGCCCAGCTCCGGCCATGCCTGCCCGCGCTGGGTGATCTATGGCGCGTTCCGCACCCCACGCACGCTGGCCCGGCAGATCGCACAGTTCGCCGACGGCTCGCGCTACCTGTTCATCGCCAGCGCCCAACACCGGCAGGGCGCCGGCTATGCCGACCATGCCATTCCGACCTCGGTGATGCTGGCCTGCGACGTGCTGCATGCCGACCGCACCGTCTACGGCGCCGGCCTCGATCTGGGCGACAGCAGCGCGGACGTTCCGGTCGGGCCGAGCTGCCGGCTTTGTCCGCGACGCGACTGCGCCGACCGACAGGAAGAGGCCTTCACCGCCGCCGGCGAACCCGCCGCCATTCGCGCCCCGCTGGTGCCGCGCCGTTTCGACGTTGGCGAGCCGGGCTAGATATGGCTAACTAGCTCGAGTCCGATTGGGAGGTCGGACGGGAGGGGGAGATTTGGCTGTCGACGTTCTCATCGCCGAGGATGAGCCGAGCATTCTGAAATCGCTCGATTTCATCCTGCGCCGCGCCGGCTGGTCGATCGAAGCGGTCACCGATGGTGACGCGGCGCTCAACGCCGTGCGCCGCAGCCAGCCCAAAGTGCTGGTCCTCGATGTGATGCTGCCCAAGCGCTCGGGCTTCGATGTGCTCAAGCAGATCCGGGGCGACGCGGCGCTGCGCGACCTGCCGGTGCTGATCCTCACCGCCAAGGGCCAGGCACAGGATCGGCGCACCGCCGAGGAACTCGGCGCCGATCGCTTCGTCACCAAGCCCTATGCCAATGCCGAGGTGGTAGGAGCGGTGCGCGAACTGATGGGCCTCGCTCCGGCGACGGAGTAGCCGATGGAGCGCCGGAAGCTCGAAAGCGCGGCGCTGTTCCTCAGCCTCTTGGGCGTGTTGCTGATCCTGCCGCCGATCGCGGTGGTGTTCCAGCTCGAACGCCGCTTTCTCGGCCTGCCGCTCGAGGTGATCTACCTGTTCGTCTGCTGGCTGGGCCTGATCGGCGCCGCGCTCTGGCTGGGCCGCCGGCTGCCGCGCGAAGCCGAGGCCGAACCGCCGGACGAGGGCGAGAGCTGATGCTGACGCCGGACGTGGTTATCGCCGTCGCCATCGGCTATGTCGGCCTGTTATTCCTCATCGCCTATGTCAGCGACCGGCAGGCACGCAACGACAAGGCGGCGTTCCTGCGCTCGCCCTTCATCTACACGCTCGCCATCTCGGTCTACTGCACCAGCTGGACTTTTTACGGCGCCGTCGGCTCGGCGGCGCGCAACGGGCTCGAGTATCTCGCCATCTATCTGGGTCCGACGCTGGTGTTCATCGGCTGGTGGTTCGTGCTGCGCCGGCTGGTGCGGATCAGCCACAAGCAGCGCATCACTTCGATCGCCGACCTGTTGTCGGCGCGGTTCGGCAAGTCGAGCCGCCTCGCGGTCCTGATCACCGTCATCGCGGTGATCGGCATCGCGCCCTATATCGCGCTGCAGCTCAAGGCCGTCACCTCGTCGCTGCAGGCCATCGCCGGGGTGGGCGAGTTCCCCGGCCGGACCCTCCGCGGCATCGACGAAGTCGGCCTGGCGCTGGCAGTGGCGGCCGGCATGGCGCTGTTCACCATCCTGTTCGGCACGCGCAACGTCGATGCCAAGGAGCAGCATCACGGCGTCGTCGCCGCCATCGCCTTCGAGGCCATCGTCAAGCTGGCGGCGCTGCTGGCGATCGGCATCTTCGTCATCTATGCCGGTGGCGGGCTCGAGGCGATCTTCTCGCGCGCCGAGGCGGCCGGTATCGATATCTACTCGACCGGCAATTTCGACGACCGCTGGGTGGCAATGAACGTGCTGTCGGCGGCGGCGATCCTCTGCCTGCCGCGGCAGTTCCAGATCACCGTGGTCGAGAACTCCAACGAAAATCACTTGCGCACCGCCGGCTGGGCCTTTCCGGCCTACCTCTTGCTGATGAGCCTGTTCACCCTGCCGATCGCGCTGTTCGGGCTAACCTCGATGCCGGCGGGGGCCAACCCCGACATGTTCGTCCTCACCCTGCCGCTGTCGGCGGGCCAGGAAGGACTGGCGCTGTTCAGCTTCATCGGCGGCTTCTCGTCGGCCACCTCGATGATCATCGTCGAGTCGATTGCGCTGTCGATCATGGTCTCCAACCACATCGTCATGCCGATCGTGTTGCGCGTCACGCAAGGGCACGGCGTCGCCAGCGCCCGCGGCGTCAGCCGGCTGCTGCTCAACTCGCGGCGCTTCTCGATCGCGCTGATCCTGTTGCTGGGGTTCCTCTACTTCTACCTGACGCGCGACTCCGACGCGCTGGCGCCGATCGGGCTGATCTCGTTCTGCGGCGTGGCGCAGTTCCTCCCCGCCATCATCGCCGCGCTGTTCTGGCGCGAGGCCTCGCTGAAGGCGGCGACGGCGGCCGTGGCGGTGGGCTTCGTGGTCTGGGCCTGGTCGAGCTTCATGCCGTCGTTCCAGAGCTCGTCGCCGCTGGTGGCCGAGATCATGGCGAACGGACCGTGGGGCATCGCCTGGCTGCGGCCGGAGGCGCTGTTCGGCGTCGAAGGCATCGACCCCTTGGTCAACGTGGTGTTCTGGAGCCTGTTCCTCAACACCACGACGCTGATCGTCGTCTCGCTCCTTTCTTCGCAATCGGCGCTGGAGCGGGTGCAGGCGGCTTTGTTTGCCGATCTGTTCCGCCGCTCGAGCGCTGCGACACCGGCGGTGATCCGCGGCTCGGCAACCATCGAGGATCTCTACTTCGTTGCCGAACGAGTGCTCGGTTCACCACGCGCCAAGGCCCTGTTCGAGGGCGTGACGGATATGCCGCCACCGCAGTTCATCGACCGGCTGGAGCGCGAACTCGCCGGCTCGATCGGCGCCGCCTCGGCCCATGTGATGCTGAGCAAGGTGGTGTCGGGCGATGCGGTGTCGCTCGAGGAAGTGTTCGAGATGGCCGGCGAAACCCGGCAGGTGATCGCCTACTCGCAGGAGCTGGAGCGCACCTCCGCAGAACTGCGCTCGACGGCGCAGAAGCTGGAAGAGGCCAATACCCAACTGCGCGCCATCGACACCGAGAAGGATGAGTTCCTGAGCCAGGTGAGCCACGAGGTGCGCACCCCGATGACCTCGATCCGCTCGTTCTCGGAGATCCTGCTCGAGGAACAACGGCTGACGGCGGATGAACGGCAGCGCTTCGTCAAAACCATCCACCAGGAAAGCCTGCGGCTCACCAAACTGCTCGACGACATCCTCGGGATGAGCGCGCTCGATCGCGGCGAGCGCGGCTGGGACAATGTGCCGATCAATGCCGAGACCTCGATCGACCGGGCCATCGAAGTGTGCTCGGCGCTGGCGCAGCAGCGCCGTATGCAGCTGACCATCGGCAGCCGCGCGCCGCGCGCCATGATCTCGGGCGAGCCCGACCGGCTGTGCCAAGTGTTGATCAACCTGGTGTCCAACGCCATCAAATACAACGATGCCGCCGAGCCGATGGTGGAAGTGCGCTCGCGTACCGGCCGCGGTCGCTACCTCATCGAAGTTGCCGATAACGGACCGGGCATCCCGAGGGCGGAGCGCAAGCTGATCTTCGAGAAGTTCGCCCGCGGCCAATCGGGCGGCATCACCGCTCCGGCCGGCGCGGGGCTCGGGCTCGCCATTTCGCGGCAGTTGATCGAGCGGATGAACGGCAAACTGGAACTGCTGCCGGGCACCGGCCAGGGCGCCTGTTTCCGCATCACCCTGCCGCTGCTGTGATGTGACGATGAGGCGAAATTTGCCTTGCGATTGTCACATCGTTCAATGAGTATCCGCCCAATCGGAGGGCAAAGCTTCATGGCTCGTCAGGACACAGCAGTTACGCGTCTCGACGATGCGGCAAGGGCGGGCTGGCTCTACTACGTCGCCGGCAACAACCAGGAGCAGATTGCCAAAAAACTCGGCGTCTCCCGGCAGACGGCGCAGCGGCTGGTGTCGCTGTCGGTCAGCGAAGGGTTGGTGCGGGTGCGGCTCGACCACCCGATCGGGCGCTGCATGGATCTGGCCGAGCAGTTGCAGAAGCGCTATGCGCTGGATTTCGCCGAGGTCGTGCCGACCGACCCCGACGCGCCGGGCGCAATCCACGGGGTGGCGATTGCCGCAGCGGCGCAGATCGAGCGCTGGCTCAGAAGCGACAAGCCGGTAGTGATGGCGATCGGCACCGGGCGCACGCTGAAGGCGGCGATCGAACAGTTGACGCCGATGGACGCGCCGCAGCACAAGATCGTATCGCTCACCGGCTCGATTGCCCCGGACGGCTCGGCGGCCTTCTACAACGTCATCTTCAACATTGCCGAGACGGTGAAGGCCCGCAGCTTCCCGATGCCTTTGCCGGTCATTGCCTCTTCGGCAGCCGAGCGCGACATGCTGCTGAGCCAGCCGATGATCAGGGAAACCCACGCCCTGGCGCAGCAGGCCGACGTCACCTTTGTCGGTATCGGCGACCTCGGCCCCGAGGCGCCACTGGTGGTCGACGGCTTCATTTCGACGGCCGAACTCAAGCTGCTGCAGAAGGCCGGCGCCGTGGGTGAGATCGTCGGCTGGGCCTTCGACGCGCAGGGCAAGTTCATCGACGGACTGACCAATGACCGCGTGGCTTCGGCGCCGCTGCCATCGCGGGAGAATTCCACGGTGGTGGCAACTGCCGTGGGCGAGAAGAAAGTGCCCGGCATTCGGGCGGCGCTCAACCGCCGATTGGTCAACGGCCTGATCACCGACGAGGCGACCGCCGAGGCGATTCTGGCGGCGGGCTAGATAAAGGGCCCCGAAGCCCTAAGTCGGTTGAAGCACCAGAATTAACCCACCCACGGTGCCCCCCCGGCGGAGGCCGGGGCCCAGCCTGAGGGTTCTCGGCGGATCACTGCTGCCCCCTAACCTGTTGTGCTCCAGCAGCGTCCATCAGCAGGTCGCCATGTGCGGCGCTCCCCACGACATCTCAGGATAGGCCCCGGCCTGCGCCGGGGCGACACCGTGGATGGGGAAACGGCAGTGCACAAGCAACTCCCAGGAAGGTCGATCCGACATCACCTCCCGGATCCCCGCGTTTTCACCCCGCTTGACATCATACTAAAGTTTGTGAGTAATTGCTCAGCGGCGAGGCAAATGCTCGCCGATGGGAGGACATTGATGAAACTGCTTCCGCTTTTCTCGGGCGCGCTGGTGCTTGCGCTCGGCTCGACGGCCTATGCCCAGACCACCCTCACCATCGCCACGGTGAACAATGGCGACATGGTCCGCATGCAGGGGCTGACCGACGACTTCACCGCCAAGAACCCCGATATCCAGCTGCAGTGGGTGACGCTCGAGGAGAACATCCTGCGCGAGCGCGTCACCACCGACATCGCCACCAAGGGCGGTCAGTTCGACGTGATGACCATCGGCACTTACGAAGTGCCGATCTGGGCCAAGAACAGCTGGCTGCTGCCGCTCGACAACCTGGGCGACACCTACGATGTGGATGACCTGCTGCCCGCCATCCGCGGCGGCCTCAGCGCCGACGGCAAGCTCTACGCCGCGCCGTTCTACGGCGAGTCGAGCTTCATCATGTATCGCAAGGACCTGTTCGAGAAAGCCGGGCTGACCATGCCCGACGCTCCTACCTGGGACTTCGTCGCCGACGCGGCCCGCAAGATCACCGACCGCGCCGCCGACATCAACGGGATATGCCTCCGCGGCAAGGCCGGCTGGGGCGAGAACATGGCGTTCCTGACCGCGATGTCGAACTCGTTCGGCGCGCGCTGGTTCGACGAGGCCTGGAAGCCGCAGTTCGACCAGCCGGAATGGAAGGACACGCTGCAGTTCTATGTCGACCTGATGAAGGATGCCGGTCCGGTGGGCGCCTCGTCGAACGGCTTCAACGAGAACCTGACGCTGTTCCAGCAGGGCAAGTGCGGCATGTGGATCGACGCCACCGTCGCCGCCTCGTTCGTAACCGACGCCAAGGCCAGCTCGGTGGCCGATAAGGTCGGCTTTGCGCTGGCTCCCGACAAGGGCCTGGGCAAGCGCGGCAACTGGCTGTGGGCGTGGTCGCTGGCCATTCCGGCCGGCTCGCAGAAGGCGGAAGCCGCGCAGAAGTTCATCTCCTGGGCAACCAGCAAGGACTACCTGGCGCTCGTCGCGGCCAAGGACGGCTGGGCGAACGTGCCGCCGGGCACCCGCACCTCGCTCTATGCCAATGCCGACTACCAGGCGGCCGCGCCCTTCGCCAAGATGACGCTCGACTCGATCAACGCCGCCGATCCGACCGCTCCGACGGTGAAGCCGGTGCCCTATACCGGCGTGCAGTTCGTCGCCATCCCCGAGTTCGCCGGCATGGCGACCACGGTCGGCCAGCTGTTCTCGGCGGCGCTCGCCGGTTCGACCAGCGTCGATGACGCGCTGGCCCAGGCGCAGCAGACCGTCGACCGCGAGATGAAGGCGGCCGGGTATTACTAACCTCCCTAGGCGGGCGGCCTCGGCTGCCCGTCTCCTCTCCCCTCAGGGGAGAGGTAGCGAAGCAAGGAGCGCAAGCGACTTTGCGGAGCTGGGTGAGGGGTGAGTTGCTTCGGCATCCAAGCATATGGAAGCGTCCCACCCCTCACCTACTTCCGCTAGCTCGCAGGCTCGCAAGCTGCAGTATCCTCTCCCCTGAGGGGCGAGGAGGGCGCGTACCGCACCATCAGCGCATCTGGGGAAAGCAACGTCATGGCCACCAAGCAGTCACATCGCCTCGCCCGCTGGATGATGGCGCCTTCGGTCTTCGTGCTGCTGATCTGGATGATCGTGCCGCTGGCGCTCACCATCTGGTTCGCCTTCCAGCGCTACCGGCTCACCAATCCCAACATCAAGGGTTTTGCCGGTCTCTCGAACTTCGAGTTCTTCGTCACCGATCCGGCGTTCTGGCCGGCCATCATCAACACACTGCTCATCGTCGTCGGCGTGCTGGTGATCACCGTGGGGCTCGGCATCCTCCTCGCCCTGATGCTCGACCAGCCAATCTGGGGCCAGGGGATCGTCCGCATCCTGATGATCTCGCCCTTCTTCGTCATGCCGCCCGTGGCCGCAGTGGTCTGGAAGCACGAGCTGATGAACCCGACCTGGGGCGTATTCGCCGCGATATCGAGATTTTTCGGAGCAGAGCCGGTCAACTGGCTGGGCAATTACCCGCTGCTGTCGATCATCGTCATCGTCGCCTGGCAATGGCTGCCGTTCGCGACGCTGATCCTCCTGACCGCCATGCAGTCGCTCAGCGAGGAGCAGAAGGAAGCCGCCGAAATGGATGGCGCCAACGTGTTCCGGCGCTTCTGGTACATCATCCTGCCGCACCTGGCGCGGGCCATCACCGTGGTGATCCTGATCCAGACCATCTACCTGCTCGGCGTCTACGCCGAGATCCAGATCACCACCGGCGGCGGCCCGGGCTTTGCCAGCACCAACCTGCCGTTCCTGATCTACAACACCGGCGTCTTGGGCGGAAACATCGGCGCCGGCGCCGCGGGCGGGCTCGTCGCCGTGGTGCTCGCCAACATCGTCGCGATCTTTCTGATGCGCGCGGTGGGGAGGAACCTAGATGCGTGAGCTCAGCCGTTTGATGCACTTTGCCACCCCCCTCCCAGCCTCCCCCACAAGGGGGGAGGTGCCGGGCGGTGTTTGGGGCACGACAGCAGCTACAACCTCCCGCTTCACCTCCCCCCTTGTGGGGGAGGCCGGGAGGGGGGTGGCCGCAGGCTCGATCGAAAGGGGAGAACTCTAATGGCCCGCGCCGTATCCACGCGCCGCAAGCTCACCATGACGGCTCTCGTCTGGCTGGTGGCGCTGATCGTGTTCTTTCCGATCCTCTACACCATCATCACGAGCCTCAAGACCGAAGGCGAAGCGGCGGCGGGGTTCTCGATGATCCCGTCCTTCACCTTCGAGAGCTATGCGGCGGTGCTCGACCAGCAGGATTACTTCCGGCCGTTCTTCAACTCGGTGATCATTTCGATCGGCTCGACCGTGGTGGCGCTGCTGATCGCGGTGCCGGCGGCCTGGGCCATGGCGTTCACGCCGACGCCCAAAACCCGCGACGTGCTGATGTGGATGCTCTCGACCAAGATGATGCCGGCAGCCGGCGTGCTGGTGCCGATGTACCTGATCTTTCTCAATACCGGGCTGCTCGACACGCTCCTCGGCCTCACCATCATCCTGACGCTGGTGAACCTGCCGATCGTGGTGTGGATGCTCTACACCTACTTCAAGGAAATCCCGGTCGATATCCTCGAAGCAGCGCGCATGGATGGCGCCACGCTGGGCAAAGAATTGGTCTATGTGCTGTTGCCTATGGCGGTGCCGGGCATCGCCTCGACGCTGCTGCTCAACGTCATCCTCGCCTGGAACGAAGCGTTCTGGACGCTCCGCCTCTCCACCGATGACGCGGCGCCGCTGACCGCCTTCATCGCGTCCTTCTCTTCGCCGCAAGGCCAGTTCCTCGCCAAGCTCAGTGCCGCGTCGGTGCTGGCGATCCTGCCGATCCTGCTGCTCGGCTGGTTCAGCCAGAAGCAGCTGGTGCGCGGTCTCACCTTCGGCGCCGTGAAATAGGGGATTTCAGATGGGCTCCATCACACTCGAACACGTCAACAAGTCCTTCGGTGGCCATCAGGTCATTCCCGATGTTTCTCTCGAGATCGAAGACGGCGAGTTCGTCGTCTTCGTCGGGCCCTCGGGGTGCGGCAAGTCCACTCTCCTCAGACTGATAGCCGGCCTCGAGGACACGACCTCCGGCGCCATCAAGCTCGACGGCGTCGACGTCACCGACAAGGGGCCGGCGCATCGCGGCCTCGCCATGGTGTTCCAGTCCTATGCGCTCTATCCGCATATGACGGTTCGCCAGAACATCGCCTTCCCGCTCAAGATGGCCAATATCGACAAGGCCATTGCCGAACAGAAGGTGGCCGATGCGGCGCGGGTGCTGAACCTCACCGACTACCTCGATCGGAAGCCCCGGGCGCTCTCCGGCGGGCAGCGGCAGCGCGTCGCCATCGGCCGTGCCATCGTGCGCCAGCCCAAGGCCTTCCTGTTCGACGAACCGCTGTCGAACCTCGATGCGGCCTTGCGCGTCAACATGCGCATCGAGATCACCGAACTGCACCAGCAGCTCAAGACCACCATGGTCTATGTGACGCACGACCAGGTGGAAGCCATGACCATGGCCGACCGCATCGTGGTGCTGAATGCCGGCCGGGTCGAGCAGTTCGGCACGCCGCTCGAACTCTACAAGAGCCCGGCCAATCGGTTCGTCGCCGGTTTCATCGGCTCGCCCAAGATGAACTTCCTCGAGGGTGCGGCTGCAGGCAAGTACCAGGCCGAGGCGATCGGGGTGCGGCCCGAGCATATCCGGCTGTCCCGCGATGCCGGCGAGTGGCAGGGCCGGGTCGGCGTCGCCGAGCATCTCGGCTCCGACACGTTCCTGCATGTGCATGTCGATGGGGCGGGCCTGCAAACCGTGCGCACCGGCGGCGAGAACGACTATCATCCCGGCGAACAGGTATGGCTCTCACCCGAACCGGGCCGTATCTATCGCTTCGACCGCGCCGGCCAGGCGCTCCGCTGACCATCCAGGATAGACCCATGCCGATTGACCTCTCCGCCGAAGCCCTGCCGGAGATCGCTGCCAGCGCCAGCGTGCCGCACTACCAGCGCGGCTCGCTGACGGCAGGCATCGTGCATTTCGGCGTCGGCAATTTCCACCGCGCCCACCAGGCCGTCTATCTCGACAGCCTGTTCAACCTGGGGCTCGACCATGACTGGGCGCTGGTCGGCGCCGGGGTGCGCAGCAACGACGCCGATATGCGCGAAAAGCTCCTGGGGCAGGACTATCTGACCACGGTGGTGGAGCAGGAGGCGGGCAAGACCAGCGCCCGCGTCACCGGCGCGATGATCGACTTCCTGCCGGTCGGGGACCTCGCCGCGATCAGCGAAACGCTGGCCGACCCGAAAGTGCGGATCGTCTCGCTGACCGTCACCGAAGGTGGCTACTACATCGATCCGGCCTCGCAGCGCTTCGACACAGATCACCCCGATATCATCGCCGACAGCGCCAACCCGGAGGCGCCGAAGACGGTGTTCGGGCTGATCCTGCTCGGCCTGCAACTGCGGCGGGAGCGCGGCGTGCAGCCGTTCACGGTGATGAGCTGTGACAACATCCCGGGCAATGGCCACGTCACGCAAAACGCCGTTGCCGGGCTTGCCGAGCTGATCAATCCGGAGCTCGCCAAGTGGGTACGCGAGGCGGTGGCCTTCCCCAATGGCATGGTCGATCGCATCACCCCGGCGACCGGGCCGCGCGAACGCGCTGCGCTCGAGGCCGATTTCGGCATCGTCGATGCCTGGCCGGTGTTCTGCGAAGAGTTCAAGCAGTGGGTGCTGGAAGACCACTTCCCGGCCGGCCGGCCGGCGCTCGAAAAGGTCGGGGTGCAGTTCGTCCCCGACGTGGCGCCCTACGAGCACATGAAGATCCGCATCCTCAACGGCGGACACGCCACCATCGCCTATCCGGCGGGGCTGCTCGACATCCACTTCGTGCACGAGGCGATGGAGCACCCGCTGGTCCGCGCCTTCCTCGAAAAAGTGGAACGCGAGGAGATTGTCCCGGTCGTGCCGCCGGTGCCCGACACCAACCTCGGCGACTACTACAAACTGATCGAGCGGCGGTTTTCCAACCCCAAGATCGGCGACACCATCCAGCGGCTCTGCCTCGATGGCTCCAACCGCCAACCCAAGTTCATCCTGCCATCGGCGGCGGATCGGCTGGCCGCTGGACAGTCGGTGACCGGGCTGGCCTTGGTCTCGGCGCTGTGGGCCCGTTATTGCTACGGCGAAAGCGACAGCGGCAAGCCGATCCCGCCGAACGACCCCAACTGGGAGCGGCTGACGACCCTGGCAAAGCAGGCCAGGACCGATCCGGCGGCGTGGCTGTCGATGGGCGATATCTTCGGGCCGCTCGCCAGCAACCCGACCTATGTCGCAGCCTTCACCACCGCGCTCAAGAGTCTGTGGTCGCGGGGAACACGGGCGACCCTGGAGGCGTATCTGGGTGGGACGCTGTAGGCTGCTTCACGAAGCGCCGACAATTGCCGCTGGTGGCTGCGGACCCCCACCGGCTCGGCTTCTTGCAGCGCCGCCCCGCACATAACTTGCCGAAGCGGACGCCGCCCGGCTACCGATAGGCCGGGAGGGGTTTCGTGGCGCCGATCAAGCTCGTCATCTTCGACTGCGACGGCGTGCTGGTGGACAGCGAGCCGCTCGCCATGCGGGTGCTGCTCGAGCTGATCGCCGAGCAGGGCATTGCGGTCGCCCCCGATGTCGCCTTCCGGTCCTATCTGGGCCGCAGCCTCGCCTCGATCTCTCAGAGCCTCAACCAGAGCCACGGGGCGCATCTCAGCCCGGCCTCGGTCAGCGGCATGCGTGACCGGCTCTATGCCCTCTACCGCAAGGAGCTCAAGCCGACCGAGTGGATCACCGAAGTGCTCGCCGGGCTCGAGCTGCCGTTCTGCGTGGCCTCGTCGAGCCAACCCGAGCGGATCCGGCTGAGCCTTGAACTCACCGGCCTGCTGCCGCGCTTCGAAGGCCGCATCTACTCAGCCAGCATGGTCGCGAACGGCAAGCCGGCGCCGGACCTGTTCCTCCATGCGGCGCTGGAGATGGGCGTCGCGCCGGAGAACTGCCTCGTCATCGAGGACTCGCCGGCCGGCATCCAGGCGGCGCGCGCCGCCGGCATGCGGGTGTTTGCCTATCTCGGTGGCAGCCATATCGCGCCGAGCGGCCTCAGGGGTGAGATCGAGGCGCTGGCGCCCGACGCCGTCATCGAGGACATGCGGTCGCTGCCAGGGCTGCTGGAACTCGATGCTGCCCGCGAGGCAGGCGAGGCGGCGATGCTGGTCGCCGTGGATGTGGGCACGGCCAGCGCCAGGGCGGGCCTCGTCACGCCGTCCGGCAAGCTGGTCAGCCGCGCGGAGCACCCGCTGGAGCTCAACCGGGTAGGCTCCGATATCGCCGAATACGCTTCCGAACAGATCTGGGAGGCGGTCGCCGCGGCGGTCCGCGCGGCGCTGCAGCTGGCGGGCGTTGAACCGCATGAGGCCGTGGGGATCAGCTTCGATGCGACCTGCTCGCTGGTGGTGCGCGATGGCGATGGCGCTCCCCTGCCCGCCAGCCCTGGCGGCGATGCCCGTTGGGACACCATCGCCTGGTTCGATCATCGGGCGCAGGCGGAAGCCGAGGCCTGCACTGCGAGCGGCCATCGCGTGCTCGACTACATCGGCGGCACGATGTCGCCGGAGATGGAAGTGCCCAAGCTGATGTGGCTGAAGCATCATGTGCCCGAAACCTGGGCCCGGGCCCGCCAGATGTTCGACCTCGCCGATTTCCTGACCTGGAAGGCATCGGGGTCGAAGGCGCGCTCGGAATGCACGCTGACCTGCAAGTGGACCTATCTCGGCCACGAGAGCCCCAGCTGGCAGCGCGATTTTCTCGCTGCGATGGATCTGGGTGATCTGTTCGAGCGCGCGGGGTTGCCCGAGGCAGCTAGTCCGATCGGCCAATCGCTGGGGCCGCTGACGACCGCCGCCGCAGACCAACTCGGGCTCACCACCGGCTGCGTGGTTGGGGTCGGCCTGATCGACGCGCATGCCGGCACCCTGGGTGCCCTCGCCGATTTCGCCAGGGCCCCTGCCGACCTGCACCGGCATCCGGCGCTGGTCGCCGGAACGTCGAGCTGCGTGATGGCGCTGTCCGATCGGCCGATCCCGACGGCGGGGGTCTGGGGGCCCTATCGCAACGCCGTCCTCGCCGGCACCTGGCTCAACGAAGCCGGCCAATCAGCGACCGGCGCCCTGCTCGATCATGTGCTGCGAACGCATGCAGCAGGAGGCGACCCCACCCCCGAACTGCACCGCCGGGTGATCGAGCGGGTAACCCAGCTGCGGGCTCGCGAAGGCGCCGACCTTGCGCCGCAGCTCAACGTGCTGCCCGACTTCCATGGTAACCGTTCGCCGCTCGCCGAGCCACGCGCCCTCGGGGTGATTTCCGGGCTGTCGCTCGATAGCGATTTCGACAGCCTGTGCCGGCTCTACTGGCGCACGGCGGTGGCAATCGCGGTGCAGGTGCGACACATCCTCGATACCCTCGATGCTCGCGGCTATGGGATCGAGACGTTGCACATCACCGGCGGACACAGCCACAACCCGCTGCTGATGGAGCTCTATGCCGATGCGCTCGGCTGCACGGTGATCGAGTGCTCGGCGCCCGACCCGACATTGCTCGGAGTCGCCATGGTGGCAGCCACCGCAGCCGGCCTTCATGCCGAGCTTTCGTCGGCCTGCCTGGCGATGGCCCAGCCCAGCACCCGCCGGCCGGCCAACCCCGAGGCGCAGGCTCGGCTCGAGCGCGATTATCGCATCCAGCTGGCCATGCAACGCCACCGCGCTGAACTGGTGGCGTTGGGAGTGTCGACCTGACGCCCTGAACCGAAGCTGCGGTGGTTGCCGCCCCCCACCCCTGTCCCCTCCCCGCAAGGGGGAGGGAGACCCTCACACCGGCATCGCGATTCCATCATCTCCCTCCCCCTTGCGGGGAGGGATCAAGGGTGGGGGTCAGCGCGCACCGACCCCTATTCCGTCACCGCTTCTGCCGGTGCCGGTACGGGTTCCGGCTCCGGGTCCGGATGAATGCGGAACCAGGCGGCGTAGAGCGCGGGCAGGAAGATCAGGGTGAGAAGCGTCCCCACCAGGATGCCGCCGATCATGGCGTAGGCCATCGGCTCCCAGAACACTTCGGTGGCGATGGGAATGAGGCCGAGGCTCGCTGCAAGCGCGGTCAGCATGATGGGGCGCACCCGATGCTCGGTGGCATCGATAATGGCGCGCCAGGCCGAGACGCCCTCCTGTCGCAGGTGCTCGATCTGGACGATCAGGATCACCGAATTGCGGATCAGGATGCCGACCAGCGCCAGGACGCCGAGAATGGCGACAAAGCCCATCGGCTTGCCGAACGGCAGCAGCGCCGCGACCACGCCGATCAGCGCCAGCGGCGCCACCGCGGCGACAAGGAACATGCGCGAGAAGCTCTGCAGCTGCAGCATCAGCACCGTCGCCATGACGAACAGCATCAGCGGCACCACCGCAATGATCGGCGCCACCGACTGGGCGCTGTTCTCGACCGTGCCGCCTACCGCGACATGATAGCCGGCCGGCAGGCCAGCGGCGAACGCGTCGACCGACGGTTGCAGGTGCTGCGCCACGGTTGCCGGCTGGCGCCCGCCCTCGACGGCGGCGCTGACGGTGATGGTCGGCACCCGGTCGCGGCGGATCACCACCGGCTGTTCCTGGGCGTAGCGGAAGGTCGCAACCGTGGCGAGCGGAATGGAGCGGCCGTCGCCGGTCGCCAGCTGCAGGTTGCGCACCGTTTCGATCGAGCTGCGCTCGGCGTCCTCGGCGCGCCCAACCACGTTGACCAGGTAGATGCTGTCGCGGATCTGGGTGATCGGCTGGCCGGAGGTGACGCCGTTGAGTGCGGTGGCGATGTCGTTGTTGGTGATGCCGAGCTGGCGGGCCTTGTCCTCGAGCACATCGACCTCGATGACGCGAGCGGTTTCCATCCAGTCGTAGCGGACCGGCCCGACTTCGGGATTCTGCGCCATCACCGCAGCGAGGGCCTGGGCCTTGCTGCGCAAGGTCTCGATGTCGGGGCCGCTGATGCGATACTGGATCGGTCGGCCTACCGGCGGCCCCAGCGACAGGGTCTTGATGTTGGTATCGGTGCCCAGGAAGGTGCGGGCCAGGTAGGCTTCGAGCTCGGCCTTCACCTGGTCGCGCTCGGCCAGCCCCTTGGTGACGATCACCGTCTGGCCGATCGAGGGCATGGCGGCGGGAATGTCGAGCGCCAGCACGAAACGCGGCGCGCCTTCGCCGACATAGCTCGACCAGTGATCGATCTTGTCGTTGCCGGCCAGCGCTTCGGCTTCGAAGCGGGCGATCTGCGCCGAGGTCTCGGCGATCGAGCTGTTGTGCGGCAGGTCCCACTCGACGATCAGCTCGGGCCGGTCGGACGAGGGGAAGAACTGCTGCTGCACCAGCGTCAGGCCGCCCAGCGCCAGGGCGAAGATGGCAAGGGTGACGCCGATGGTCACCCAGCGCAGCCGCATTCCCCATTCGATCAGGCCGGTGAAAGCGACCATCAGCCGGCTGCGGCCATGCGCCTTGTGCTTCATCTGCTTGGGCAGCACGGTGACGCCGATCAACGGCGTGAACAATACGGCGACGACCCAAGACACCAGCAGCGCCACCGCCAGGACGACGAACAGCGTGAAGGTGAACTCGCCGGCCTGGCTGGGGTTGAGGCCGATGGGAATGAAGCCGGCGACGGTGACCAGAGTACCGGTCAGCATCGGGAAAGCCGTCGAGGTGTAGACGGCTGTCGCGGCCTTGCGCAGCGTGTCGCCGGCCTCGAGGCGAGACACCATCATCTCCACCGCGATCATCGCATCGTCGACCAATAAGCCGAGCGCGATGATCAGCGCGCCCAGCGACACGCGCTGCAGCGAGATGCCGAAATAGGCCATGGCGAGAAAGGTGATGGCGAGCACCAGCGGAATCGAGAACGCCACCACCAGCCCGGCGCGGAGGCCAAGGCTGACAAAGCTCACCACCAGCACGATGGCGACGGCCTCGAACAGCGCCCGGGTGAAGCCATCGACGGCTTCCTCGACCACCTTGGGCTGATCGGAAACGAGGTGCACGTCGACGCCTACCGGCAGCTCGGCGGTGATCTTGTGCAGCTCCTCATCCAGCGCCTTGCCGAATTCGAGCAGGTTGCCGCCGGCGCGCATGCCGATCGCCAGCCCGATGGCCGGCGTGCCGTTGTAGCGGAACAGCGCACTGGGCGGATCGACATAACCGAGGCTGACGGTGGCGACATCGACGAGGCGGAAGAAGCGCTCTCCGACGCGCAAGTTGATCTGCCGAACGCTCTCCTCGGAGGTGAACTGGCCGCCGACCCGCACCGCAACCCGTTCGGGGCCAGCCTGGATGACACCCGACGAGGCGACCGCGTTCTGATCCTGCAAGGTGGCGATGACCTGCTGCGCACTGATCCCGAGCGCTGCCAGCCGGCGGGTGGAGAACTCGAGGTTCACCACCTGATCCTGGGCGCCGATCAGTTCGACGCTGCCCGCTTCGGCGAGGGTCAGCACCTTGGAGCGGGCGTCTTCGACGTAGTCGCGCAGCTGGCGCTGGGTGATGCCGTCGCCGGTGAAGGCATAGATATTGCCGAACACGTCGCCGAAGCGATCGTTGAAGAACGGCCCCTGCACCCCTTGCGGGAAGGTGCGGGCGATATCGCCGATCATGGCGCGGACCTGCAGCCACACCGAGCGGACCGTAGCTGCGGGGGTTTCGTTGCGCAGCGACAGGAACACCGTGGTCTTGCCCGCGGTGGTCACCGAGCGGGTATAGTCCAGCGTCTCGAGATCCTGCAGTTCGCGCTCGATGCGTTCGGTGACCTGCACCGCCACATCCTCGGCCTTGGCGCCCGGCCATTGCGCTGCGATGACCATGGTGCGGATGGTGAAGGCCGGGTCTTCCTCGCGCCCCAGGTGCAGGTAGGAAAACACCCCGGCCACCAGCGCCACCAGCATGAAGTACCAAATCAGCGAACGGTGCTCGAGCGCCCAGTCGGAGAGGTTGAACGACTTCACTGCGGCTCTCCCTCGCCCGCCACGCGCTGGCCCTCGTTGAGGCTGTTGACGCCCGCAATAGCGATGCGCTCACCCGCCGTGAGGCCGGAGCGGACCTCCACCTGACCGTCAGCCGCCGCACCCAGCTCGACGGGCCGAGCATTGACGACGTTGGCGGCCGGGTCGACCACCCACACCGAAGCTGCGTCACCGGCGCGCTTGATTGCCGTTTCGGGGATGCGGATCACCGCATCGGTCGATGCCGCGGCAAGGCTGGCCGTCGCCGTGGTGCCGAGCCAGAATTGCGGCGGCGGATCGTCGATGCCGATCTTCAGGCGCCAGCTGCGGGTGATCGGATCGGCTTCCGGGGCGATTTCGCGCAGCGCACCGTCGACCACGGTGCCGGGGCTCAACTGCGGCGCAACGCGGAAAACCGTACCGACCTCGAGGTTCTGGACGAAGCTCTCGGGCACGTCGATGACGACGTCGCGCGCGTCCGTGCGGGCGACGGTCAGCACAGTCTGGCCCGCCGCCACCACGGCGCCGGGTTCGGCGCCGACCGCGGTCACCACGCCATCAAAGGGAGCCGCGAGGCTTGCATAGGAGCGCTGCTCGGTCGCCTGGGTGAGGCGCGAGCGGGCCTGCACCACATTGGCGAGCGTCGCGGCGCTCTGCTGCTCGGCCTGCTGCAGGTTGGCGACGGTGGTCACGTCGCTCTCGGTCAGCGCCCGCAGCCGGCCCTCGGCGCCGGCCGCATTGGCATACTGCGCCTCGGCAGCCTGGAGGTTGGCGCGCGCGGTCTCCACCGCGAGATCCAGCGTCGTGGCGTCGAGATCGGCGAGCGGAGCGCCGGCACGCACCTGATCCCCTACCCCAACGGCGCGGTTGACCAGTGTGCCGCCCACCCGGAAGGACTGGGTGACGGAGATGCGGGGCGAGACGACGCCGACGAAGCTGGCCTCCGCCGTGACCGCCGGTTCGATCAGCATCGACAGCAGCGGGCGGGGCGCCGGCTCCGGCGCCTCGGCTGCCGGTTGGCAGGCAGCCAGCGCCAGCAGCGCAGGGATGGCGACAAGCCGCCGGAGCGCGCTCATGGGGTGCCCTCCTCGACTGTCTTCACCTTCTCACCGGGCGTGAGGAGCTTGCCACCTTCGGTGACGACCACCTGGCCATCGCTGAGCCCTGCGGCGATGACGACGCTGCCGGTGGCGTATTCGGCGACTTCCACCGCAGCGATGGCGACACTGCCATCCGCGTCGACCACCCACACCGCGGGCTTGCCGTCACTCCACCACAGGGCGCTCCAGGGCAGGATGACGCGCTGGTGCGGCAACGATCCGGTGGTGCCGATCACCGGTGCGCCCAGCACCATCTCGGCGGGGGCCTCGATCGCCACCTTGACCTCGATGGTGCCGGTCTGAGGGTCGAGCGCCGGGGCAATCTCGGCGACCTTGCCGGTAGCCTTCACCTCGGGGTTGGAGACCAGCGCGATATCCACAGCCTGATCTGGCGAGCGATCGATCAGCGCCGACTCGGGCAGGTTGAACACCGCATTGCGCGGGCCGTCCTCGGCGAGGATCAGCACGGGAGAGCCGGCCGGCGCGACCTCGCCGACTTCGAACAGGCGGCGGGTGATCTGGCCGTCGGCACTGGCATGCAGCTGCGTGTAACCGAGCGCCTCCTCGGCGGCTTGCAGCTGCGCTGCGGCACTGGTGGCCGCGCTGTCGGCGGTATCGTAGGCGGCCTGTGCGCCATCGAGATTGCTGCGCGTGGTCAGCCCTTCAGTCCACAGCGAATTCTGCCGATCGAGCGTGGCCCTGGCCTGGGCGCGTTGCGACTGGCTGGCGGTCAATGCGGCCCGCGCCGCGTCGACATCAGCCTGCTGCTCCTCCGGAGCCAGCTGCGCCAAGAGATCGCCGGCCTTCACCTTCGTCCCGACTTCGACGGCAATGGCTGTCACCTGCCCGCCGACCCGGAACGCCTGCGGCGTCTCGGCTTTTGCCTCGACAGCGCCGGTGAGCAGCAGCTGGTCCTGGTGATCGACGGCGGCAACGGTCGCGACCCGCACCAGCGGCAGCGGTCGTTCGACCTCGGCGGCAGGCTGGCAGGCGCTCAGGAGCAACAGGGCTGGAATGCCCAACGTCCAGTTTGCAACCGCTGTGCGCATAGTCCGCCCTCAAGCCGGTAGCTGCATGCTAGCCGCAGCCGTCACGACGAAGCAAGTGCGCCTCAGGCAGCCGTCGGCGGCCGAGGTTGACCTCGACCGCCACGCCCTGGTGAGAGCGGCCTGGGAGGTTACCAGCCCTCGCCCTTGAGTTCGGTCAGCGCGGCTTCGAGCAGCTCCAGGTTTTCGGCTGCCGAGCCGGAACCCGACAACGTGTTATGAACGGCGCTCCAGAACTGGCTCGAGACTTCGTTGTATTTCGCTCCGGCGACCACCGCCGGCCGCCAGACGGCGTTGAGGAAGATTTCCTTCCAGCGCGGCACGATCGGCTGGGCCGCGGCGACATCGGCATCGTCGTAGAGCGCCTGGATGGTGGGCAGGTAGGCGACACGGATGGCGTTCTCCTTCTGCTGCTCGGCGTTCGACAGGAAGAGTGCCAGCTGGGTGGCCGCCTCCTGGTTGCGGGAGTATTTCGCGACTGCAATCGAGCGGCTGGCGAGTGTTGCCGCAGAGCGTGCTCCCTCGGCATCGCCACGCGGCAGCGGCGCCACGTCGAAGGCGTTGCGGATGGCTGAGTCCGCGCTGTTGCCCAACGCATAGGCATAGGGCCAGTTGCGCATGAACACGGCGTCGCCGAGCTGCCAGACCCCGCGGCTCTCTTCCTCCTTGTAGCCGAGGACGCCTTCGGGCGAGATGCTGCCGATCCAGCCGGCCGCCCGGTCGATGGCGGCCGCGGCGTTGGGGTTGTTGATCGAGATGGCGCCATCCGGCTCGATGATGCGGCCGCCGGCATTGGACGCCACCCATTCGAGCGCGTCGCAGGTCAGCCCCTCATAGGTATTGCCCTGAAAGACCAGGCCCCACATGTCCGGATTGCCAGCCGCCCGTTCAGCCTCCATGACCTGCGTGGCGGTCGCTTCGAGTTCCGCCCAGGTGGCGGGGACCGGCTTGCCGTATTTTTCGAGCAGGTCCTTGCGGTAGAACAGCGCCGGCGCATCGGCGAACAGCGGCATCCCCAGCAGCTTGCCGTCGATGGTCTGCCCTTCGATGATCGACGCAAAGTGTTCGCCGATCACGTCCCTGGCTGCCGGAGCGAGATCGATGAAGTGCTCGGCCAATTGCGGCACCCATTCGTCGGACAGGAAATAGACGTCGATATCCGGGTTGCCGGCGGCCAGCCACAGGCGGAACTGCGCGAAGGCCTCCGATCCCGAGATCGGCGCCGGCACCACGGTTACCTTGTGGCCGGTCGCCGCCTCGAAACGATCGAGCTGTTCGCGCAGCACCTGCGGGTAGAGCCCGCCATCGCCGGTGGTGACGGTGAGTTCCACCGCATTGGCGCCACCCAGCAACAAAGCGACCGCCAGGGCTGCGAGAGCCGATTTTGCGATAGCTGACATAGTCTCCTCCTCCATTGAGATAAACTCGACCGCCGGGCCTCATGCCCAGCCAGTTCTTGTTCAGGCGCGCGTTTTCTCGTTGAGCGCCGCCGGTGCGTCGGCCAGCCGGCGCCTGATGGCTTCCGGCTGGGCGACCTGCAGCACCAATGGCGGCAGCCCGCGCGCCATCAGCTCCAGATCGTCCACCGCCATGCGGCCGATCGCCTGACGTTCCCGGCGGATCGATGCGGCGCGGTGCGGCGAGAGCAGCAGGTTGGCGGCAGCCCTGACCGGAGCGGTCGCCGGCATGGGCTCGGTCGGAAAGACATCGATCGCAGCGCGGATGCGACCGGCATCAGCGGCTTCGACCACCGCGTCGAAATCGACGAGGTGCGCCCGGCTGATCACGACCAACAGGGCGTCCTGCGGCATGGTTGCGATCAGCTTGCGGCCGATCAGCCCCCGGTTCTCGGGCGTGGGCGTGGCGAGCACGAAGACCACTCGCGATTGCGACATCAGCGCCTCGAGCGACGACGGCCGGCCGCCAGCGCCTTCGATCACCGAGCGAGTCAGCCACGGGTCGAACACGTCGATCGAACAGCCGAAGGGGGCGAGCAACGTCACCAACTCGCGCGCAATGGCACCGAAGCCGACAAAGCCGACCCGCTGGCCAAACAGCGAGAAATCGCCGCGGAGATCGCCCTGCCATTCTTCCCGACCCGCCTGAACCGCGAGGTGCGCCTCAATCATCCCGCGGCACGAGGCGAGCGTCATGCCAAGCGCCATCTCGGCAACCTGTTTGGCAAAGGCCGGAGCACAGGACAGCACGCGGATGCCCCGGGCGAAGCACTCGGCATAGTCGATGGTCGATGGGAAGTGACCGCCAACCTCGATGATGGCCCGCAGCTCCTGTGCCGCACGCAGGCGCGCCGCATCGAGCGCCGGGTCGAGGCCGATCACCGCCCAGGCATCCGGGAGAGCAGCGTCGAGCGCCTGCGCCGGCAGCGCCTCGTCGCGCGCCCAAACCAGTTCGGCGATCTCGCCAAGCCGCTCGAGGTCCTCGTCCGCAAAGATCTCCCGCATGGTCCGCGGGTACGGGGCGACGATGACCTTCCTCCGGGTAGTCGGCATATTCAATCCTCATTGCAACTTTCTTGCATTCTTTTGTACAATATGTGCATCACAATTGCAAGACGACGCCGGTTCTCAGCAACGCTGGGGCCGAGTAAGCTCAGGAATCAGCGAAAGGAGGCCACACGATGCCCCGCCCGACGATGGCCGCCGTTGCAAAGCTTGCAGGGGTCAATGCAGGAACGGTAAGCCGTGCGCTGGCCGGATCGAACCTCGTCAGCACCGAAACCCGCGCGCGCATCCGTGCGGCGGCCGAACAGCTCGGCTATCCGCTGTTCGACGGTCCCGCTGCCGAGAAGGACACCGAACGGCAGGTGCTGGTGGCGCTGCGCGATATCGCCAACCCGTTCTTTTCCGACGTGGTGTCGGGGATTGCCGAGGTGGCGCAGGATGCCGGGTGCGGGGTGCTGATCGGCAATACCTTCGCTCGCCCGGATGTCGAGAGACGGCTCGCGGCCAACTTCCTGTCTGGCGCGGTTGCAGGCCTGATCATTCAGACCGGCCATCTGCCCAAGGAGCTCGAACACCTGCGTGATCTCAGGCGTCGCGCTATCGCAGTGGCGGTTCCCATCGAAGGGTCCGGACTGACAACCGTGGGGATCGACGAGTTCGCCGCCGCCAGGGAGGCCGTCGCCTACCTCATCGCGCTGGGGCATCGGAACATTGCCCATATTGCCGGCCCCCCTGCCCCCACCAACGCCAATCGGCAGCGTGGCTACCGCGAGGCGATGCGCGAGGCCGGCCTGGAACTCGACCCGACGGCGATCGTGCCGGGCGAGAACACCATGCGTTCAGGCCAGGAAGCGGCGATGGTGCTGCTGTCCCGCCTGACGACGCCGACGGCGATCTTCTGCGCCAATGACGAAATGGCCATCGGCGCCATGACCGTGTGCAAGCAGAAGGGCCTCAGGGTCCCCGAGGACGTCTCGATCATCGGCTTCGACGACGTCGAGATCGCCGAGTTCTACGACCCGCCCTTGACGACGGTGCGCCAGCCACGGCGCGAACTCGGTCGCCGCGCGATGATCGAACTGCTGGCGCTGCTCGACGACGAGCGGCTGGAAACCGGCCGCAACATCGTACTGCCGCATACCCTGGTGGTGCGCGGGAGCACCGCGAGGGTGGGCTGAGCCTGTGATCCCGCCGACCGCCTAGCGCAGCGTGTCGACGTAGCGCACGAAATCGGACGAGGCGATATCGATCAGGGCGCGCATCCGCTCGCTGGCGATCTCCGGCTGGCGCAGGCGGATGGCTTCGAGCACGTCGCCATGGGCACTGAGCGTCGCCATGTAGCTCTGCGACACCGAGGTGGTCAGCTTGAACGAGTTGGTCAGCGCCTGCCCGATCAGACCGCCCAAGGTGGCGAACACCGGGTTGTGGCTGGCCATCAGGATGCTCAGGTGGAATTGCAGGTCCGCCTCGGCGCAGGCCGCGAGGTCGCTCAGCGGCGCCCGGCACATCGCCTCATAGCCGGCTTCGATCTTGGCGAGGTCGGCGGCGCTCGCCCGCATCGCCGCCAGCCGCGCCGCCGCCGGCTCGATCGCCTGCCGGGCTTCGAGCAGGCCGCGCATGAAGTCGGGATCGGGCTCGCCGACATTCATCCATTCGAGCACATCGGCATCGAGACGATTCCAGCTGGCGGGATCCTGCACCCGGGTACCGGCGCGCTGGCGCGACACCACCAGCCCCTTGGCCGACAGCATTTTCAGCGCCTCGCGCATCGCCGTGCGGCTGACGGCGAACTCGAGGCAGAGTTGCGCTTCGGTGGGCAGCGTGCTGCCTGGCGCATAGTAGCCCGACAGGATGCGCCGGCCGAGGATGGCGAGGACGCGCTGGCGGACGAACGATGTGGCGCCATCGCCCCGCTGCGCGTTGCGCAACTCGTCGAACTCGGGATCGAGCGGCGGCGCTTCGCTCATCCGGATACGCCCCACGCTGCGTCATCGGCAAAGACGTTACACGGCAAGGCGCTGACTCCGGACCGGACGGGAATAATCAATCTGCTTGCCCTTGATTGTTGATGGTCGCCCGATATCGACTACTCTTGTTTCGATACTGACGAAAGTCGCCGCCGCTCAGGCCCGGAACATGGCTGGCATGACGCTTTCGCCGGGCTGGCGCCAGTCTTGCGTCACGCTATTCACAGCTTCACCAGTCGACGATGGTGCCGTCGTCCAGCACCGCGCCGCGCGGATGGAGGATGTCGGGCGCGAACGGGTGCGCGGCGATGACGCTTTCGTCGACCTCGATACCCAGCCCCGGCAAGGTCGGCAGATCCCAGCGGCCGGGTTTCCGCTCGATCGGCCAGCGCACCACGTCGCCATACCAGGGCACCGCCCCCGACATTTCCTCCTGGATGATGACGTTGGGGGTGGAGACGCCGAAATGCAGCGCCGCCACGCCGGCGATCGGCCCCAGCGGGTTGTGCGGCGCCAGCCCGATGCCGGCGGTCTCCGCCATGGCGGCGATTTTCTTGGTCTCGAACAGGCCACCGGTGTGGCAGATGTCGGGCTGGGCGATATGGACTGCCTTGTCGCGGAAGGTCGGCTCGAAGTCGCGCCGCCCCAGCAGCCGTTCGCCGGCGGCAATCGGCACCGGCGAGCGGGCAGTGATGGCGCACAGGCCGGCATGATCCTCGGGCGGCACCGGCTCCTCGACGAACATCAGCCGCGCCTCTGCCATTGCCTCGATATAGGCCATCGCCGCATTCACCGAGGCAGGTCGGCCGTGGAAATCGACCATGATGTCGACATCCGGCCCGACCGCGGCGCGCAGGTCGGTGATCATCCGGGCGACACGGTCGACATCGCGATTGGTGGCGACGTAGTGGGTGTAGGGCACGCAGACGACCTTGACCGCATCATAGCCCAGCGCCGTCACCTTGCCGGCGAGATCGATGATGGCGCTGGAGCTGTCGCTCTCATAGACCGAGCGCATGTCGCCCAGACCCAGATGGGTGTAGGTCCGCAAATGGTCGCGCACCTTGCCGCCCAAGAGCCGCCAGACCGGCACACCCAGATCCTTGCCCAGAATGTCCCACAGCGCCATCTCGATGCCGCTGATCGCCGTCAGGCCGATGACGCCCATGCGCCAGAAGCTGTGGCGGGTCATGATCTGGAAGCACTGTTCGATGTCGCGCGGATCCTGCCCCAGCAGCATCGGCTCGATATCGGCGATGGCGCCGAGCACGGCGCGGGTCTTGAACTCCAGCGTCGCTTCGCCCCAGCCGACCAGCCCGTCAGTGTCGGTGGTGACCCGGACGAAGATCCAGTTGCGCATCTCGGCGTTGCACACATGGGCAGTGATCGAAGTTATCTTCATGGCAAGCGGGCCCGCGAATGGGGAGGAAGGGAGGCGCTCATGCCGACACCGCTTCCGGTGCGCCGTCGACCCCGACCAGCGCCAGCGTTTCGGCGAAGTGGCAACGCGACTTGCGGCCGGGAGCGATCTCGCGCAGCGCCGGTACCTCGGTGCGACAACGCTCGGTGGCGTAGGGACAGCGCGGATGGAAATGGCAGCCGGGCGGCGGATTGGCAGCGCTCGGGACTTCGCCGACCACGGCGCGCTTGCTACCCTTGCCCTGGCCGATCCGCGGTACGCTGGAGATCAGCGCCTCGGTGTAAGGATTGAGCGGGTTGGCGAACAGCTCGCGCGTCGGCCCCTCCTCCAGCACCCGGCCCAGATACATCACCACGGTGCGGTCGGTGAAATGGTTCACCACGCCCAGGTCGTGCGCGATGAACAGGTAGGTCAGCCGTCGCTCCTCCTGCAGGTCTTTCAACAGGTTCAGCGTCTGCGCCTGGATCGAGACATCGAGAGCGGAGATCGCCTCGTCGGCCACCACCAGCTTGGGATTGAGCGCCAGGGCCCGGGCGATCACCACGCGCTGCCGCTGCCCGCCGCTCAGTGCATGCGGGTGCCGATAGAGGTAGCGGCCGGACAGCCCGACCTGCTCGAGGAGCTGGGTGACCCGCGCGGTGAGCTCCGGGCCGCGCATCTTGGTGTTGATCACCAGCGGTTCGGCGATCAGGTCGAACAGGGTCATGCGCGGATTAAGCGCGGCGTTGGGATCCTGGAAGATCATCTGCATGTTGAGCCGGGCGCGCCGCAACCGCTCCTTGTCGGCGCCGACCAGTTGCACCTGGCCCATCTCGGGATCGTCGAAGACGATCTCGCCGCCATCGGCCTTGAGGCCGCCCATGATGGTGTGGCCCATGGTCGACTTGCCGCAACCGGACTCGCCGACAAGGCCGACGGTCGAGCCCTCCGGCACGTCGAACGACACATCGTCGAGGGCGCGCACCTGGCCCTTGCCCTGCCGGAACACCCCGGAGGACAGCGCGAAGGTCTTGCTGACGTGGCGCACCGATAGCAGTGGCGTGGTGCTGGTCATGTGGCAACTCCCTGAAACGCGGGTTCGACCAGCACGCAGCGCGCCTGGTGTCCCGGTCCGCAATCGGTGAGTTCGGGCAGGCGGACGTCGCACACACCGGCAATCGCCTGGGGGCAGCGAGTGTGGAACGGGCACCCCGTGGGCATCTGGTCGGGCGTCGGCACCATGCCGGCGATGGCTCTCAGCCGCTCGCCCGGCTCGGCGCCGAGCTTGGGGATCGAATCGAGCAGGGCCTGGGTATAGGGGTGGCGCGGGTGCTGCAGCACCTCGGCCACCGGACCTTTCTCGACCACGTAACCCAGGTACATAACGATCACCTCGTCGGCCATTTCCGAGGCGACGGCGAGGTCGTGGGTGATGAACATGATCGCCATCCCCAGCTCCGCCTGCAGGTCGCGCAGCAGGTCGAGGATCTGGCTCTCGGTGGTGACGTCGAGCGCCGTGGTCGGCTCATCGGCGATCAGCAGCTTGGGGCTGCAGCTCAGCGCCATGGCGATCATCACCCGCTGGCGCATGCCGCCCGACAGCTGATGCGGATAGCGATCGACCATCAGCTCGGGGCTGGGCATCCGGACCTTGCCCAAGACCTCGATGGCGCGCTGCCGCGCCTCGGCGCGCGACAGTTCTGGATAATGCACCAGCAGCGTCTCGATGATCTGCTCACCCACCGTGAACAGCGGATCGAACGAGGTCATCGGCTCCTGGAAGATCATCGCCATCTCGGCGCCGCGCAGCCGGCGCATCGCCTCGGAGGTCGGCTTCAGCCGGGTGATGTCGACCGGCTCGCCGCTGCCGTAATAGGTGATGGAGCCCCCGGAGATCGAGCCGGGATGACGCACCAGGTTGAGGAGCGACATGCCGGTCACCGACTTGCCGCAGCCGCTTTCGCCCAGCACCGCAATGGTGCCGCCCGCAGGGATGTCGAAGTCGATGCCGTTGACGGCGCGTACCAGACCGGCCTCGGCCTTGAACTCGGTCACCAGTCCTTTGACGGAGATCAGCGGGGTGGATGGAGTGGTCATCGTCACACCTCAGCGCGAGAACGGATCGGCGGCATCGCGCAGGCCGTCACCGACGAAGTTGAAGGAGATGATGGTGAGCACCACGAAGATCGCCGGGGTGAGCAGCCAGGGCAGCTCGAGCAGCACCTGCACCGACTGCGCCTCGTTGAGCAGCAGGCCCCAGCTGGTCATCGGCGGCTTGATACCGAGGCCGAGAAAGCTCAGCGCTGTCTCGCCGAGGATCATCGCCGGGATGGTGAGCGTCGCGACCACCAGCACGTGGCTCATGGTGGCCGGCAACAGGTGCCGGCGCATGATCCGCCAGGTCGAGGCATTGGCATAGGTGGCGGCGCGGACATATTCGGAGGTGCGCAGCGACAGCACCATGGCCCGGACCTGGCGCGCCAGGGCACCCCAGCTCAAGACCGAGAGGACGATCGAGATGGCAAAATAGATCTGGATCGAACTCCAGGTCGGTGGCACCAGCGCCGCCAGCGCCAGCCAGAGGGGGATCTGCGGGAAGGCCAGCGTCATCTCGATGATGCGCTGCACCACCTCATCGAACAGCCCGCCCAAATAGCCGGTGGCAAGGCCGAGCGCCACGCCGATGACCAGCGACAGCATGACGCCGACGAGGCCGACGGTCAGCGACACCTGCGAGCCATAGAGGATGCGGCTGAACAGGTCGCGGCCCTTGCTGTCGGTACCGAGCAGGAACAGCTTGCCCGGGGCTTCGACGCCGAACAGGTGGATGTCCGACTGGATCAAGCCGAGAATGCTGTAGGGCGCGCCCTTGACGAACAGCTGGATCGGGAAACGCTGCGTGGTGTCGACGCTCATCACCGGCTTGAAGGTCTTGCGATCCATCGTCCGCTTCATGCCGTAGACGAAGGGCGTGAGATGAAAATTGCCGTCGGCATCGACGAACTGGATGGCACTGGGCGGGGTACGCGGGAAAGCCGTGTGGGTTTCGCGATCGCCATAAGGCGCGAGGAACCCGGCAAAGAGCGCCACCAGGTACATGACGATCAGCATCCACATGCCGAACAGCGCCAGCTTGTTGCGGGCGAATTTCCGCCAGGTCAGTTCGCGGACGGTGAGCACCTTGGTGCTACCAGGCGCGTCGATATGCTTGGTGGCAGGCGCTGCGATGCTGGCGAGATCAGTCATAGCGCACCCGTGGGTCGAGCCAGGCGAGGAGGACATCGGAGATCAGGTTACCGACCATCACGGTGATGGCGATGAAGATCAGGATGCCGCCCGACAGGAACACGTCCTGTTGCAGTGTGGCAGTGAGATAGGTCGACTGGATGGTCGGCAGGTTCAGCACCGCGCTGGTGATGGCAAAGCCGTTGATCAGGAAGGCCAGCACCTGGCCGAACATGGTCACCAGCGGATGCAGCGCATTGCGGAACACATGCTTCCAGATCACCGTGCGCTCGGGCAGCCCCTTGGCGCGGAGCGTCGTGACGTAGTTCTTGCCCAGTTCCTCGAGCATGTTGTTGCGGGTGACCCGCATGATCACTGCCATGCCGGTAAAGGCCACCGCGGTAACGCTCAACCAGGCATAGGACAGAAAGTCGGCGATACGCGCCAGCGACCAGGGCTGATCGACGAACTGCGGCGAGTTCAGCCCGAGCAGCACGTTGCCGCTGGCAACGAAGGCCAGCACCAGGAAGAACAGCGCGAGGAGGAAATCCGGCAGGCCGATGCCGATGAACGACACCGTGGTCAGCGCCACATCGCCGGGCTTGTACTGGTGCGTCGCCGAATAGACGCCGAGCGGGATGCCGATGCCCCATGAGGCGATGAAGGCCATCAGCGAGATGGCGAGTGTCACCGGCAGGCGCTCGAGAATGATGGTGGAGACCGGCCGGGAGTCGACGAAGGATTTGCCGAGATCGCCCTGTAGGAAGTTGCCGATCCAGGAAAAGAAGCGCTCGACCGGCGGCTTGTCGAGGCCGAACTGCTGGCGCAGCATCTCCTCCTGCAGCGCGGCCGTGGTGTTGCCCATCTGGCCCTGCTGCGCGACGTAGCGGCTGACATAGTCATTGGCCGGCAGCTGCATGATGAAGAAGCCGACCGCCATGATCAGCAGCAGCGTGGGCAGCATGATGAGCAGCCGTTTGCCGACATAGAAGAGCATACCTGCCTCCCGAAGGTGGCAGCGCGCCCAGGGGGTCGCGCTGCCGGAGCTTGCGTTACGCGGACGAACTACTCGGCGAAGTAGAACTGTTCCGGGTCCGCCGTGGCGGGGAAGCCCATGTCCCAGCTGCCGATCAGGCCGACGGTCGGCACGTTGCGCAGGCGGTTGGACACCACCACCGGGGTCGGATGCTCGCCGATGGTGCCGATGGTGATCGGGCCTTCATCGAGGTGGATCTGGTAGGCTTCGAGCAGGGCGGCGTTGCGCGCGTCCGGATCGAGCGCCGCTGCCGCCTTGGCATAGGCCTGCTGCAGCTTTTCCAGCATCGAGCCGGCGGGCGCCGGAGTGCCTTCGGTACCGCCGCTCTGGAAGTACTTGGCGATGCTCATGCCGCCCATGGTCCACTCGACGTTCTCGACCGGAGCCCAGACCGTCGGAGCGGAGAGCAGCCCCCAGCCGGCGGCGCTGCCCCAGGCACGGATCATCATCTCGCCCGAGCTTTCGCGGGTCGACAGCGTCGACCAGTCGCCCTGGTTCAACAGCGTCTCGAGACCGATGGCGTCCCAGTCTTCCTTCATCAGGTCCATGATGTCGGAAGTCTGCTTGTCGCCCGACTGCATGTCGACCACCAGCTGCAGGCGCGAACCATCCGGTCGGTCACGCCAGCCGTCGCCGTCCTTGTCGACTACGCCGATCTGATCGAGCCAGGCCTTGGCCTGCTCCGGATCGTACTCGATGTAGGAGTTCACCCACTTGTCGTAGAACGCCTTGCCCTCCGGCGTCTGCAGCTCGGGGCTCAGCGGGCTGAGTGCGAACTGGCGGGGCTTGGCGAGGCCGTAGGCGACCACATCATTGTACTTGTTGCGATCCATCGCCACCGACAGGGCGCGACGGAACTCGGGCTTGTAGAACAGATCGACGATGCCGGCGTCCTTGTGATCGTACATCAGCATCATCCAGGGCCAGGCGAAATCACCGCGGTCCCACATCATGACGCGGTAGTTGCTCTTTTCCTGGTTCTCCATCAGCAGGCTGACGTCGGACAGGTTGAACTCGCGCGACTGGAAATCGAGCTTGCCGGCCACCGCATTGAGCAGCACGGCCTGGCCGACGCTGTCGTCGCTGGCGACGGTGGTCTCGAAGCCGTCGATATAGGGCAGCTGGTTCCCCGCGGTATCGACCTTCCAGTAGTAGGGGTTCCGCTCGGCGGTGAAACGCTGGCCCGGCGTGTAGGAGCTGGTCTTCCAGGCCGCGAGCGTCGGCATATCGAGATAGGTGATGCGGCTGTCCATGCTGTAGCGGGCAAGGAACTCGGTCGTGTCCTTTACCGCCGAATTGTACTTGGGCAGGAACTGCTTCATGTAGTGCGCCGGGATCAGCCACTGCGCGCTGTTGTAGTAGCCGCGCGTGCTCAGCTCCATGAACAGCGGGTTGGGGCCGGCAAAGGTGAACTTCACCGTATCCTCGTCGAGCTTCTCGACGGTCATCGGCACGTTGTTGACCACGGTGCCGGCCGGATAGGTGACGCCGACGCTCTGGTCGAGCACCACGTCGTTCCAGAAGAACATGAAATCGTCGGCGGTGAACGGCACGCCGTCGGACCACTTGAGGCCCTTGCGGAAGTCGATGGTCAGCTCGGTATAGGCGTCGTTCCAGCTCCAGGACTCGGCAACGTTGGGCCGGACGCCATTGAGGTCGCGCTGCCAGCGCGCGAACGGCTCGACCTGCAGGATGATCTTTTCCCAGTCGAGATTGGCCTTGGTGATGTCGCGGATGGTGCCGCCATAGGTACCGACGCTTTCGACCGGCTCCAGCACCAGCGGATTGGCCGAGACGCGCTCGGCGACCGGCGGCAGGCCCGCCGCATCGAGGCTCGGCGCCTGGTGATACTCCTGGGCCAATGCGGCGCCCGACGTCATGAGCGCCGCCAGCAGGCCGACGGTGACCCGTCGCCCCGTTCCCTTGTTCAGAAACATTTCCTTCCTCCCAATCGCACCAGTTGGGTGCATTCAGATGCTAGAATATGTCGTACATATCTTCAAGATATCTCATACACAAAATCATCTGGTATCAGATACGTCGCAACCGCACGATCACGCTCTCCAGGTCCTTGAGCTTGAGCTGCAGCCCCAGCCGGCCCCAGGCGGCGCCACTGCGCGCCTCACCCGCCTCGTCGGCATAGATCGCCTCGGGGTCGAGCCCGGCCGGAAACACCAGCGGCAGCTTGCCGATGCGCGGCTTGAGGATGCGGAAGGCGAACAGCACCGCCTCGGCCTTGTCCTTGCTCACATACATGAAGGCGCTGAGCTCGGGCTGGCGTGGCGAGCGCAGGCGGTAGAGGTCGCCGCCCGCAACCAGCTCACGGATTTCCTTGTATTTGGCCACATGGTGCCTCGCCCGCTCGAGCATGGCGTCGGACCAGACCAGCAGGTTGCCGCCCACCCCGAGCGCTCCGGCCATGCTGGCATGGAACCTGAGATCGAGGTCGAACTGCTCGAGATGCTCATCGGTGACCCAGGAGGCCATGGTGTTGGCCGGGAACAGCTGCGAGTAGCCTTCCTGGATTTCGAGCCGAGCCGTCGGGATGGTGGTGTCGCTGGCCCAGCTCTGCTCGGTGATCCGCATCATCCCCATGTCGACGCGGCCGCCGCCGCCCGAACAGTTCTCCCAGATCACGTGGGGGTGGCGTTCGCGCAGCGTGCCCCAGACCCGGTAGAGCCCGTCGACATAGCGCACCCAGATCTCACGCTGGTCGCGGTCGTGCCCCGGCCAGCCCGGTTCGCTGACGTTGCGGTTCATGTCCCATTTGACGAAGTCGATGCGGGTGCTCTTGAGCAGCCGGTCGAAGATGTCGATCAGGTAGTCCTGCACGTCGGTGCGGCCGAGGTTTAGCATCGACTGGTTGCGCGACAGGCTGCGTTCGCGGTCGGGGAAATGGATCACCCAATCCGGATGGGCCCGGTGCAGGTCGGAATCGGGATTGACCATCTCCGGCTCGATCCACAACCCGAACTGCATGCCCTGCGCGTGGATCGCGTCGGCCAGTGGCTGCAGGCCCGAGGGGAACTTGTTCTTGTCCGGCCACCAATCGCCCAGGCCCGCCCGGTCGTTGACGCGTTTGTCGAACCAGCCGTCGTCGATGACGAACATTTCGACGCCCATCGCGGCGGCCTTCTCGGCCAGCTTCGCCTGGCCCTCCGCGTTGACGTCGAACAGCGTCGCGTACCAGGAATTGTAGACCACCGGCGGGCGGTAGTTCGGCCGCGGCGACAGGGTCTGGCGCACGAAATCGTGGAAGGCGCGGCTCATCGCGCCGAAGCCCTGGGCGGTGTAGCCGAAGATCAGCCGGGGCGTCGCAAAACTCTCGCCCGGCAGCAGGTCGTAGACGAAATCGTGGTCGTTTAGCCCCAGGTGGACGATGGAACGCCCATCACGGGTGCGCTCGGCGAGGAGCTTCCAGTTGCCGCTCCACTCGAGCGTGCCGAACCACAATTCGCCGGCCTCCTCGCGGGCGCCCCAGCCGGCTTCGGCCCGTTCCATGGCGAAATACGGCACGCCGCCATGGCTGGTGGTGATGCGCCGGCTTTCACGCTGGAACACCCCATGCGCGAGCGGCTCGCGCTGCATCCGGTACTCATCGCCCCAGCGCCCATCGAGATGGTTGAGCACATACTCGCCGGTGCTGGGCAGGTAGAATGAGCCGGAGAAGGCGCGATTGAGATGCAGCGCCGCCGCGCCGGCATTGACGATGCGCATGCGGCGCGTCACCAGCCCGTGCTGCGGCAGGGCTTCGTACTCGACCACCACCTCGGCGCCGAGCCCGGCATCGCTGAGGGTCAGGCGCAGCGTCTCGCCCTGAACCTCGGCCGCCACGAAGCGCAGCACGAAACCGCGCGGCCCGCCATCGCGATAGCCGTCAATGGTGCGCTCGTCCGAGGCTCCGGCCTCGCCGGTGGCGACATCCTGGTGGGTGTGCTGGATCGGGTTCTCCATGGCGAACCACTCGCCGCGGCGGGCCGCCGGATAGTCGGTAACGCGCGGCAGGCGCGGCCCCCAATAGGTCTGGATCAACAGGCCAGTGTCATCGACCCCCAGCGCATAAGCGGCCTCGCCGCTCTCGACGACCCAGTATTTTTCGCCCGCACGAATGCCCAACCCGACTTCTCCTCACACGTGTGCCGGGGTTTGGCTTCAGCCTGCCCGGTCAAATATGTATGATAATTAATTTGGTAACGTACGACAGTCAATGTGGGTGCGTGTGCGTTCGCGTCGCGCTGCCAGGGAACACGGATCTGAGGGTGCGGGCCGGATCGGGGCAGCGATGTGGCGACCCGAAGCGATGGCGTCACGGGCGCGACTCATCACCCTGGAATGGCGCGCTCGAGGCCCGACGAGACACTGAATCAGTGTTCGTGGCTGCGGCCCCTGCCAGAGCTTTCGAGGTTGAGGAGGTAGGCTTTGGCCTCGAGACCGCCGGCAAAGCCGGTGAGGCTGCCGTCGGTGCCGACGAGGCGGTGACAGGGCGCAATGATCGAGATCGGGTTCCGGCCATTGGCCGCGCCAACGGCGCGGGTGGCGTTGCTGTTGCCCAGCTCGACCGCAATCTGGCGATAGGTCCGGGTCTCACCGAACGGGATGCGCAGCAAGGCTGCCCAGACGCGCTTCTGGAACGTCGTGCCCTGGAAGTTGAGCTTCAGTTCGAAGGCCCTGCGGGCGCCATCGAAATACTCATTCAGCTGCCGTTCCGTCTCGACCAGGAGCGGATGATCGGCATGTTCGCCGACAATGTCGAGAACGACCCGACGCGGCCGCTCCACCGCCCAGAGCACCGCCGCAAGGCCGTTGTCGTTACCCACCAGCTTCAGCCTACCAACCGGCGAGTCGATCCGCTTGACGACGAATGCTTCAGATCGGGCGTTTTGACGAGCCATGGCGTTTCTTCCCTGCAGGACATTTGTGCAGCAGATCTGGTTTCTCAGGCCACCCGGTTTTTGCGAGCGCAAGGTCTCGGCCGCATTGGCCGTCGGCGCAGCAAGCGTCCGCAGACGAACTGGCGGCGCCGGTCTTGGATCAGCTCGCGGCGAGCCCAACAATCATCGTCTCGGAAGCGAAACGACGGCGGCGCTCAACGCACCAGTGCCGGCCGCTTGGCGTCGAACGTCCATCCTTCGAGCAAATACTGCATCGCCGCCGCATCGTTCCGGCTCCCTGCCGGCAGCGAGCGATGCAGGGCGTTCGCCTTCTCCAGCGCCGCCGCATCGATCTCCACCCCCAACCCCGGCCGTTCCGGCACTCTGACTGCACCGCCGCGGATCAGTGGCGGCTCGAGCGTCAACGCCTGCCCATCCTGCCAGATCCAGTGCGTATCAAGTGCAGTGATCGTTCCCGGCGCCGCTGCTCCTACCTGCGTGAACATGGCCAGGGAGATATCGAAGTGATTGTTGGAGTGCGAGCCCCAGGTCAGCCCCCAGCGCGCGCAGAGTTGAGCCACCTCGATCGAACCCTGCAGCGTCCAGAAATGCGGGTCGGCCAGCGGAATGTCGACGCTGCCCAGCACCATCATATGCTTGAGCTGCCGCCAGTCCGTCGCGATCATGTTGGTCGCCGTGCGGATCCCGGTTGCGCGGCGGAACTCCGCCATCACCTCGCGCCCTGAATACCCCTGCTCGGCGCCGCACGGATCCTCGGCATAGGCCAGGTCCTGCTTGATCGCGCTACAGACCGCCACCGCCTCATCGAGCGACCAGGCCCCGTTCGGATCGAGCGTGATCCGCGCGCCCGGAAACTGCCGTGCCAGCGCCGAGATGGCCTCGGCCTCTTCGGCCCCGCGCAGCACACCGCCCTTGAGCTTGAAGTCGCGAAAGCCGTAGCGCTGCTGCGCCGCCGCGGCCTGCCGCACGATAGCCCGGGGATCGAGCGCCACGAGGTCGCGCACCTGCTCCCATTCATCGCCCGATGTTGCCGCGCGATACCCAAGCGGCGTCCGCGCTCCATCGCCGACATAGAACAGGTAGCCCAGCATCGGCACGGCGTCGCGCACCTGCCCCTGTCCCAGCAGTTCTGCCATCGGCACCCCAACGAACTGTCCCATCAGGTCGAGCAGCGCGCACTCGAGGGCAGCCACGGCATGCACGGTGACGCGCAGATCGAAGGTCTGCGCCCCGCGTCCAGCGCTGTCGCGTCCTGCAAACGCTTCGCTGACGCGCCGCAACAGCGAGCGGAACTCCCCGATCGGCCGCCCGAGCACCAGTTCGCGGGCGTCCTCGAGGGTGCGGGTAATGGCTTCGCCACCCGGAACCTCTCCGAGACCGGTTTGCCCATGGCTATCGGTCAGGATGACGATGTTGCGGGTGAAGAATGGCGCATGGGCTCCGCTCAGATTGAGCAGCATGCTGTCCTGCCCGGCCACCGGCACGACCCGCATGCCGGTAATGGTGGGTGTCGAATGTCTCACCGAAATATCCTGCCTTACCTATGAATGGCGGAGCCGAGCTACGCCCGGAGAACCCAGCGCCGGGCGTCCCTGCACTAGCGCCCCTTCGCCTGCCGCCAGGCCGCAAAGTCGGCCAGCGTTGCCTCGCGTGTCGCGGGGTAAAGCCCGATGATGGATTGCCCCGCGAGGACGCGCTCGGTGACGAAGTCTTCGAATGCCGTCATCTCCACGGCTTCGTCGGCGATCTCGTCGACCAGGTCGGATGGAATAACGATGACCGCCTCGTCGTCCCCGACCATCACGTCGCCCGGCCAGACCGCCACATCGCCGCACCCTATGGGCACGTTGATGTCGATCGCCTGGTGCAGGGTAAGGTTGGTCGGGGCGGACGGTCGGTTGTGGTAGGCAGCAATGTCGAGCCGCGCGATCTCCGGGCTGTCGCGGAACCCGCCATCGGTGACGACGCCCGCTGCGCCGCGCACCATCAGCCGGCTGACAAGGATCGACCCGGCGGAGGCGGCGCGCGGGTTCTTGCGGCTATCCATCACCAGCACGGCACCGGGCGGGCAGGCTTCCACCGCCGCGCGCTGCGGGTGCCTGGGATCGCGAAACACCTCGAGCCGGTTGAGATCCTCCCGCGCCGGAATATAGCGCAGCGTATAGGCCGGACCGACCATGTTCCGGCCTTTCGGCGCCAGCGGGAACACGTCCTGAATGGTCTGATTGCGCAGGCCGCGCTTGAACAGCGCCGTACTCAGCGTCGCAACGCTGACGCTCATGAGTTTGGCTCGGGTGCTCTCGGAGAGACTGGTCATGGCGCGGCTGCCTCGCTGCTGGGTCTCGTGGTCAACGCCCCACCGAGGGGCCGCATGGCGCTGAAATCGGGCATGGCGCCGCTGGCATAGCCGACGCCGCCGAGCGAGCGCAGCGCGATCTGGCCCTCGTGGATCTCGAGGTGCAGCCCCGACGCATCGCGCCGATAGAGGTCGGGATGGGCGGCGGCAAAGCCATCCATCTCGGGCTCCGAAGCCCCTCGCATCCCGTCGACATAGTGGTGTCCGTTGCGCTCGACATGGCCAAGTCCCAGGAGGCTCACGAGGGCCAGGTCCTGCTGCACCGAAATCCCCGCCTGGCAGGTGAGGTCTTCCCCGGACAGGAATAACCGCGGATCGCCGCGGCTGCGGATGCGCACCGCCTTCAGCAGCGAGCGGTACACCCCCTTGCAGGTCTTCGACGATACGCCGCGATAGCCCATCGCCGTGGCGCGGCTGAAAGCCTCATCGCTGTCGTCGCTCTCGTCGATGAGGAACGGCACCCGGTCGCCGAGCGCGCCAAGCGGCGTGCTGAGGGTGATCGCCCGGCTGAACGGCTGCTCGATATAGGCGATGGCGCGCCGGAGGCCGGCCAGTGCCGGGTTCTCGGCGAGGCGGGCACAGAGCTCGGCAAGCTGCTCGACGCCAGCGAACTGCTCGTTGCCATCGATGGTAAGGCCATAGCCCGGCGAACGCTCGAGCACCGACGCGATGCGCGCCAGCCGATCGAGATCCGCCACGACATCGCCGCAGAGCTTGAGCTTGAACCAGCGGTGCCCATAGCGCGCGATCACCGCCTCGACGCTTTGCGGCAGCCCGTCATCGAGCGGCGCGCCGATCTCGCTCTCGGTCAGCGGATCGAGCATCCCGATAGTGTGGCGCGCCGCGATACGCGGTGCTGGCTGCAGCGCGCTGAGCACCGCCGCACAATCCACCGCGCCGAGATCGGCGGGCAGCTCAGTGCCGCCAATGCCGACCAGGTTGCGCCGGATTGCCGCCTGAAACGACAGACCCTCGAGCCGGCAGCCGGCGTCGAGCGCGGCGCGGGCGAGCAGCGCCGGGCCGAAGCCGGCCACCAGCCGTGGCTCGCCGAGCGCCGCCATGGTCTCGGCCTCGTTCCGCCGCGCAGCCGCGAACAAGCTTCCTGTCGGAGCCGAGAGGGCGGCTTCGGCAGCAACCCGGATCGAGCTGCGCAGCTGCTCGATATTCTGCTGCGGCGTCAGCTCCGGGCGCTTGTCGAACCATTTGGGCACCATCATCTCGGCGGCGCAGCCGATCGCCGTGCGCCCCCCTGCCGCCTCGACGCGCACGCGGAGGAAGGCCTGCGGCGCTTCGAGCAGGGTCATCACGCCGAAGCGGAACGGCAAGCGCAGCCGCACCTGGCGCTCGAACGCTTCGACCTCGACGACCCGAAACCGCGGCGCCGCTTCGCTCATGCCATGCGCGCCAGCATAGCTCTCGACACTTCATGCTGCAGCGGCTCGCCGCGCAGGTGCCGGCCGATTTCCGCCACCATCGCCCTGCCCTGGTTGAAATGTCCCTCTTCGGTGTGCCCGGCCGCATGCGGCGAGATGGTGACGTTGCGCAGCGCCGGATCGCGGAACGGACTTTGCGCCGGCAGCGGCTCGCTCTCGAACACATCCAGCGCCGCCGCGATGCGGCCCGTTTCGATCTCGCGCAGCAACGCCGCTTCATCGACGAGTTGCGCCCGCGCGGTGTTGATGAACAACGCCCCCGAGCGCAGCAGCGACAGTTCACGCTTGCCGATCATCCCGTGCGTTTCCGGCAGGTATGGCACATGCAGCGAAACGACATCGCTCTCGGCCAGGAGGGTATCGAGCTCGACGCGCGTGACGCCCAGCCGCGCGGCTGCCGCATCATCCATGAACGGGTCCGCCACCAGCACGCGGCAGCCGAACGGCACCAGCAGCCGCATCACCGAGCGGCCGACATAGCCGCCGCCGACAATGCCGACGGTCTGGCTGCCCAGCAGCCGTTGCGGCACCGCATCACGCACATCGAGCCAGGTGCCCCCGTCGCGCAGCCCCTGGTGCAGCCGGTGAATGCCGCGCATCGCCAGCAAGGCTTCGGCAACGACGAACTCGGCCACCGAGGCAGCAATCATCGACGCCGCGTGGCTGACCCGGATGCCGTCGTCGAACAGTCGCTCCGGCACCAGCTTGCGGATGCTCCCGGCCGAGTGGGCGATCAGCGACAGCTTGCTGTGCCGGGTGCGCACAGATGCGTCAAAGCCCGGCGTCCCCCAGCCCGTAAGCACCGCCGACGCGCCATCCAGCAATCGTTCGGCAGCATCGGCGCCGAGCGTTTCCGGATCGCCCGGCCAGCGCACCTCGCCGAGCGCGTTGAGCTCAGCCGTCGCGGCATCGTCGAGCATCATGCGGCGCGTCTTGCCGGTGAGCAGGACGGCGATCACGGGGTCAGTCACGGTGTTGCTCCTGCGATGAGGCGACGGAAATAGCTGAGGTCGGCGCGCACCTTGGCGAGCGCCTGGTCGCGGGGAACCCGGTAGTGCGAATGCATGGAGAACGGTCCCTGGAAGCTGGATGTCACGAGGTGCCGGACGATGTCGTCCCACGGCACCATGCCTTCGTCGAGGGCGCACCATTCGGCCCGCCACTCGCGTTGCCCGCTCGGCCGGTAGCCACCGGCCGACCAGTCGCCGTTCTTCACCCCGATGCAGCACAGCCATGGCGCGAGAATATCGAGCGTCACCCGCCAGGCCTCGCTGCCTTCCTGGATCGACTGGTTGCCCGGGTCGGGATAGGCGCCGATGCGGGCCGGGTCGCGCCCCGCCAGCAGGTGCGCGGCCTGCGCACCCGAGGCGTGGATCGAGCCGCCGTGCAACTGCAGCAGCAGCCGGATTCCGAGCCGTTCCGCCAGCCGCTCGAACCCGTCCAGATCGCGCCGTGCCATGTCGACCAGCACTGGCCAGCCGGGGGCCGGGTCGTAGCGCCAGAAGCCGAGCCGCACGAGGCCGATGCCCGCATCGCGACAACTGCCGAGCAGCCGTTCCGTGGCGTCGTCGGGCCGCGTCGCGTCGATCGTCGCCATCACAGTGCGGAGGCCCTCTGCCGCGTAAGCCGCGACCGCCAGCGCGACGCCCTCCGGCGCATCCGGCGTCACCGCGTGACCATCGCGGATCAGCAGGTCGACGCAGTCGAAGCCGATGTCGGCCGTCGCTGCCGCCGCCGCGTCGAGCCTCAGGCCCTGCAGCGCCTTGGTGAAATACGCGATGTCCATCATGCCTCGAGGGTGCAGAGCTGGCTGAAGCGGCCAAAGCCATCGCGGGCCCGGACGGCGAATTGCGCGCCCGCGGGCGGCGACATGACGAGGAAGGCGGTCGACAATAGCGGCGCGCCGTTGATCACCTCGAACGCACCGCCATCCTTCATGAGCAGCACGTCAAACAGGATCGCCGGCCGATCGTCGCCCGCCGCCCAGAACAGCATGCGCTCTTCCCGTCCGCCGAGCCCGCGATAGCGTTCGACCACCAGCCCAGTCGGGGTCGCCGGCGGCGTCCCCGGATCCGGCACCACCAGCACCTGGGTCAGCGACGGCAGCGGCAGGTCGAGATCGAGGCTGATCCGTCCCGTGGCAGCCTCCATGACGCTGATCGGATGCAGCAGTGCCGGCTCCTGCGCCGTGCGCAGCGCGGCAAACTGGGCCTCGGTCGGCTCTTTCGGCGCCCCCACCGGCTCCCACGGTCCGCGCGGGTTCGACTCGTCGCGCTGGCCCTCCCACACCTCCATCGGGTTGGTGAACTCGTCGTCGATCCGGAACACTGAGAGTGCATGACGGCCCGGGGTGAGCCCATCCACTTCCAGCCGAACCGCCGTGCGGCCCGACCGGTTGATGGCATCTACACTGTTGATGAGCGTGATCGACGCCCCGCCGCCGGCGAGCCGCGTCGGCATGATCGCCAGCCCGTCCCGATCTGGATCGAGCGCCGGATCGGCCGCGACGGCACACACCTCGTCGCCGAGGGTCGCCAGCAACTCCATGGCGGTCAGCCCCGGCTTCTTGATCAGCTCGAACGGCGTCGCCGCATCCACGTCAGTCGAGAGTTTCGTCAGGTCGGTCCGGTGCTCCCACTGTGCTTTGGTGAAGTTCCGGGCGCCGAAATAGGCAAAGATGGTGCGCTGCCCCCAACTGCCGATGAAGGCATGGTCGTTGCTGAGGAAATGGAAATCGGCCGCCTGGGGCGCGATGATGCGCCGGTCGTGCTGCTCGAGGATCTTGGCCATGATGCCGGCGTAGTAGGCCTTGCCGTGCCAGGAGTGGTAGTCGCTCCAGCCCAGTTGCGGGTCGCACTCGTCGTTGACGATCGGGAGGGCGGCGAGCCTCGGATGGTGCTGCTTCAGGTAGTCGACGACCAGCAGCGTCCGATCGACGATCGAGCTGCTCTTTGGCGTCAGGTCTTCCTTGCTGCCGTTCACCCCCTTTTCGTGGATCGAGATGTAGTCGATCCGCGGCGGGCCGTCGCCGGTGAGGCAACTGGTGCCGCTGTCGCAATGCGCCATCAGCGCCCGAAAGATCGGCGACAGCGTGCGCGCCGTGCCGGGACCACCCATTTTGAGGCCGGGATCGACGGCATCCAGGCCGGCGACGCAGGCATCGTAATAGTTGGTGTAGCCCTTTTCGCCATAGGTCCACCAACCCGAGTCCGCCTCGTTGGTGGTCTCGAAATACCAGCTCTTGAGCTCGTCGATGCCGTAGCGCTCGGCATAGCGGCGCGCCGTCTCGGTCACCAGGTCGCGCCAGTGCCTGACCTGGTCCATGTCCTCGTAGTCGGTGAACAGGTTCGCCGGGTTGCCCATCAGCTCGAAGAACGGCTTCAGCCGGTGCTCGACCATCACATCGACGGCCCGGTCAAGCAGCGACCAGTCATAGGCAAAACCGCCCGTGCTGGTCAGCAGATTGAACAGGTAGTGCACCCTGAGGTAGCGGATGCCCTGATGCGGCACCCCGCCCATATAGGCCAGCATCTGCCGCATTTCGGGCTCGAGCAGCAGTTCGGCCGGTGAAAAACCGGTGCCGCGCCAGAAGCGGTTGAACGGGCGCAACGCCGCGTTCGCGTTCACAACAATCCGGGTGCGCTCGCGCATCCTCAAGGTCTCCAGTGGGCGGCTTATTTGAACTTGTCGCGCATCGCATCGATGCCGGGGATGGCAGACGCCAGGTGCGCGTGCGTGGGATCGAAGCGCTGGATCAAGCCGCGCCGATGCTTGCCGACCAGAATGGTGAAGATGTAGCTGCGGTGGCCCGGCGAGGTGACGGTCGGGTGATACCCCTTGTCGACCAGCACCGTGGCGCCCGTGCCGGTCATGAAGGTCCTCGCCGTCCCATCCTCGTCATAGACGATCTGCACGCCGAACCCGGTCTCGGGGTTGAACCGATAGTGATAGAGTTCCTCGTGGTTGGTCTCGGCCCCGCCACTCTCGGTGTCGTGCTTGTGCGGCGGATAACCCGACCAGCACCCGTCGCTCGCATAGAGCTCGCTGACCAACAGGTGCCCGCACCGCCCATTCTGCTTTTGCCCCAGCAGGTGCACGATCCGGCGCTGGCTGTGGGTATCGAGCGAACCAACTTCGACGGCATCAACCTCGTCGGGTGTGACGCGGAACGGCTCGTAGCGCTGGTAGCAGATGCCGCCGGCGATGGCGATCTCGGCGCTCTCGCTGCGCGCCGTGACCGTGACCTCAGCCCCGACCGGCACGTAGACGGAATCGGCGTTCCCCGACCAGATATCGGCGCGTTGCCCGACCGCCTCGAAGCGGACGCCACCGACCTCGATATCGACCTGGCCGGAGAGCACCACATAGAGGCTCTCGTGATGCGGCAGCACCCGCGTCTCGACCGCGCCGGCGGCGAGCTTGACGAGATCGAAGTAGACCAGCGCCAGGGTCGAGGACGAGGTGTCGACGATCGGCCGCGTCCGCTCCGCACTATGGGCAATAAACTCAGGCATCAATTGATCTCCAGGCGAGAGCGGCTATCCATCGGGTTGAGCTCCAGCTGTTCGGCGTGGTGGCAGGCGGCCTCGTGGCCATCCGGCGTGACCGGGCGCAGCATCGGGACCTCTGCCTTGCATAGGTCGCTGGCGTAGCGGCAGCGGGGATGGAAGGGGCAGCCGGAAGGCGGGTTGGCCGGATCGGCGACTTCGCCGGCCAGCCGGATGCGTTGCCCGCGGCGGCGGAGGCGCGGATCGGGGATCGGCACCGCCGAAAGCAGCGCCTCGGTGTAGGGGTGGCGCGGCCGGGCGAATATCTGCCTGGTCGGCGCTTTCTCGACCACATGGCCGACATACATCACGGCGATGCTGTTCGAGATGTGCCGCACCACCGACAGGTCATGCGCCACGAACAGGTAGGTGAGCCCGAACTGTTCCTGCAGGTCCTGCAGCAGGTTGATCGTCTGCGCCTGGACGCTCACGTCGAGGGCCGAAACCGCTTCGTCGGCAACCACCAGGCGCGGCTCGGACGCCAGCGCGCGGGCGATGCCGATGCGCTGCCGCTCACCCCCCGAGAAGGCGTGCGGATAGCGCCGCATATATTCGGGCCGCAACCCGACGCTGCGCATCAACCCGGCGACGCGATCCTCGAGCTCGCTGCCTTTGGCCAGCTTGTTGACCGTCAGCACCTCGCCGATCACATCCAGCACGGTCATGCGCGGGTTGAGCGAGGATTGCGGGTCCTGGAACACCATGCGCAGGTCGCGGTGGACCTCATGCAGCCCAGGACCTGAGAGCCGCGCGAGGTCCACCAGGCCGCCGCCCCGGTCGCGATAATGCATCTCGCCGCTGGACGGCTGGTAGATGCGGAGGATGGTTCGCGCCAGGGTCGACTTGCCGCAGCCGGACTCGCCGACGATGCCGAGGGTTTCGCCATCGTTGACGCTGAGGGAGACGCCGTCTACGGCCTTCACCTGCCCGACCACGCGGCGAAAGGCGCCGCTGCGGATCGGAAAGTGCATCTTGAGATCTTTGAGCTCGAGCAACGGAGCTGTGGCAGCCATTATCGGGCTCCTTCCTGCAGCAGGCAGCTGACGACATGGCTGTCGCCGAGGCGGGTTGGGCCGGGATCCCTGACATCGCAGAGCCCCGCCTGGGCCTCCTTACAGCGCGGATGGAAACTGCATCCCACCGGCCGGTCGAGCCGCGAGGGCACCATGCCTTCGATGGTGGCGAGGCGCCTCGTCGGCGCCGCATGGAGCCGCGGCACCGAATGCAGCAGCGCCCTGGTGTAAGGGTGAGCCGGGTTGTGGAAGATGGTGTCGACGTCCGCCGCTTCAACGACGCGGCCCAGATACATCACCACCACCTCGTCGGCGATTTCAGCCACGACGCCCAGATCGTGGGTGACGAACAGCACGCTCAGCCCGAACTCGGCCTGCAGCGAGGAGATCAGATCGAGGATATTGGCCTGCGTCGTGACGTCGAGCGCCGTCGTCGGCTCATCGGCGATCAGGAGCTTGGGGCGACAGGCGAGCGCCAGCGCGATGCAGACGCGTTGCCGCATGCCACCCGAGAACTGGAAGGCGTAGCTGTTCATCCGATCGGCCGGGCGCGGAATGCCGACCAGCGCCAGCGTCTCGATGGCGTGCTCCCGCGCCTCTTTCTTTCCCAGCTTCAGATGCAGCTGGATCACTTCCATCATCTGGTTGCCGATGGTGTGCACCGGCGACAGAGCCGCCATCGGCTCCTGGCTGATCAGCCCGATCTGCGCCCCGCGGATCGCCCGCATGTCCTTGCCGCGCGGATCGAGCTTAACCAGATCAATCGGAGCCGCCCCGGCTTCCGCCCGATAGCGGATCGCCCCGGTGACGATGCGGCCGCCGCGCGGCACCTGATTGAGGATCGAGCGCCCGGTGATGGATTTCCCCGAGCCGGACTCCCCCACCACGCACACGGTCTTGCCGCGCGGGATGGTGAACGACACGCCATCGACAGCCTTGACGGTCCCTGCCCCACCAAAAAAGTGGGTGCGGAGGTCCTCCACCTCGATCAGCGGATCGGAGACCGGACTTGGCCGGGGGGTCGCGATGATCGAGGGATCAGTATTCATAGGGGTCTGCAGCATCACGCAGTCCATCACCAAGGAAGTTGAGGGCCAAGACGGTCACGATCACCGCAAGACCGGGGAGGAACAGCCAGGGCGCGCTCGACACCGCGAGGATGTTCTGCGCCTCCTGCAGCAGCACCCCCCAGCTCACCACCGGCGGCCTGAGGCCGATGCCGAGGAACGACAGTGCCGTCTCGGCCAGGATCATCGTCGGGATCGCCAGCGTCACCGACGCAATGATGTGGCTCATGAAGGACGGCACCATGTGCCGCCAGATGATCCGCATCTGCGAACAGCCATCGAGCCGCGCCGCGATGACGAAGTCTTCGGTCTTCAGCGACAAGAACCGCCCACGCACCACCCGCGCCAGGTCCGTCCAGCCGATCAGCGACAGGATCACCGTGATCCAGATGTAGACGAGCAGCGGGTCGGCGCTGATCGGCACGGCGGCCGCGAGGCCCATCCATAGCGGGATGGTGGGGATCGAGTTCAAGAGTTCGATCAACCGCTGGATGGCATCGTCGACCCACCCGCCATAGAGCCCGGAAATGCCGCCCAGGATGATGCCGAGCAACAGGCTGAGAGTGACCCCGATCAGCCCCACCGACATCGATACGCGCGTGCCGTGGACGGTGCGGCTGAACACGTCGCGCCCCAACCGATCGGCGCCGAACAGGAAGAACGGCTGGCCCGGCACGGTCGGGCCGAACAGGTGCAGGTCGGCGTCGAACAGCCCCCAGAACTTGTAGGGCTCGCCGCGCACGAACAGCCCCACCGGGATCACCACCGCCGGATCGATCTTGTAGCTGCGGCTGAGCGCGATCGGATCGACCTCGACGCTGTAGCCGTTGATGTAGACCGGGTGAAACACCCCGTTTGCGTCGGTGCCGGCGAACTGCAGCTGCTGTGGCGGAGCGTAGGTGAAGCGTGGGTCGTAGGTCTGCGAAGACACCGGCGCGAGGAACTCCGCAAAGATCGCCGCGAGGTAGATTAGCCCGATCACCACGCCGGAAATGAGCGCCAGCTTGTGCCGGCGGAAACGCCACCAGATCAGCTGCCACTGCCCTGCCGCCTCGACGGAGTGCGCCTTGGACTTGGGTGCGGTCGCGACCGCAATGTTTGCGATATCGGTCATGGGTCAGCCGTTCCGGATGCGAGGGTCGAGCCAGGCGAGCAGCAGGTCGGAGATCAAGGTGCCGATCAGCGTTAGGATGCTCATGAGCAGGATGAAACTGCCGGCGAGGTACATGTCCTGCGCGAACAGCGCGCTCAGCAGCAGCGGCCCGGTAGTGGGGAGACTGAGGACGATCGACACCACCACCGCGCCGGAAACCAGGTGCGGCAACACCCAGCCGACCGTCGAAACGAACGGGTTCAGCGCCACGCGTACCGGGTACTTCAGCAGCAGCCGCACTTCGCTGATGCCGCGCGCCCGGGCCATGTCGACATAGGGCTTGTTGAGCTCGTCGAGGAGGTTGGCACGCATGATGCGGATCAGCGACGCCGTCGCCCCCGTACCAAGCACGATCACCGGGATCCACATATGCGAGGCAAGGTCGACGAGCTTGCCCCAGCTCCAGCCGGCAGCGTTGATGTACTCAGGCGAGAACAGCCCGCCGACGCTCTGGCCCAGATATTGCGACGACAGGTACATCAGCACCAGCGCCAGCAGAAAATTCGGGATCGCGAGGCCAAGAAAGCCGAGGAAGGTCGCGAAGTAGTCGCCCGCCGAGTACTGGCGTACCGCCGAGTAGATGCCGATCGGAAAGGCCACGGCCCAGACGAAGAACAGCGTCGTCACCGACACGATCATCGTCAGGTTCATCCGGCCCCAGATCAGCTCGCTGACCGGCTTGTTCCAGTCGAAGGATTGGCCGAAATCACCGCGCAGCACGATGCCGCTGATCCATTTCCAGTACTGTACGAAGAACGGCTGATCGAGCCCGTAACGCTCGCGCAGCCCCGCAATGACGCCCGGATCGATAGTCTCGCTCTGCGAGGCGAGCCGGGCCTGCAGCGCGGTCAGGAAGTCGCCGGGCGGCAGCTGGATGATGATGAAGGTCACGATCGAAATCGCGAACATCATCGGGATCATGTAGAGCAGACGCCTGATGATGAAGCCGGCCATGCCAGGGCTCCCGGATCGAAACTGGGGTGGGGCGAGGTCTGGTGGGGCGGAGTGGCGCAAGACGGCGCCACTCCGCGTTCAGAACCGGCTACTCGTAGTAGAAGGTCTCGGGCTTGACGGGCCCGGGGATCATGTAGAACGAGGTGCTTGGGATGACCTTGGGCACGTTCCGCATGTTCTTCTTGACGATGCCGACGCGGTCGGGCTCGAGATTGGTGCCGATGATGTAGAACTGGTCGCGGGTGATCGCGAGCAGCTCCTTCATGTAGCCCAGCGCCTGCTCCGTAGTCGGGGCTTCCTGCACCTTGCGGTAGAGCGCCATCTGCTGCTTGGCAGCATCACTGGGCTCCTCAGCGTTCGGATCATCGGGGTTCTGGTAGTAGAGCCCCCAGGCGGTCGCAAAGCTCGACTCGAACTCATGCGGGAAATACCACTTGGGATCGAGTAGCCCGAGGAAGTCGTAGCCGCCGCCACCGACCCAGCCCAGACCGTCATTGTCGTTGGTCTGGAGCCTCGCAAAGATCAGCGACCGCTCTGCCGCACGCGGCTGCATGTCGATGCCCACCGCCCGCCAGTAGCGCTGGATCAGCTCGAGCGAGTCGCTCTGGATCGGACTGCCGGTCAGCACGTCGATGGCAAAGGTGATGCGCTTGCCGTCCGAGCCGAGGCGATAGCCCTCGGCATCCTTGGTAGTGATGCCGGCCTTGTCGAGATACTCATTGGCGAGATCGACATTGTACTCGAGGTACTGGGTGGCCATCTTCTCGTCGTAGAGCGCCGTACCCTCACGCGGCGCCGCTTGGTAGGGCTTGGCCTGCCCGGCATAGATCAGCTGGTTGAGCTCTTCGCGGTTGATCGCGTGGCTGAGCCCGATGCGGAAGTTCTTGTCCGAGAACAGTCCGCGCAGCACCGGGTTCTTGTGGGTCTGGTTCAGCGTGATCAGCAGGGCGTTCGACCAGGCCGGCCGCGCCACCCACAGGTCATAGCCCGCCTTGTCCTTGTTCTGGACGATCACCGGACGCGCATCGGTGGTCTCGATGAAGCGGTTCTGCATGTCGATCTCGCCGCTGATCGCCTTGAGGATGATCGCCTGCGTATCCTCCATCACGTCGATGGTGATCTTGTCGAAATAGGGCAGCTGGTTTCCTGCCGTGTCGACCTTGGCATAGTAGGGGTTGCGCTCGGCCACGACCTGCGTCGTGCCGCTATAGGGCGCGCTCATCACCCACGGATCGAGCGTCGGCCGGCCAAGGTCGCGCCAGCGACCGGGAAAGCCGACCTTGTTGTTGAACAACTGCACCCAGTCGGCCGCACCGGCGGCCGCGACCAGCGCCGCGATGCCATCCGGATTGAAATCCTTGTGGAACTGCTTGAGGTAATGGGCCGGGGCGCCGGCGAGGATATCCGCGCCGCGCACCGTCGCCATGTTCATCAGGAACAGCCCGTTCGGCGCCGCGAACTTGAACACCACCTTGTAGTCGCCGAGTTTTTCGACCTTCACCGGCTCGCCACCGGCCGTCAGCCACGCCGGGGCCGACGGGGTGATCTCGGCGTTGCGGAGCACGTTCTCGTTCCAGAACACCAGGTCGTCAGCGGTGAACGGCTGGCCGTCCGACCACTTGGTCCCCTCGCGCAGGGTAAAGACATACTCGGTGGCATTGGCATCCACCTCGACGCTCTCGGCGATGTCGGGGATCACTTGGGTCCACTCGGGGTTCCAGCGCACCAGGCGCGTATAGCCGATGGTGCGCTCGATCTCGCTGTCGCCGCCGCCGAACGTCGCCGTGCGCCAGGTCCCGCCATACTTGCCCACCGACTCGAGCGGCGTCAGCACCAGCGGGTTTTTTGGCAGCCGCTGATCGACCGCGGGGAGCTTGCCTGCCTCGACCAGGGTTTTCAGCGCCGGAGCCTCCTCAAACCCGAACGCTGCGCTGGCGAGCGACACCCCCGCCAGACCCGCCATCAGCACGGCGCGCAAAGCATGCCGCCTCAGCTGTCCTACGAATTCCATCATATCCTCCCATATGTGAACTCTGATACGTTATCGTTAACGTAATTTTGGACGCTAGACTCGCTTTTGGAGTGTGTCAAAACATTTCTCTCATCCATGATGTAGCGAGTTTCAGCTTGGCGCTCGCTGCTCTTGTGTGCGATATCGATACCGTCAAGTGACATGTTAACAGACGACGAGCGGCGCTTTGACGAGCAAGAAATCCGACGAAAAGATCACCATCGCGGACGTGGCGCGCGCCGCCGGCGTATCGTCGATGACCGTATCGCGTGTCTTGAACGACGCCGGTGGGGCGAGCGCCGAAACCGTCGAGCGGGTGCTCTCGGCCGCCAGCAGCCTCAACTATCGGCCCAACCCCTTCGCGCGGGGCCTCAGGTCGGATCGGTCGAAGACCATCGGCTTCCTCGTCCCCGATATCACCAACCCGTTCTTTCCCGAGGTGATCCGCGGCGCCGAGGATGCGGCCACCGCCGCCGGCTACAACTTGTTGCTCTCCAACGTGGTCGAGAGCAGCGAGCGCGAGGCCGAGCTGATCGAAACGCTGGTGCGCCACCGTGTCGACGGCATCATCGTCTGCTCGGCCCGCCTGCCCGATGCGGCGCTGCGGCAGGCGCTCGCCGCCCACCGCGCCGCCGTGCTGATTAACCGGGAGGCCCCACCCGAGGTCGCCGGCACCGTCACCACCGACTACGAAAAGGGCGCGTCCTACGCCATCGACCACCTGGTGCAGCGCGGCCGCCGCCGCATTGCCGTGATCGCCGGGCCGCGCAACTCCTTCGGCGGCAAGAGCCGTCTCATCGGCATCCGCAACACGCTCAGCGCACACAGCCTCGCGGCCCTCGCCGTGGTGCATTGCGACCCAACCGTCGGCGGCGGTGAAAAGGCGGCCGAGCAACTGCTCGCCCAGACGCCCGAGTTCGATGCGCTCGTCTGCTACAACGACCTCAACGCCATCGGCGCCATGAAAGCCTGCCGCGCCGCCGGCCGCAGCATCCCCAGGGACGTAGCGCTGATCGGCTTCGACGATATCCCCATGGCCGAACTGCTCTCCCCGCCGCTGACGACGCTGCGCGTCCAGAAGCGCGAGATGGGCGAAGCCGCGGTGGGGCTGCTGCTCAACCGCATGGCCACCAAGAACCGCCAGCACGGCATTGTCATCGTGCCCGAACTCATCGTGCGCGAGACCACCTGACCGAAAATCAACCACACCTCATGGGGATGAAATGGAAGCGACGCCGCTCGGCTCATTGGCCTTGCCTGAGGAGAAGAAGGCCTGGTTCATCAAGGACCGCTTCGGCATGTTCATTCACTGGGGGCTCTACGCCCTGCCGGCTCGCCACGAATGGGTGAAGAGCCGCGAGGAACTCAGCGACGCGGCCTACCAGCCCTATTTCGATCACTTCGACGCCGACCTCTACGACCCCCGCGACTGGGCTCGCCGCGCCAAGGCCGCCGGCATGAAATACGTCGTCTTGACCGCCAAGCACCACGAAGGCTTCTGCCTGTGGGACACCCAGCAGACCGACTTCAAGGTCACCAACACCCCGCATGGCCAAGACCTCCTCACCCCGTTCGTCGAGGCCTTCCGCGCAGAGGGGCTGAAGATCGGCTTCTACTACTCGCTGATCGACTGGCATCACCCGGATTTCACCATCGATCCGCGCCATCCGCAGCGCAATCTGCCGGAAGCCGAGGCCCTGGAGATCAATCGCAGCAAGGACCGGCGCCGCTATGCGGCGTTCATGCGTGAACAGGTGCGGGAACTCTTGACCCAGTTCGGCCGCATCGACGTCATGTGGTTCGATTTCAGCTACCCGCAGTGGAAGCAGGGAGAACTGGTCGGCAAGGGCCGCGACGACTGGGAGAGCGAGAAACTCGTCCGCCTCGTTCGCGAACTCGCCCCCGAGATCATCATCAACAACCGCCTCGACCTCGCCGAGCTCGAACCGGACATCACGACGCCGGAGCAATACACGCCGCGCGCCTGGCCCACCCGCAACGGCAAACGAGTCACCTGGGAAGCCTGCCACACCCTTTCCGGCTCATGGGGCTATCACCGCGACGAGGACACCTGGAAGAGCCCAGAACAGCTGATCCAGATGCTGATCGGCACGGTCGGCATGGGCGGGAACCTGTTGATGAATGTCGGCCCCACCTCGCGCGGCACGCTCGACGATCGCGCCAAGGATGCTCTCGCAACCTATGAGAACTGGATGGCCGTCCACGCGCGCAGCATCTACGGTTGCACGCAGTCCGAGTTCGCCGCCCCGCAGGATTGCCGGCTCACCCAGAATGGCGATCGCCTCTATCTCCACATCTTCAACTGGCCGTTCAAGCACCTGAGCTTCGATGCCCTCGCCGGCAAGGTCGAGTATGCACAGTTCCTGCATGATGGCAGCGAGGTCGCCTGGCTCAAGCCGGTCAGTAAGGTCCTGTTCCAGAACACGCATTTTCCCGTCACCGACGATCAGCTGACCTTCGTATTGCCCGTCCGCCGCCCTAAGGTCGTCGTCCCGGTCATCGAAATCTTCCTCAAGCGCTAGAGCAGGCGCCGGGAGCCCGAAGGGACCGTCACGCATCATGTCAGGACTCGCCGGGTCCGGCGGCAGCTGTTGGTGCGACCGGACCGTCGTCCCGACAGGATCGTGATCCGCGGTTCGAAAGAAGCGCTGTTTGTCGGCACCGTAGTGCCAGCTTGGCCCGGGGAAGGATTTGGCGCGCCCTAAGAGATTCGAACTCCTGACCCCCAGATTCGTAGTCTGGTGCTCTATCCAGCTGAGCTAAGGGCGCGCATGGCCGGTGGTGTTCCGGCGAACGGCGAGACCCATACATGGGCCGCCGCAGCATTGCAAGCATCGACACGCAGGGAATTTTGACGCCGGCGTGACAGTCAGTCGATGCGGATCGAATGGGGCAGCGTCACATCGAAGCGGGTGCCCAGCGGCTGGTCGACGAAGCCGAGCTTGCCGCCATGCGCTTCGGTGAGTTCGCGCGCAATGGCGAGCCCAAGCCCGGTGCCGCCGGCCTTGGCCGAACCCTCGAAGGCGACGAACAGGTTTTCCCGAGCCCGCGGCGGCAGGCCGGGGCCGTTATCGGTGACCGTCAGGGTCAGCCATTCCGGTGTCTCGGTGAGGGCAACCTCGACCTGAGGCGATTCGATCTTGCTGCCGGCGGCCTCGAGCGCTTCGCGGGCGTTCTTGAACAGGTTGTCGAAGATGCGGGCGAACTGATCGGGGTCGGCGGAAATCGACACCGCGTCGGGCACGTGGTTGATCCAGCGGATAGCGGGGTGGCCGACGAGACCGGCGTCGAACGCCGCCTCGTCGAGCAAGAGGTGGAGATCGACCGGCACCGGACGCGGCGGGGTGGCGCTCTGGCGGCCATAGTCGAGCACCGATTGGGCGAAGCCGATGGCCTTGTCGATCGACAGCACCAGGCGCGGGGCCAGCCGCTGCACCTTGGGATCGTCGAGATTGGCCACCTGGTCCGAAAGCAGCTGCGCCGAAGTGAGGGTGTTGCGCAGGTCGTGATTGATCTTGGCGACCGCGAGGCCGAGATCGGCGAGGTGCCGACGCTGGCGCAGCATCGAATAGATGTCCGCTTCCATCGCCGCCAGCTCGCGCTCCATGATGCCGATCTCGTCGCGCCGGTCGGACGGGGTGACGATGAGCGCCGCGTTTTCCGGCGCCTCGGAGAATTCCACCATGTTGCCGGTGAGCCGGCGGATCGGTGCGATCAGGATGCGCGACACGAAGACATACAGGACGGCCGAGGTGATGACGGCGAGGATCAGCGAGAGAAAGAACAGGTTGCGCGAATAGAGCAGCAGTTCGCTGCGCAGCGGCGCCTCGGGCATCAGCACCTCGATGACCCGGTCGGGCATGCCATCCTCTTCGCCGACGATGCGCAACGTGCGGTTGGAGCCCAGCACCAGCGTCTCCAGCGCTCCGAGAATCAGCGAAGCCGGATCGCGCTGGCGCAGATCGACGGTCACCGCCTCGCGCGGCATGGTGACGTTCTCGAGCTCGATCAGCTGGCTCTGGCCCTCGCGGCGATAGACGATGGCGAGGGCACCGGCCGAGGTCAGCAGCCGGTCGGTCAGCATGCGCGGCAGGTTCATGGCGTCGGGCACCGCATCGAGCACCCGTGCGGCGACGACGCCGACGCGCAGACGATCGTTCAGCCAGCTCTGGCGGAAGTTGGCGGCCGAGGGCAGGTAGATGACGATCTCGACCGCGAGGATCACCACGATGATGGTGGCGATGATCTTGACGGACAGCCCGGAGAACGGGCCAGGCATCGCGCGGTTGTGTTTGGCCATTGAGCGATGATTAGCGGGGAAAGCTGTCGCTTTCCAGCGTCAACCGCCTAGCCGAGCAGCTTGTTGAGGCTGATCCACTGCCGGATGAAGGGCTTGCTGGTCTCGCCGCGCCGGAACTCCTCGCCGAGCCGCACCACGATCTCGGCATAGGAGGGATAGGGCGCCACCAGTTCGGCGAGCCTGTCGGCCCTGAGCCCGCCGGCAATGGCGAGCGAAAACAGCGACACCAGCTCGCTGGCACCGGGACCGACGACGCCGGCGCCGAGGATTTTGCCCGAGCGATCGGTGAGCAGCTTGGCGAGGCCGTAGGTCGCACGCGCGGCGCGGGCGCGGTCATTGTCGGCATAGGACCAGCGGGTGACGCGGAAGCCGACACCATGCCTGGTCCGCGCCAGCCCCTCGTTGAGGCCGATCTCGGCCAGCTCGGGATCGGTCGAAACGACGCGGGGCACCCGCAGCGCATCGGGCTTGGCCATGCCGCCGAGCAGCACGCTGCGCACCACCGCATCGGCCTGGCGCACTGCCGCCTGCACGGTTTGCCCGCCGGCAGCATCGCCCACGGCATAGACGCGGGCATTGGTGGTCCTGAGGCCAGCCGACAGCTGCAGCAGCCGCGGATCGGCCTTGCTCATGCGGATACCGGCCTTGTCGAGATCGAGGCCGGTGAGGTTGGGCATGCGCTCGGCGGCAACGAGGATGTGCGAGGCATCGAGCAACTGGTCGGCTTCGCCGTTCTGCACGGCGACGCCGATCCCCATGGAACGAGCCTGGATGGCGGTGACCGTCGCGTGCGGGCGGAGGCTGACGCCTTCCTCGGCGACCCGCTTCAGCGCGACGTCGGCGAGTTCGGGATCAAAGCCCGCCAGCATCGGGCCGTTCTCGACCACCGTCACTTCGGTGCCGAGCCGCGCGTAGGCCTGCGCCAGCTCGATGGCGACGGGGCCGCCGCCAATGACCACCAGGTGGGTGAGCTTGCGCGTATTGTCGAGGATGGTCTCGGAGGTGAAATACGGCACGGCATCGAGGCCGGGGATCGACGGCACCGGCAGGCGGGCCCCGGTAGCGATGACGAAGCGACGGGCGCGGATCTCCGTATCGCCCACCGCAATGGCCCGTCGGTTGATGAAGCGCGCTGCGCCGCGGACGATTTCGACGCCAAGCGCCGCGAGCCGCCCGGCGGCATCATGCGGCGCCAGCGCCGCGATCACCTGTTCGACGTGATCGTGGACTTTGCGGAAGTTGATCCTGGGCTCGTCGGCGGCGATGCCGAAGGCGGCGCCGTCGCGCAAAGCCTGGGCGTGCGCGGCAGCGGCGACCAGCGCCTTGGCCGGAATCGCGCCGGTATTGAGGGCGTTGCCGCCCAGCCTGGCCTTCTCGACCAGCACCACCGAGGCGCCATAGGCCCGAGCGGCTTCAGCCACGGCGAGGCCGCCGGATCCGGCCCCGATGACGCAGAGGTCGGGCGTAAGGATATCGGCCAATCTCGCTCTCTCGACTAAGGCCCCGCGCCTCATTACCACCGGCTCCGTGCCCGACAATAGTGGGCAGGATCAAGGCAGTGTGGAAATCGGCGGATTTCCGGGTCGGACCATGCCGTTCTGCCGCATGGCGGTCGCGTTGACTTCACCGAACCAATTCCCTATAAGCCGCCCCAATCTGCCGTAGGCGCCCAGTCAAGGGCCCGGCCGGCAAGCACCTTGCTGCTCTCAAGTATAAGAGGAACCGCGCGCCGGCGTGGTCAGATCGTATGTCGAAACGCACTTTCCAGCCGAGCACGCTCGTCCGCACCCGCCGGCACGGCTTCCGCGCCCGCATGGCCACCAAGAACGGCCGCAAGATCCTGAACCGCCGCCGTGCTATCGGCCGCGCCAAGCTCTCGGCCTAAGGCGCTGGCCGTGAACACGGCCATGCCACGGGACGGTGCCTTGCGGCGCCTCAAAAACCGGTCCGAATTTCTGAAAGCCGCCCGAGGCCAACGCGTCGGGCGCGCTGCGTTTTCGCTGCAGGCGAACACGCGTGACCTCGATCAGCCCGGGCTCAGCCCGGCTGAACCAGGAATCGGCTTCACGGTCACCAAGCAGATGGGCAACTCGCCCGAGCGCAACCGCATCCGCCGGCGCCTCCGGGCTGCCGCGAAGGCTTGCGCGACAGGGTTCGACCCCCAACATGATTACGTGCTGGTCGGCCGCCGCGAGGCGCTGAGCATTCCGTACGGCCAACTGGTCACCGACCTGGCCGCCGCCATTTCCAAAGTCCATCTGAAGAAGAAGAGCTGATGCAGTCCGAAAACAACCGCAACATGATCATTGCGATCGTGCTCAGCGTCGTGGTGCTGTTCGGATGGCAGTTCTTCATTGCCGGCCCGCAACTGGAGCAGGCACAGCGGCGCGCCGCCGCCGAGCAGGCGCAGCAGGCTCAGACCACCGATACCAGCCTCGCGACGCCCGCTGCCGACGGCACCACACCGGCGGCCGCTGCTTCGGCCACCTCCACCGGCGTGTTCGCCGACCGCGCCGCTGCCCTCGCGGCGTCGCCGCAGCGCGTCAAGATCGATACGCCGTCGCTTTCGGGCTCGATCAACCTCAAGGGCGCCCTGCTCGACGACCTGCAGCTCAAGCAGTACACCGAGACGGTCGACCCCAACTCGCCGATCATTACCCTCTTGATCCCGTCGGGTGCACCGGGTGGCTATTATGCCGATGCCGGCTGGCGGGCGGCCACCGGCGGTACCCCCGTGGTGGTGCCGGACGAGAACAGCGTATGGAGCGTCGAGGGCGATGCGCAGACCCTCACCACCGAAACGCCGGTTACCCTGAAATGGGACAACGGCGCCGGGCTGATCTTCCGCCGCACCATCAGCGTCGACAGCAACTACCTGTTCACCGTGGCGCAGTCGATCGAGAACACCGGCTCGGGCGACGTGGCGCTCTATCCGTTCTCGCGCATCGTGCGCCAGGGCAAGCCGCATGTGCAGAACTTCTTCGTGCAGCACGAGGGCCCTCTCGGGGTGCTCGGCTCCAACAACCTCGTGTCCTTGAAGTACGACGACGTCGTCAACGAAAAGGAAATGCAGAGGAACGTCGACAGCACCACCGGTGGCTGGGTCGGCATCACCGACAAGTACTGGGCTACGGCCGTGCTGTCGGCGCCGGGCGCGCCGATCGCCGCCCGCTTCTCGGCGACGCCTTCGGGTGCGATCAACGTGTTCCAGACCAGCTTCGTCGAGACGACGCCGGTGCTGGTGCCGGCTGGCGGCAAGGCCGAGAACAAGACCTATGTCTTTGCCGGCGCCAAGCGCGAAGGCGTGATCTCCAGCTACGAGAAGACCTACGGCTTCGACCGGCTCGAACTGCTGATCGACTGGGGCTGGCTGCACTTCATCACCAAGCCGATGTTCTACCTGCTGCAGTTCCTCTACGGCATCCTGGGCAATTTCGGCCTCGCGATCCTCGCGGTGACGGTGATCGTCAAGGGCCTGTTCTTCCCGCTGGCCAACCGCTCCTACGCCTCAATGGCGGCGATGCGGCGCGTGCAGCCGGAAATGAAGTCGATCCAGGAACGCTTCAAGGACGATCGCCCGGCGCAGCAGCAGGCGATGATGGAGCTCTACAAGAAAGAGAAGATCAACCCGCTCTCGGGCTGCTGGCCGATCCTGATCCAGATCCCGGTGTTCTTCTCGCTCTACACCGTCATCTTCATCTCGCTCGAGATGCGGCATGCGCCGTTCTTCGGCTGGATCGTCGATCTCGCGGCGCCCGACCCGACCAACATCTTCACCCTGTTCGGCCTGATCCCGTGGAACCCCGCCGCGCTGCCGGTGGTGGGAAGCCTGCTGCACCTGGGCGTCTGGCCGGTGATCATGGGTATCACCATGTGGGTGCAGATGAAGCTCAACCCGCCGCCGCCGGATCCGACCCAGGCGATGATCTTCAACTGGATGCCGATCATCTTCACCTTCATGCTGGGCTCGTTCCCCGCCGGCCTCGTGATCTACTGGGCGTGGAACAACCTGCTCTCGGTGACGCAGCAGTGGTTCATCATGAAACGCCACGGCGCCGAGGTGGATCTGCTCGGCAACATCGCGGCGAGCTTCAAGCGCAAGCCCAAGGTCGAAGAAAAGCCGGCCGGCGGCAAGGCCAGCTGACGCCAGACAGCCAGCTGACGCGGCAAGGGGTGATCAGGTGCTGGATACACTCTGCCTGATCACCGGTCCCCGCACCGGGGCCAACCACCTGATGCAGCTCGGCGGCAACCTCGCCGAGCTCAAGACCTTCCCCGAACTGTTCAACAGCCTCGCCGAGCGGATCGAGCCCGACCACGTGCTCGACCAGGCGGTCGAAGCGGCCCGCGCCGAACACAAACGCGTCCTCGCCTTCAAGCTCTGGCACGACACCCTCGAACCCGAGACGGTCGAGCAACTGGTGCTGTCGCGGCCCGGCGTACGGGTGATCTTCGTGGTGCGCCGGCAGATCGATGCCTATGTCAGCTGGTGCAAGGCGATCAGCGTGCACAAATGGCAGGAGGTCGACACCTCCGCAGTCCGCGTCCGCCTCGACATTGCCGATTTCGCCGCCTGGATGGATGCGCAGGAACGTTGGTACGACCGCTGGCGCAACTGGCTGAACCGCCGGTTCCTGCCCTGCCCGATCCTGCGCTACGAGACCGATATCGACCTGCCGCCGGAAGGCGCACTGCGCCGCTTCGCCGCCGCCGCCGCGCAGGTCGGGGTGACGCTGCGGGTACCGGCGACGCTCACGGCCGCCGGGCTCATCAAGCAGGACCGGATCAAGGCCGCCGCCGACAAGGTGGACAATTGGCCGGCATTCTCCAGGGCATTGGTGGCTGAGGGGCTGGAGAAGCGGGCTTTCGGGTATCCGGTTTAGTTGGATACCTCGGTGCGCGTTGCCCCACCCCACCCTTAATCCCTCCCCATCAAGGGGAGGGAGAGACGACTGACAGTTCGGCGTACTCGATGGGCCTCCCTCCCCCTTGTGGGGAGGGAGTGAGGGTGGGGGTGGCCACACGCTCGGAACCTGCACGGCCCTTCCCTTCTCCACCGCCCTCCCCTATTGAACGCCAATGAGCGACACACAAGCAAAGTTCAGCGCAGACCAGATCGAGGCCGGCCGGCTGCTGTTCGCGCGGCCATTCCTCTTCGTCAAAGGGTGCGTCAAGATCGCCGACCTGCCGCCGGCCGACCGGATGGAAATCGCCTTCGCTGGGCGCTCCAATGTCGGCAAGTCGTCGCTGATCAATGCGCTGACCGGCACCACCGGGCTCGCCCGGACCTCCAATACTCCGGGGCGGACGCAGGAGCTCAACATCTTCGAGAGCCAGTCCGAGCCGCTCAGGATCGTCGATATGCCCGGCTACGGCTATGCGCGCGCACCGGAAGACAAGGTGAAGCAGTGGACCCGGCTGATCCACCAATACCTCACCGGCCGGCCGAACCTGAGGCGGGTCTATGTGCTGATCGACGGCCGGCATGGCCCGAACGCCAATGACGCGAGTGTCATGAACGAGCTCGACAAGGCGGCGGTGAGCTATCAGATCGTCGTCACCAAGGCCGACAAGCCGAGCAAGTCGGAGCTGGACGCGGCGCTGGCCAAGACCCGCACGGCGATCGCCAAGCGGCCGGCAGCACACCCGGAGATCATCCTGACCTCCAGCGAAGAAAAGACCGGGCTCGAGCAGCTGCGCGCCGAAATCCGGCAACTGATGGAGCACTAGGCTCCAGCAGCCTGGCGCTAGCGCGTCAGAAAATTCCCCAGCCAGCCGGCCACGTCCTTGCTGTGCGATGGCGTCGAAACCGATGCCACGGCGGTGTCCACCACGGTGTCCGGCGCCTTGCCGCGCCTGAGTTCGGCGAGCGCGAGGGTGTAGTCGTCGAGGAATTCCGGGTGGGGCTGCAGGCTCAGCGCCTTGCCGTTGGCATAGACCAGCCCGGCATTGGGGGTGAACTCGGAGCCGAGGAACACCTCTGCCTCTCTGGGCGGAACCAGCACCTGATCCTGATGCGAGCAGGCGATGGAGAGCGCCGGCAGGTCGGTAGCCAGGAAGCCGGGACGGCTCTTCACCTCATAGGTGTGACGTCCGAGGCCCCAGCCCTTTTCGGATTTGCGCACGTCGCCGCCCAGTGCATCGGCCATGATCTGGTGGCCGAAGCAGATGCCGAGCATCGGGGTATTGGCCGCGTAGGCGGAGCGGATGAAGGCGCGCAGCGGCGCGAGCCATGGATAGTCGTCGTAAACACCGGCGGCGGAACCGGTGATCAGGATGCCATCCAGCGTCGCCGCATCGGGGAATTCGGCACCGTCGTAGACCGCGACCGTCTCATAGTCGAACGGTTGGCCGGCCTCATCGAACATGCGCTTGAACATGGGAGGGTAGGCGCCGAACTGCGGCCGGAGGGCAGCGGGAACGTCGCCGGTCTGGATGATGGTGAGCTTCATGGCGCGGCAAGACATGCGGCGGTTTGCACAGCTTGGCAAGATGGCCGGGGGCGGGGCTGGGTTGCAAACAAGAAGCCCTCCATCCCCGCGCGTCGCGTTTGACGAGGAGATGAAGGGCCAGTCGGAGGGTAGGCACTAAATCAGGATCCCGGTCAGGCCGGGGTGAAGGTCAGGGCGAGGCCGTTCATGCAGTAGCGCAGGCCCGTGGGCTGCGGGCCATCGTCAAAGACGTGGCCGAGATGGCCGCCGCAGCGTCGGCAATGCACTTCGGTGCGGCTCATGCCGAGCGTGTTGTCTGTGGCTTCGCCGACGGCGTTGTCGAGCGGCTGGTAGAAGCTGGGCCAGCCGGTGCCGCTCTCGTATTTGGTCTTGGAATCGAACAGCGGCAGCTCGCAGCCGGCGCAGTTGAAGATGCCGGCGCGGTGCTCGTAGAGCAGCGGCGAGGAGCCGGGGGCTTCGGTGGCTTCGTGACGCAGCACCTCGAACACCTTGGGCGGCAGTTTTGCCTTCCACTCGTCTTCGGTGAGGTTGATCTCGAAGCTGCCCTCGGCAGCGCGGCTCGAGCCCATCGGACGGAACAGCAGGGCCGCGACGCCAAGTACGGCCACGGCAGTACCGCCCAACAGGAACGTGCGGCGATCGACTTGCATGGATCAGGCCTTTCAGCAGTTGCCGGCAGTCTATCCGCCCTGCCGGCGGGTGCATCTCAAATGCGCGTGTCCCGCGAGATACCCCGCGGGACACGAAGCGGTTCACGCTGTGATATTCGCAGCGCCAGCTGCGAAAGTTACATCTTGGGCAGCAGCACCTTGTCGATGACGTGGATCACGCCGTTCGACTGCACCACATCGGCGATGGTGACGTTGGCGACGCCGCCGGCTTCGTCGGTGATGGTGACCTTGCCGCCATCGGCCTTCAGCCAGAGCTTGCAGCCGCCGACGGTGGTCACTTCGTGGGTGCCGCCGTCATCCATCGCCATCTTGGTGATGTCGGCCGCCATCGCCTTGGCGCCGATCACATGGCAGGTGAGGATCTTGACCAGCTGTTCCTTGTTCTCGGGCTTCAGTAGGTTGTCGACGGTGCCGGCCGGCAGGGCGGCGAAAGCTTCATTGGTCGGGGCCAGCACGGTGAACGGGCCAGCGCCCTTCAGCGTCTCGACGAGGCCCGCGGCCTTCACGGCGGCAACGAGCGTGGTGTGATCCGCAGAGTTCACGGCGTTATCGATGATGTCCTTGGTTTCGGACATCGGCGCGCCGCCCACCATCGGATTCTCAGCAAAGGCAACGCCCGAGAGAGCAGAGACCGACAGCATGGCCGAGACGGCAAGTACGCGAAGAGTGGAGAGCTTCATTGTTCTGTTCCTTCCTTTGGCAGTGTCCGCAGTGTTCTTCAGATGGGACAGCGGGAGATACGGAAGGCATTTCTCGGCAGTTTCGGATCACATTTGCGTCCGGCGCGGTTTATTCGGCGCACCTGACGAAACTATTCCCGGCCCCGGCTCGTACGCGCGCAGCCTCGAGCTGCCCAAGCAAAACGGCCCGCTCAGATGAAGCGGGCCGCGGCGACGTGATGGTACGGAACGGCGTCAGATCGGGGTGACAGTGCCGACGGCGACAATCGGGCCCTGGGCGACGCCGGTGGGCGAACCGCCCTTCTGCTCCAGCGTCACGGCCAGCACGGTGCCCGGCGCAATACCGGCCTTGGCGGCAGCATCGAGCGGGATTTCCTTGCGCTGGTCGACGGGGATCACGCCCATCGACACGGCGGGTTGATCGCCCTTGATGTACCAGAGCTCGAAATCCTTGTCGGGCACGGCGGTACCCTTGAGCGAGGTGATGCGCACTTCGCCGGTGACCTGATCGTAGAGGGCGACGAACTCGACGCCGCTGCCTTCCTGCGCCTGGATGGCGGCGACCAGCTGGGTGGCCAGAACGTTGGGGTCGATGCGTGGCGGCTGCACCAGAATGTAGCCGATCGCAACGGCAGCCAGGAGGTGCCCCGCAACCACCATGCCGCGCAGCACCGGCAGCGAGGACCACCAGCCGACCCTTTCGGCGGGACGCGCTTCACCAAACAGCCGGCGTTCGATCCGGCCCCAGGTCTGGGCTGGTGGGGTCTCGGAGGCGAATTCGCCATCCAGGGTGGCGAGGCGTGAGCGCCAAAGGCGCAGATCGGAGGCAAGCACCGGATCGTTGGCGATGCGGCGCGCCAGCGCTGCCCGTTCGCCGCCTTCCAGGAGGCCGAGCGCGTACTCGGCGACCAGAACCTGGTCGTCCTCCCTGCCGCCGCTGTGACCTTCCGTACTCATGCCTGAAGGCACTCTCTCAGTTTCAACAGGCTGCGCCGCAGCCAGGTTCGCATCGTGTTCAGCGGCACGCTGTGGCGCGTCGCCAGTTCCTCGTAGCTGAAGCCGTCGAGATAGGCCCCCCGCACACAGTCGGCTTTGTCGCTCTCGAGTTCATCGAGGCAACCGTCGATGCGCGTGCGCTCGGAGCTGTCGATGCTGGCCTGTTCCGGGTCAGGCCCACCATCGGCGAGATCAAGCACCAGGTCGATATCATCGCTCACCGGCTTGCGCGCCCGAAGCACGTCCAGCGCGTGGTTGCGGGCGACCGCCACCAGCCAGCTGATCGGGCTGTAGCCTCCCGCCACGTAGCGGTCGGCGCGCTGCCAGATCTTGACGTACACTTCCTGCAGCGCCTCTTCGGCTTCCGCTCTGTCCTTGAGGATACGCAGGGTCACGCCGAAAAGTTTCGCGCTGGTGCGGCTGTAGAGTTCACGAAAGGCGGCGCGATCCCGCAGGGCGCATCGGGCGATGAGGTCGGCGATCTCCGGGCTCGCGGTGCTGCTCATGGCGCGGACCATAACCAATGGGCCCACGACTGCCTATAGGCCGGCGCGCCGTGCCACGAAAACTTCGTGATTATTCTGTTGAACGCACGGACTCAAAAGCGCTTTCGACTCCAGCGGAATGCGCTATAGGACGAAGCACAATGGATACAAAGCGCGCCATGCCCGACATCGAGAGTTTCTCCCGCGACGCCGCCGTCCTGTCGCAGGCGCTTCCGTACATGCAGCGGTACGAGGGCAAGACGGTCGTCGTGAAGTATGGCGGGCATGCCATGGGCGATGTGGCGCTAGGCCAGGCCTTTGCCCGCGACATCGCGCTCTTGAAGCAATCCAAGGTCAACCCGATCGTCGTGCATGGCGGCGGGCCGCAGATCGCCTCGATGCTGAAGAACCTCGGCATCGAATCGAAGTTCGAAGGGGGCTTGCGCGTCACCGACAAGCGGACGATGGAAGTCGTCGAGATGGTGCTGGCCGGCTCGATCAACAAAGAGATCGTGGCGCTGATCAATGCCGAAGGCGAATGGGCGATTGGCCTGTGCGGCAAGGACGGCAACATGGTCTTCGCGAGGAAGGCCAGCAAGACCGTCAAGGATCCCGGCTCGAACATCGAGCGGGTGCTCGACCTCGGCTTCGTGGGCGAGCCGGCCGAAGTCGACCGCACGCTGCTCGACCTGTTGGCGCGCTCCGAGATGATCCCGGTGATCGCGCCGGTGGCGCCGGGCCGCGACGGCCAGACCTACAATATCAATGCCGATACCTTCGCCGGCGCCATTGCCGGCTCGCTCGGCGCCAAGCGCCTGTTGTTCCTTACCGACGTCGATGGTGTGCTCGACGCCAACAAGAAGCTGATCCCCGAGCTGTCGGCGCGCGACGCGCGGGCGCTGATCGCCGATGGCACCATCAACGGCGGCATGATTCCGAAGGTCGAAACCTGCCTCGAAGCGCTCGACAACGGCGTCGAGGGCGTGGTGATCCTCAACGGCAAGACTCCGCACGTGGTGCTGGTCGAGCTGTTCACCGCGCATGGCGCGGGTACGCTGATCGTAAGGTAAGGCGGCGGGTGGCTCCGCTCGCTCCTCCCATCACCGAACGGGCAGTCGGGAGCCCTCTCCCGCTTGCGGGGGAGGGGGAACCAGCCGATAGGCTGGTGGGAGGGGGGGCGCCGCGGACGCTGGCCCTGCCCAGCCGCGCACTGTCGACAGGTGGGGCACAACCGACAGTCCGTGCGCGGCCAGCCTACGCGCAGAGCGTGGGGCTCCCCCCTCCCACCGCCTGACGGCGGCACCCTCCCCCGTAAACGGGAGAGGGCGTCGACTGCGCCATCGGCGTTCGCGGATGAGCTATCGCGAACTGCTGTTCAGCCCCATCCAATCGCCCGGCCTATCCAGCTTCACCGTCAGATCATCCCCGACGCGGCGCAGGTGACGGCTCTCGCCCGGTTGACGGCTGGTGTGCGGCAGGGGGCGGGTGCGCTCGTGCATGGCGCCGCTCACTGCTTCAGCCACGGGGTTTCGACGCTCCAGAAAATCGCGTCGACGCCGAGATAGTCGGTGGCAAAGGCGGTGAACTCGTCCTTGGTGAAGGGCTTGCCGGTCTTGTCGTTCTTGTAGGTGAGGGTCGGCTCCTGCACCGCCATGCCGACGAATTCGAGCTTGCCCTTGTACTGGTTGAAGAACGGATAGGAGTTCTTCATCTGCCCCTTGCGCCAGGGCACGATGTCGGGGCCACCCAGCCCGATGCCGCTGGCAGCGGCGCGCTCGAACAGCCGGCCCATGTAGTTGTGATCGTTCTCCCACTCGCAGGGCCAGAAGTTGACGTACTGCACCACTTTGGAGGCGGTGAAGGCGGCGCGCGCCGCGGCGAGATTTTCAAGTTCGGCCGCGAAATAGGCGTCGCAGTTGAAGCCGGTGGTGTCGGCCTTCATGTCGATGTCGATTGCCGTTTCGGGCAGGTTGATACCTTCGACCTTGCCGTCGAAGCGCGCGGCGAGGGCCTTGAGCAGCTCCTGGTAGCGGGCGCGGACGGCGGGGTTCCACTGCATGGTGGTCCAGCCATAGGCCTTGGCCTTGCCCTCGCCGGGATTATCGACCTGCGGCACGAGGCCACCGCCGTAGTCGGCGCCTTCGAGGATGTAATCGGGGATGTTGCGTGCCTCCGGCGAAAAGAAGCGATCCTGAATCTGGATGAAGAGCTTCTTGCCCTGCTTGCCGGTCTGCTCGAGGTCGCGCTCGATGGCGGAGAAGTCGTACTCGCCTTGCTTCGGCTCGAGCGCCCGCCAGTTGTAGACCACCTGCGCCCCGGCGATATCGGCGCGCTCGAGCAGCGACTGTGCCGCTGCGAGGTCGCCATTGCCGGTGTAGATGAAGTTCTCCGCGGCCTGGACGTTACCGGCGAGGGCTGTGGCAAGCCCGAAGATGGCGGCGGCGGTGATGCCGAAGATGGCGAGGCTGTTCACGACGACTCCTGTACGCGTTGGTGGGACGCGAGATGGAGCCGCACTTGGCCGGCACAGCGACCGACATGTGGCATTTTATGGAAAGTCGTCAGCAATGGTTAGCCAATTGCCAACGGCCCCGCGCCGGCCACACCACACCTAACTCGACCTCGCTCACGGAGAGGCTAGGCCGACTTCGGCTGCTGCCAGGAAATGCCCATTTCGGCGCGTACCTCGATGCTGCCATAGCGGGCCATCGGCTCGCGCCGGGCGATGGCGACCGCCTCGTCCATGTCGGCCGCTTCGATGACGAAGAAGCCACCCAAGTGCTCCTTGCTCTCGACATAGGGGCCATCGGTGGCAGACACCTTGCCGTCGCGCGAACGGACGATGCGGGCGGTGTCGGGCGCCTTCAGCGCCAGGTCGAGGATCAGGTGGCCGCTGGCCGTCAGCCTGGCATTGGCCTCCTGGTTGTCGCGATCCATGCCGGCGAGCTCTTCAGGCGTCGCGGCGTCGATCAGCGCGGGGTCGACGTGGACAAGGCAGACATAGCGCATTTGGTGCTCCCTGGTTTCCGGCCTTGTCGACCGCGGACCAACGGAATCGACAATCGAAGGCAGAAAAGCAAAGGGCGCCCAGCGGGCGCCCTTCATGTCAGGCCTCGGCGATGACGGGTGGCGCCGCGGGCACGCCGCCCTGGTCGGGGCGCTTGATCTTGAGGAACGGCACCAGGATCACCACCAGGCCGAACGAGATGATCTGGTAGACGATGGCGGGAGCCGCCGCCTCGGCGAAAGCGACATGCGGGGCGTTGCCGGCGGCAAAGCCGGCGGCCAGCTGGGTGAAGAAGATCTGCCCCACCAGCGCCACGCCAATCGCGCCGCCCACCTGCTGGAAGGCCTGCAGCGCGCCGGAACCAGCGCCGGCGTCGCGCGGCGGCACGCCCGCCAGCACCGACTGGAACAGACCGGAGAAGCCGAGGCCCAGACCGACGCCGGCCAGCAACAGCGGCGGCAGGAAGGTCCAGTGGTCGACGCTGTCGCCGAGCCCGCGGATGATGAAGTCGAGCCAGGTAATGCCGGCCACCAGCAGCGCCGCGCCGAGCGCCAGCCGGGTGCGAAGGTAACGCTGGCCGAGCCGGCCGATGAACAGCGAGACGGTGAGCACGCCCACCGAGAACGGCGTGTTGACCAGTCCGGACTCGAGCGGGGTGAAACCGTAGCCCGACTGCAGCATCAGCGAGATGACCATGAACATGGCCGGCACGCCCGAGGCGAAGATGGTGGTGATGAGCAGGCCAAGCAGGTAGTTGGGGTTGCTGATCAGGCTGAAGTTGAGCAGCTGCGGCTGGTCGATGCGGGCGCGGTGGCGCTCCCAGATGATGAAGATGCCGGCAAAGATCAGCCCCACCGCCATCAGGCCCCACAGCCAGGTCGGCCAGCCCAGGGCGTGGCCCTCGACCAGCGGGAAGACCATGGCCACCATGGCGATGCCGAACAGGCCGATACCGACGAAATCGTTCCTCAGCGTCGGGTGCCCCGGGGGGCGCGGGATCAGATACCAGCCGGCGACGACGGCGAAGATGCCGAACGGGATATTGACGAGGAAGATCGGGCGCCAGTCGAGATCGAAGAGGTTGGCGCCGATCAGCAGCCCGCCGACGATCGGGCCGGCAACGGCAGCAAGGCCGGCGCTGAGGCCGAACAGCGAGAAGGCCTGGCCCTTCTCCTCAGGCGGGAAGGTGACCTGGGCGATGGCAAGCACCTGCGGGGTCATGCAAGCGCCGGCGAGGCCTTGCAGCACGCGGGCGACGATCAGCCATTCGATCGAGGGTGCGAGGCCGCAGAAGGCCGAGGCGAGCGTAAATGCAGCGACGCCGATGAGGAACATGCGGGTGCGGCCGACGATGTCGCCGAGCCGGCCGAACGGCAACAGCCCAAGAGCGAACGCCAGCACATAGGCGGCAATGACCCACTCGATCTGGGTGGGGTCGGCGCCGAGGTTCTGCTGCAGACTCGGCAGCGCGACGTTGACGATGGTGACGTCGATGAGATTCATGAAGCTGGCGAGCAGCAGTACGGCGAGCGCCACCCAGCGGCGCGGATCGGCATCCGCCTTGGACTGAGGCACGTGAAATTGCGAAGACATGGTCTAGTTCCTGGTCGTGGTTGAGCGAACGGCGCGGCGCAGCTCGGCGCACAGGCGTTCGAAATACTGGGGTGAGGTATCGGGGCCGCGGCCGAAACCGACCAATGCGCCGATGAACATGCTGGAGGCCGCCTCGGGATCGAGGTCCGCCCGAAAGGTGCCGTCGGCGACGCCGTCGATGAAGATCGCGGCAACCATCTGGTGCCACTTGTAGAGGATCGGGCGCATGGCGGAATGGATCACCGCGTCACGGCGGGCCCGCTCCATCAGCTCGGACATTACCGCGAGCGTGTCGCGCTGCTCGTAGAACATCTCGTGGAAATCGTAGAACTCGTGTTCGAGGCGCTCGGCCGGTGAAAGGTGGGCACGTGGCCGGACCAGCGACTGGGCGCGAAAATCCTCGCGCATGGCGTCGGCAACGAGGCTGATCAGCGCCTCCTTGGTGGGCACGTGATAGTGCAGCGTCGCGACGTTGATGCCGACCCGCGCCGCGATATCGCGGGTACGCAGGCCCTCGAAACCCTTCTCGGCGATGAGCCCGCGTGCCGCCGCGGCGATGGCGCGGCGGCGATCGTCAGTGGTTTCGCGCTTCGGGGCGGTGCTGGTGACGGTCATGGCTTCCTCGCCGACAATGTCGCACCAGACGCCGTGATTTCGACGTTTGGTGGTCGGCAGCGCCGCCACATATACCCGGGCGATCTATCAATCAAGTGATTGATTGAGCGGAAACGTTGAATCGCCGCATGGGCAGGCTTTCCGCCTACCGGGTTTCATGGCACGCGGGGGACATGACCCCAGACCTCTCCCGCCTGATCGAGCGCCTGTTGCCGCTCGCCGCCTCGTTCAGCACCGGCCCCGCGGCCATTGCGCTGGCCGGTGCGCATGCCAAGGGCGTCGCCGACACGCAGTCCGACCTCGACATCTACGTGTTCGCCGAGACCTGGCTCGACAACGAGCGGCGCCGAGCATTGGCGCTGCAAGTGGTGCCGGAAGCCGAGGGCCTGCGTTGCTGGGCGGCGCTGCCGGCGCTGGCCGGCACCGATTTCAAGGTCGGCGCACAGGAAGTCGAGATGTCGATGCACGCGCTTGGACCGCTGCGACAGACAGTGGCGCGGGCGCTCGAGGGCGAGGTCGACCGGCACTACGAAACCTGGACGCCGAACGGCTATTACAGCGATTGCGAGCTGGCCGATGTCGCCAATGTCGTGGTGTTGTCCGACCCCGCGGGGCTGCTGGCGCCACTGGTCGAGGCGGTGCGGGCCTATCCGCCGAAACTCAAGCAGCGTTTGATCGCCGATGGGCTCAGAAGCGCCGGGTTCTGGATCGGCAACTTTCATCTCGAGACGGCATTGAGCCGCGCCGACGGTTTCTACCTGCAGTCGATGCTGCAGCAGATCGTCAACGACCTGGTGCATGCTGCCTTCGCCATCAACGAAGTGTATTTTCCCGGCGACAAGAAGATGAGCCGGCAGTTGGGCAAGCTCAAGCGCCTGCCCGAGGGCTTTGAGGCTGGACTCGATGCGGCGCTGCTCGGGCGCGGCGACACCTCGACCGCGGCCTGGCGCGAGCGCTTCGCCATCGTGGCACACCTGACTGCCGGGTTACGCAGCCTTGCGGACAGCGCGGGGTGAAAGTTCGGGCAAAAGCTGCCATATTGGGGTAATGAACGACCTCACTCCCCCGCCCCGCTCGCTCTCCCATGTCACCGACTGGGTGTTCGACCTCGACAACACGCTCTACCCGCGTGAGTGCAACCTGTTCGCGCAGATCGACCTGCTGATCAGCCACTATATGGTCGGCGTCACGCAGTTGCCGTTCGATGAGGCGCGGGCGCTGCAAAAGGCCTATTACCGCGATTACGGCACGACGCTGAACGGGCTGATGCAGTTGCACGAGGTGGACCCGGACCATTTCCTGCACACCGTGCACGCCATCGACTATTCGCCGGTAGAGGCGCACCCGGACCTGGTCGAGGCGATCCGCGCGCTGCCGGGGCGGAAGTTCATCCTCACCAATGGCGATGTCGGTCACGCCCGATCGGTGCTGAACCGGCTCGGCAATGCCGATGGGCTGTTCGAGGATATCTTCGACATCCGGGCGATGAGCTACAAGCCCAAGCCGCTGCCGGAAGCGTACGAAGCGTTCTTCCACAAACACGGCATCGATGCGCGGCGCGCCGCGATGTTCGATGACCTCGAAAAGAACCTGGTGGTACCGCACGATACCGGGATGACCACGGTGCAGGTAATCGCCAGCGAAGCCTTTGCGCACGAGCAGGTGGAGGCCTGGGAACTCGAACGCACCGGCGGCGCGCATGTCCACCACATGACAGCGGACCTGGCGGGGTTCTTGCGCAAGCTGCCCTGAACTGACTGAAGCAGACGGCCCCCTCCCATCCTCCCCACAAGGGGGGAGGTGCTCCGCTGGTTTATCGGGCACGATCGAAGACAGAGCCTCGACTCTTCACCTCCCCCTTTATGGGGGAGGCCGGGAGGGGGCCGTCTCCATCAGTCTGGATCACTCCGCCAGCGTCACTTCGGGCAGGTTGTAGTGCTCGCGGATGACGTTCCAGCCGTCTTCGGCACTGTCGACCACGGTGAACAGGTGCGGGTCGTCGGGAGCGATGGTGCCGGCTTCGGCGAGCGCTTCGAAGTTGATCACCTTGTTCCAGAACTCCTTGCCGAACAGCAAGAGCGGCACGCGTTCCATGCGGCCGGTCTGGATCAGGGTCAGCGTCTCGAAGAACTCGTCGAGCGTACCGAAGCCGCCGGGGAAGATGGCGACGGCGCGGGCGCGCAGCAGGAAGTGGATCTTGCGGGTGGCGAAATAGTGGAAGTTGAAGCAGAGGTCGGGGGTAATGAAGTGGTTGGGCGCCTGTTCGTGCGGCAAGACGATATTGAGCCCGATGGTGGGCGCGCCGACATCGGCGGCGCCGCGATTGCCGGCTTCCATCACCCCGGGACCACCGCCGGTGACCACCACATAGTCGCGAAAATTCAGCGCCCGTGAGGTGAGCGAGGCATACTGGGCGAAGCGGCGGGCCTCGTCGTAGTAGCGCGAAGCCGCCTCGAGGTTCCGCTTCTGCGTCTCGTTGCGGGCGGCCCAGGCGGGTTTGCCCGGCTCGGGGATGCGGGCGCCGCCGAACAGCACCACGGTCGAACGGATGCCGTGCTCGCGCAGCCGGAACTCGGTCTTCAGATATTCCAGCTGGAAGCGGACCCCGCGAGTGTCCTCGCTGGTCATGAACTCTTCGTCGGAGAAAGCCAGGCGGAACGCGGCGGATTCGGTCTGCGGCGTCGAGGGCGCGCGTTTTGCCGCATGCAGGTCCTCCACCGAGGTACGAAGCGGGGTATGGGCGCGTCTGGCCATTCTGGCGTCTCCGAATAGTGGTCGTGAGCTTGTCACGGCTGGGGTTAAGGATCGTTGACAGCAGGACCGGGCCGGATAATGTCCGGCGCGCCTTCCTGCCACCGATCTGAAAGCTCTGCCCATGTCGTATGCCGATCTCGCCAAGACAATCGATGCCGCCTGGGAGGCGCGCACCGAGATCAGCTCGAGCACCGAGGGCGCAGTCCGCGAGGCGGTCAAGACCGCGCTCGAACTGCTCGACAGCGGCAAGGCGCGGGTCGCCGAGAAGTCCGGCGACAGCTGGACGGTCAATCAGTGGCTGAAAAAGGCAGTGCTGCTGAGCTTCCGCCTCAACGACAACGCGGTCATCCAGGGCCCCGGCGGCACCACCTGGTGGGACAAGGTGCCTTCGAAGTTCGAGGGCTGGGGCGAGAACCGCTTCCGTGAAGCCGGCTTCCGCGCCGTTCCCGGCTCGATCGTCCGGCAGGGCTCGCATATCGGCCGCGGCGTCGTGCTGATGCCGAGCTTCGTCAATATCGGCGCCTTCGTCGACGAGAACTCGATGGTCGACGGCTGGGCCACGGTCGGCTCCTGCGCGCAGATCGGCAAGAACGTCCACCTGTCGGGCGGCGTCGGCATCGGCGGCGTGCTGGAGCCGATGCAGGCCGGCCCCACCATCATCGAGGACAACTGCTTCATCGGCGCCCGTTCCGAAGTGGTCGAAGGCGTCGTGGTCGGCGAGGGTTCGGTGCTGTCGATGGGCGTCTATATCGGCGCCTCGACCAAGATCGTCGACCGCGCCACCGGCGAAATCCATGTCGGCAAGGTGCCGCCCTACTCCGTGGTGGTCTCGGGCAACCTGCCGGGGAAGCCGCTGCCCAACGGCCAGCCCGGCCCCAGCCTTTACTGCGCAGTGATCGTCAAGACGGTCGACGCACAGACACGGTCGAAGACCGGCATCAACGAGCTGCTGCGCGACTAACGGAGACGGACGGGATAATGACGCTCGAACAGGGGATTGACCCCGTCCAACTGCTGCAAGACCTGATCCGCCAGCCTTCGGTGACACCGGAACTGCACGGCGCCTTCGATGTGCTCGAGGCGGCATTGACGCCGTTGGGGTTCGCTTGCGAGCGAGTGCGGTTCGAGGGGGATGGCTCGTATCCGGTCGACAACCTGTTCGCGACGCGTGGCGAGGGCGGCAAGCACCTGCTGTTTGCCGGACATACCGACGTGGTGCCGCCGGGTGACAGCGTCGCATGGCGGCACGCGCCGTTCGCGGCCGAGATCGTCGACGGGACCATCTACGGGCGCGGCGCGGCCGACATGAAGTCGGGGATCGCGGCGTTCGTTGCGGCGATTGCCCGGGCGCCGGAGGCGGGGCGCATCTCGCTCGCCATCACCAATGACGAAGAAGCCGATGCGGTGAACGGCACCGACAAGCTGATGGCCTGGGCCTTGCGCCAGGGTCACCGCTTCGATTTCGCCATCGTCGGCGAGCCGAGTGCCACCGCGCGGGTCGGCGACAGCATCAAGGTGGGGCGGCGCGGTTCGCTCAACGGGCAGATCCGGGTGACCGGCACGCAGGGGCATGTCGCCTATCCCGACAAGGCGAACAATCCGCTGCCCGCCGCGGCGCTGCTGATCGGGGCGCTGACCGGCAAGCTCGACGACGGCACCGAACACTTTCCGCCCTCCAACCTCGAATTCACCTCGGCCGATGTCGGCAACGAGACCACCAACGTCATTCCGGCCGCCGTGCTGCTGCGCTTCAACGTGCGCTATAATGATCGTTGGACGCCCGAGAGCCTGATCGCGGCGATCGAAGAGGTGATCGGCAATCAGGACCTGCGCGATTGCCGGGCCGAGTTCACGGTGGTCGGCCGCCCGTCCCGCTCGTTCCTGTCGCCGCTGGGCGGCGGGGTGGAGACGCTGATCGAGACCATTGCCCGACGCACCGGCATCCCGCCGGAGCTCTCGACCGGCGGCGGTACCTCGGACGCGCGGTTCATCGCCGAGTATTGCCCGGTGGTCGAGTTCGGCCTGCCGGGTCCCACCATGCACAAGGTGGACGAGAACGTGCGGGTCGCCGATGTCGAGGAACTGACGGCGCTCTATGCGCAGTTCATTGCCGACTACCTGGGCACGGAATGATGGCGACGGACTTTCTGAACGCGGTGGGCGCCGCGACGCAGGCGGCGTTCGGCCGGACACCGGCGACCGACGAGGCCGCGGCGCGTGTGAGCTGGACCCATGCGGTCACCGGCATCGTCGTGATGCTGTTGTTGCAGGCGGTACTGCTGGTGGTGCCATTTGCCGGAGCCCTGCCGGAGGCGTTGCGAGCCGTGATCGACTTCGCCCTGTTGGCGCTGGTGATGACGGCGGTGCCTTACCTGGTGATCGGCGGCGCCGGGCTGATGCTCGACAAGCGCGACCGGCTGCCGGCACTGTTCCTGTTCATCGCCCTCGTCCTCGCGATGAGCCAGTTGATCGGCATTATCCTCGGCGCTTTCGGGGTCGGCGCCGGCACGGCAATGATCGGGATCCTCGGCTATTTTTCAGCGCGGGCGACCAAGAGCCTGTTCGGCATCGGCTGGGGCGGCGCGATCCTGATCGGTACATTGGTGGCGCTTGGCAGCTTTGCCGCGAGCTTCCTGTTCCTCGTGCTGCCGACCGGGCAGGCGATGCTGGCCACGCCATGAACGCCTTCGGCGAGCTGTGGCGCGCCATTGTCGGCTGGCTCGACCTGCTGACGGCGCGCCCGGGCGCAGCGGATAAGTTCAACCTCACCGGCCTGGGGCTGGTCAACGCCGTCGGGTGCTTCTTCGCCATTGTACTGCTGCTGATCGTCATAGAGAGCGGGCTCAGCGGTTTCCCCGGCTGGGCGACGGTCATCCTGAGCCTCCTCGCCAATGCCCTGCAGCTGGGTGTCGTCCTGGGGGTGATCTCGGTGACGGCGCAGGTGTTCCGGACGCCGGCCGTAGCGATGGCGGTGCCGGCCACCTATGCCGTGGCGTTTGTCTTCGGGCTATCGCTACCGCTCGCCTACCTGGGCGGCTCGAACGCGCTGACGGCGACGCTCGGGGTGATCGGCTTCATGCTGTTCAGGGTGGCGCGCGAGATCGGCAAACTGCGGTTCGGCATTTCCGCCGCGTTTGCCATTCTTTCTATCGTCGCGCTTGTCGCCATCCGAGTCGGGCTCTACATGCTGACCACCGGATCGAACGGGGTCGGCTAGTGCCTGAACGCAGCAACGATATCTGGAACGAGGTGGCCTCGGCCGCCCGTGGCGTCGTGGCGTTGGTCACCGGTGATCGCCGGGCCAACAGCTATTTCGACTTCTCCGATCGCGGCCTGGTCGGCAGCTTCATCGCCTTTCTGGTAGTCGCCCTGCTCAACACCGCGGTGCCACTGGTTCTAGGCGTGCCCGGGACAAGCGGCACGGTGTTCCGGGCCATCGCCACGGTCATCATCGTCCTCGCGCTGCAGATCGGCGCCGCCGCTATCGTGTTGCGCCAGCTGAAGCGGCCTGACGCGCTGGTGCCCTATATTGTGGTCGACAACTGGGCGACCTTCTACCTGACCATCGCCACGACGTTGCTCGGGTTGATGGGCCTCGGCGGCGAGCTGGTGTTCATCGCCACCGGCATCGTGATCATCGTCATCATGATCAACATCGCGCGGCTGATCCTGACGCTGACCCCGTGGCAGATCGCCTCGTTCCTCGTGGTGCAGCTGATCAGCGGGGTGATTGCGCTGTTCGTGGTCAGCGCGGTGTTCCCTCTATCGCCGGAACAGCTGGCCGAACTCACCGCCGCCGCTAGTAGTCAACCCTTGTGAGATAGAGCCCGTCGGGCGGCGCCAGCGGGCCGCAGCGGGAGCGATCGCGGGCGTCGAGGGCGGCGCGGAAATCGCGTGGCTGCCATTTGCCGTCGCCCACCAGCTTCAGCGAACCCACCATCGAGCGCACCTGGCTGTGGAGGAAACTCCGCGCCTTGGCGGTGACGACGATCATTTCGGCCTGCCGCGACACCGTGAAGATATCGAGGGTGCGGTCGGGCGATTTGGCCTGGCACTCGGCGGCCCGGAAGGTGGTGAAATCGTGCTTGCCGAGGATCAGTTGCGCCGCGGCGTGCATCGCCTCGGCATCGAGCGGCACCGGCACATGCCAGACGCGGCCGGCATCGAGCCCGGGCCGGGCGCGGCGGCTGAGGATGCGGTACTCGTAGTGCCGGGCAATGGCCGAGAAGCGCGCCTCGAACGTCTCGTCGACACGATCGGCAGTGAGGATCGCCACCGGGTGCGGCTTGGTGTGATAGTTCAGCGCCTCACGCACCTTGAACGGATCCCAGTCGCGTTCGAGGTCGAAATGCACCACCTGGCCAAGCGCATGGACGCCCGCATCGGTGCGGCCGGCGGCCTGGGTGACGACGCTTTCACCAGAGAAACGCTCGATGGCTTCCTCCAGCAACTGCTGCACCGAGAGGTCGCCGGCCTGCCGCTGCCAGCCGCAGAAGGGTCGGCCATCATACTCGATGGAAAGGCGATAGCGGGGCATCGCTAATTGGGGCCCGTCACGATGCCCGCTCCGGCAACACCCCCGCCCCACGCAGGAACGTCGCCGCGTCCATGGCGCCCTTGCCTTCGCGCTGCACCATGGTGAGGCGCACCGCGCCGGTGCCGCAGGCGATGGTGAGCTCGGGGAGGATGGTGCCGGGAGCGCCCTGCCCCGCCACCAGCGTCGAACGCAGCGCCTTGATGCGGGTGGGCGTGCCGTTGAGCGTGAGTTCGAACCAGGCGCCGGGGAACGGCGAGAGGCCGCGGATCAGGTTGTGCACCTCGCTCGCGGACTTGGCCCAATCGATGCGGGCCTCGGCCTTGTCGATCTTGGCTGCGTAGGTAACGCCGTCGTCGGGCTGCGGCGTGAAGTGCAGGCTGCCGCGATCAAGCGCGGCCAGCGCCCGGCCCATCAGGTCGGCGCCGACCAGCATCATCTTGTCGTGCAGCTCGCCCGAAGTCATATCCGGGCCGATCGGCATTTCCTCGATCAGGCCGACGGCGCCGGTATCAAGCCCCTCGTCCATCTGCATCACCATGATGCCGGTGCGCGCGTCGCCCGCCAGCACCGCACGCTGGATCGGCGCCGCGCCGCGCCACCGCGGCAGCAGCGAACCATGCAGGTTCAGGCAGCCGAGCCGCGGCGCCTCGAGGATCGGCCTGGGCAGGATCAGGCCATAGGCGACCACCACCGCCACGTCGGCGTCGAGCGAGGCAAACACCTCCTGCTCGGGCGCCTGCTTCAGACTGCGCGGGGTGAAGACCGGAATGCCAAAGCTCTCGGCCGCCTCATGCACCGGCGACTTGCGCTCGGCCTGGCCGCGACCGGCAGGTTTTGGCGCACGCGTATAGACGGCGACCACTTCGTGGCCGGTCGAAACGATCTCGGTGAGGGTGGGCACGGCGAATTCCGGCGTGCCCATGAAGATGATTTTCAACGTCGCGGGCTCCATGACGAGCGAATAGTGAGTGGCGAATAGCGAGTAGACGCTATTCGCTACCCCCTACTCGCTATTCGCTGCGCTTCAAGCGCGCTTCGACAGCCGCTCGGCCTTCTGGAACTTCTTCAGCACACGGTCGCGCTTCAGCCGGCTCAGGTAATCGATGTAGAGCACGCCATCGAGGTGATCGAGTTCGTGCTGCACGCAGACGGCGAGGCGGTCCTTGGCATCGAGCTCCACTTGTTTGCCGTCGAGATCGGTGTAGCGAACCGTGACCTCGGCCGGGCGCTCGACGTCGTAGTAGAGCTCGGGGATGGAGAGGCAGCCTTCCTCGGTGGTGACGGTCTCGTCGGAATATTCGAGGATTTCCGGGTTCACCATCACCAGTGGGGCGGGCTCTTCGCCTTCCTTGGCGAGGTCCATCACCACGATGCGCTTCAGCTCGCCGATCTGCGGTGCAGCCAGGCCAATACCTGGGGCATCGTACATGGTTTCGAGCATGTCCTTGGCGAGCTGCTTGATGCCATCGTCGATCTTCTCGATCGGCTCTGCAATGGCGCGCAGGCGCTCGTCGGGCAGGATCAGGATGGGGCGCTTGGCCATGAACGTTCAGTCCTTCAGCGGGGGTTGCCGCTGAATATGGTATTTCCCGGGCGCCGGTCAACGGCCAGCCGGTTTACGCGCTGTTTACACCAATTGCGGCGCCGAAGAACAATGCAAGAACAAGACGCTCGAATCGTGTAGGCTGCAGCGATGGATCGTGTGCTTTTCGTCATCGCCGACTTCCCCGTCACCCTGGAGATCGCGGCGTTTGCCGCCGGCGGGCTGTTCGCGGCGCTGCTCGTCGCCCTGCTGGTGGTGATGGTGCGGCAGTCCCGGGAGCGGGCCGAGGAAGCGCAGCAACGGGCGGATGAAGCTGCCGCAGCGCAGCTCAAGGCGCAGGAAACCGAGCGCTATATCGCCGACATGCTGCGGGTGCAGTCGGAAATGACCGGCCGGATGCAGACGATGAGCGAGATCTTCGGCTCGCGCACCTCCGACCTCGCCCGGCTGGTGAACGAGCGGCTCGACAGCCAGGGCCAGCGCATCGGCGCGGCGATGCAGGAGAGCAACCAGAAGACCAATGAGAGCCTCAGCAAGCTGCAGGAGCGGCTGGCGGTGATCGACCGGGCGCAATCCAACATCACCCAGCTCAGCCAGAACGTGGTGTCGCTGCAGTCGATCCTCGCCAACAAGCAGACCCGTGGCGCTTTCGGCCAGGGTCGGATGGAAGCGATCATCGGCGACGGCCTCGCGCCGAACGCCTATGCCTTCCAGGCGACGCTGTCGAACGGCAGCCGGCCCGATGCCGTGGTCTATATGCCGAACGGCGCGCCCTCGCTGGTGATCGACGCCAAGTTCCCGCTCGAGAGCTGGCAGCGCTTCACCGCGGCCGGCGAAGGCGAGGACCCGCGCTTCGCTGCGTCGGGCTTCCGCAACGACATGGGCGTGCACATCAAGGCGATCTCGGAAAAATACCTGATCGCCGGGGAAACCGCCGATACGGCGTTCCTGTTCGTGCCATCAGAATCGATCTTTGCGGACCTGCACGAGCATTTCGAGGATGTGGTGCAGCGGGCGCTGAAGGCGCGCATCGTCATCGTTTCACCATCGATCCTGATGCTGTCGATCCAGGTGGTGCAGGCGCTGCTGCGCGACGTGAAGATGCGCGAAGAGGCCTATCGCATCCAGACCGAGGTGCGGGCGTTGCTGGCCGATGTCGGCCGGCTGGACGAGCGGGTGCGCAAGCTGCAGACCCACTTCACCCAGGCGGCCGGAGATATCGGCGACATCGTCACCTCGTCGAGCAAGATCGTGAAGCGCGGCGAGCGCATCGAGGCGATGGAGTTCGACGAGGCGCGGCCGGAGCCGCAGCGGCTCGCCGGCGAGTAGGGTCAACACCGTCTCACAATCGAGCGAGCGTCATCCCCAAGCCCGGCTGCACCCCGTAGCCTCCCCCCGTGTCAAACAGGAGGATGGCGAATGGACGAGCAAGACACTCCCCGCATCTCGCAGGAGATGATCAACCTCTTCGACGATTACACGCACCTGAGCCTCGACCGGCGCAAGTTCATGGACAACCTCGCCAAACTCGCGGGCTCGATGAGCGCGGCGACCGTGGCGGCGGCGATGATGGCGTCGAACGCCAAGGCGCAGGGCCTGGTGCCGGAAGACGACGCACGGCTGGTCACCGAAGAGGTCACCTATCCCGGCGCCAAGGGCGAAATGCGCGGCTATCTGGCCTACCCCGCCGAGGGCGGGCCGTTCGGCGCGGTGATCGTGGTGCACGAGAACCGTGGCCTCAACGCCCACACCAGGGATGTGGCGCGGCGCGTGGCGCTCGAAGGCTTCGTGGCGCTGGCGCCCGATTTCCTCTCCGACCTGGGCGGCACACCCGCCGACGAGGAGGCAGCGCGGCCGATGTTCCAGCAGCTTCCCGCCGCGGACGTGGCGGCCAATGGCGTCGCGACCATCGCCTGGCTCAAGACGCACGAGAAATCGAACGGCAAGGTCGGCGCCATGGGCTTCTGCTGGGGCGGCGGCACGGTCAACAACATCGCGACCGTGGCGCCGGACCTGCTGGCGGCGGTGCCCTACTACGGCGGCCAGCCCGATGCGGCGGCGGTGCCCAACATCAAGGCCAGGGTGATGGCGCACTATGGCGGGCTCGACGAGCGGATCAATGCCGGCATCCCGGCATTCGAGGCGGCGCTGAAGGCGGCGGGTACCGACTACCAGATCTTCATCTACGAGGGCGCCAACCATGCCTTCAACAACGACACCTCGGCGGCGCGCTACAGCAAGGAGGCCTCCGACCTCGCCTGGTCACGGACGATCGGACTGTTCCGGGAGGTGCTGGCCTAGGCAATGGTAGCGGCGCAGGGGCAACCACCCCTGCGCCGTTATTCTAGCTGGCGAGGGCACGCTGCGGCGCCGGCAGAACGCCGTCGAGCAGCTTGGTCCGGCCCTCGGTCACCGCTGCAAAGGTGCGGATGTCTTCGGGGCGGCTCAGCAGATAGCCCTGTGCGGTCTGGCAGACCTCGCTCTTCAGGAACGCCAGTTCCTCGGCCCGTTCGACCCCTTCGGCGACGACGGGCACGTTGAGGCCGCTGCCCAGTCCCAGCACCGCCCGGACGATGGCCGCGGACTGGTCGTTGTTGTCGACGGCGCGGATGAAGGACTGGTCGACCTTGATCTTCGAAAACGGGAAGGCGCGCAGGTTCGCCAGCGACGAATAGCCGGTGCCGAAATCGTCCATGGCGATGCGGACGCCAAGCGCCCGGATCTGCCGCAGCGTGGTCACCGCGCGCATCATGTCGCGGATCAGCGCCGTTTCGGTGATCTCCACCTCGAGGCGGGCCGGCGACAGCCCGGTGCTGATCAGCACCTCATGCACGGTCTGCGCGAAGCTGGGCGAATGGACCTGCACCGCCGAGACGTTGACCGCCACCGAGAGCGGCGACTTCCAGCGCGCCGCCTCGCTGGCGGCGGTGCGCAACACCCACTCGCCGATCTGCAGGATCAGCCCGCTTTCCTCGGCCACCGGCACGAACACCGACGGCGGAATCTCGCCGCGCTCGGGGTGACGCCAGCGTACCAGCGCCTCGAAGCCGGTAACCTCGCCCGACTGGATATCGACCTGCGGCTGGTAGACGAGCCGCAACTGATTGCGCGACACGGCGTGCCGCAGATCGTGCTCGAGCATGCGGCGATCCCGCACCTCGGCCCCCATGGCGTTCTCGAAGAAACGATAGATGCCGCGCCCATCCTGCTTGGCGCGGTAAAGCGCCGTGTCGGCATGAGTCATCAGCTGTTCGGCGGTGTCGGCGTTGTCTGGGAACAACGCGATGCCGATCGATGCCGAGATCAGCGCACCGCCTGCCGACTGCTCGTTGGTGCGGCGGAAGGCGTCGAGTATCTGTTCGGCGAGGCGGCCGGCGCGCGCCGGCGTGCCGATATCGCCGAGCAGCACGGCGAACTCGTCACCGCCGAGGCGGGCGGCGTCGCCAACCCCTTCGATGGCGCCGAGCAAGGCCTGGCCGACGCGCTGCAGCAGCGCATCGCCGGCAGCATGGCCAAACAGGTCGTTGACCTCCTTGAAGCGATCGAGATCGAGACAGAGCACGGCAAAGGTCTGCTCATGGCGGCGGGCGTGGCTGATCTCGTCCTCGAGCTTGCGCGAAAAGCTCACCCGGTTGGGCAGGCCCGTCAGCGCGTCATGATGGGCGAGGAAGCGGATATGCTGCTCGGCCTGCTTGCGCGCGGAAAGATCGCGGATGGCGATCGCGTGGTGCGGCTGGCCGGCGAAATCCACCTCGCGCAGGATGACCTCAGCCGGCACCACGCCAAAGCCTGATCGCAGGTCGGTCTCGAGCGCGATATTGGGACGCTCGACCAGCATGGTGCAAACGGCCGAACCGAGAAAATCCGACAGTTGTTTGCCGCTGACCGCGGCCTGCGGCAGGTCGACCATGGAGAGGAAGCTCTGGTTGGCGGTGACGATTTCACCGTCTCGTACCACCAGCAGGCCTTCCACCGCCGCATCGGCAAGGCCGCGCATGCGGTCGCTCTCGGCCAGGGTGCGACGACGATCGAGCATATCGAGGTAGGAACCGCCGACGGCAAAGACCAGGATCATCACCGAAACCAGCGCGACGACGATCGACAGCCATTGCGGCGTCTGGTCTTCGGCGGAAACCACCGGGAAGCAGTTCTCCAAGCCTGCCGCGCCCATGGCGGTAAAATGCATGGTGCAGATGCCCAGCGTCAGCAGGATGGTGGCGCGGATGCGGTGCCGGAGCGTATCGCCGTTCACGGCGAAATAGATCGAGGCGCCGGCAAAGGCGACACCCAGCAGCACCGAGGCGGCGACCAGCGGCGAGGCCCAGGCGATGCCGCCGCCGATCAGCAGCGACGCCATGCCGGTGTAGTGCATCGAGGCGATCCCGACGCCGATGATCGCGCCGCCCAACACGGAATCGGAGCGGCGGGTGCCGAGCGCGGCGAACCACAGTCCGCCACCGACGATCAGGATGGCGATGCCGAGCGACACCAGGGTGAGCGGCAGATCGTAGCCGACCGGCATGCCGGCGTTGAATGAGAGCATGGCGACGAAGTGCGTCGCCCAGATGCCGAAGCCGACGGAAAAGGCGGCTACCGCCAGCCAGACCCGTTGCATGGTGCCGACGGTGCGGCGCGCGTGGTTGAGGAGGGTGATGCCGGCAAAGGCGGAGAGCGCACAGACCAGAGCCGCAAGGGCCACCAGGCGGAGGTCGTGCTGCTGGAACAGCGTAGTCAGTACAGTTTGCAAGATGGCGCGTCCTTCTGGAGCCAATACCCTTTGCTGTCTGCCTCAACTCGTAAAGGGAGTCTTGCGCTAGGGGCGCTGGCTTATGCGTAAGCACGTCACGTCTCGATACGGCGTAAACGGGGGCTTAAGATGTGGGCTGAACCCGTCGCCGGGTGTGTGCGTTAGTGCTCATTGCAGGGAGGCGCTGATGATCTCGAACCACTTCCGTGGACTGATTGCCGAAGACACCCCAGCCGGCAATGATGGCGACACGCCAGGCTTTGCCCAGCCGGTAAGCCAGACCGAGATCGAGGAACTGCTCTATGGCGATGAATGGCCGGCAGGCGAGCGGCTGGCGCGGCTGCTGTCGATCCGCGAGGAACTGATCAATCTCGAAGCAACCGATTTCGGCGACGACGATCCGCGCAGCCTGATCGGCGCCATCGACGAGGCGGTGTCGCGGCTGAATGGCCTGGCTGGCGAAGGGATGGATCCGACCTCGGTGGACCACGACCCGACAGCGCATCGGGAAACCCTGTCGCCGGATTCCGACGAGCTTGAAGCCATCGAAGCAGAGGACGAAGCCTCGCTCGAGGACGAGCCGGAAGTCGCCATCGACAAGAGCCAGTGGCTCGACGGCGACGGGCTGGATCGGGACGAGGGCTAGAGCGAGGTCCGCGCCTTCAGCGCCTGGCTGAGCGTGCCTTCATCGAGATAGTCGAGCTCACCGCCCACTGGCACGCCATGGGCCAGTCGGGTGATCTTGACGCCGCTGGGAGCGAGGCGATCGGTGATGTAGTGCGCCGTGGTCTGGCCTTCGACCGTGGCGTTCACCGCCAGCACGATCTCGGAAAACTCCGGCGCCCGGCGCAGCAGCGCATCGATCGACAGATCATCGGGACCGACGCCATCGAGCGGCGACAGCACACCACCGAGCACGTGGTACTTCACCGCTCCGACCCCGGCCCGCTCCAGCGCCCAGAGGTCGGCGACATCCTCGACGACGATCAACAGGCCATTGTCACGACGTGGATCGGCGCAGATGTGGCAGGGCGAGCGGGTATCAACATTGCCGCAGGTCTGGCAGACGGTCACCGCGGCCACGGCGCGATCGAGCGCCGCCGACAGCGGGATCATCAGCTGTTCCTTCTTCTTGATCAGCTGCAGCACGGCGCGCCGGGCCGAGCGCGGCCCGAGCCCTGGCAGGCGCGCCAGGAGCAGGATCAGCTGTTCAATCTCGGGTCCGCCGTTGGCCATTTCAGACGATTATCCTCAGCACCATAAACAGCCAGAGCCACCCCAGGACCTGTGCACCCAACACCACGGAATTGGCGAGCACCCGCGCGACTCGCATCTCGATCCGCATCACAGCGACCAGCGCCGCAATGGTAGTCGCCAGCAACGCCAGAAACCACAGTGTCGCAGGATGCCCAACAGCTCCCCAGCAAGAGGCTCCAGAAGAGAGTAAAGGGCACGATGAACAGGGCGGCGGGTGTGAAGGAATTGCCCGTCAGGAGATTATAGGCGGAGGCGATGACTCCGACAATCAGCGTGGCCAGCACAACATCAAGCAGCCGCGCCGCCACCCGCAACCGTCCTCAGAACGGAAACTTCATGCCCGGAGGCAGCGGCAGGCCGGCCGTCATTTCCTGCATCTTGGCGTTCATCTCGTACTCGGCCTTGCCCTTGGCGTCGTTATGGGCGGCGAGGATCAGGTCCTCGAGTACCGACACATCGTCCGAGACGAGGCTGGGGTCGATCTTCAACCCCTTCATCTCGCCCTTGCCGTTGAGCGTCACCACCACGAGACCACCGCCGGAGCGGCCTTCGACGGTCATCTCGGCGACCTTGTTCTGGAACTCCTCCATCCGCCCCTTCATCTCCTGGGCGGCTTTCATCATTCCCATCAGGTCTTTCATTCGTCGTCTTCCTCATCGCTGTCGCGGTTCATCATGTCCGCATAGGCTTCGATCGGGATTTCTTCGTGCTTGATCCGCGGCGGCAGCAGCTTGGCCCCGGGGAACGTATCAAGGATGGCCTGCACCAGCGGATCCTCGTGCGCCTGCTGCCGCACCACCTCCTGCCGCTCCTCGCGCTGCTCGCGCATGGTCGGCACGTGCTGTGCGTCGTTCTTGAGGGTGATCATCCACTGCCGATTGGTCCATAGCTTCAGCTTGGCGCTGAGGGTCTGGATGATTCCGGGATCGGCATTGGGGACGAGCGCCACCTCGAGCCGGCCATCGCCGATCGAGACCGGCCGGAGCGAGCTTTCGAGCGCGTGCTTGACGATCAGGTCGCGCTTCTCGCCCGCCAGCGCCACGAGGTCGGCATAGCTGCGCGGGTTGGCGAACGCCTGCGGCTGTGGCGTTGGCTGCGGGATGGCCTGGGGCGCCGGCGCAGCATCGAAGCGCGGCGCCACCTGGGGCTGGTATTGCAGGGCCGCCGAGGGGCCGCCGCCGCCATTGCCGCGCGCCACCGGCGCCGTTTGCGGCTGGGCCGGCGGCGGCAGGTTGCCGAGCTTGGCGATCAACTCGTCCGGAGTCGGCAGGTCAGACGCGTAGGCAAGACGGACCAGCACCATTTCGGCCGCCTGCAGGGCGTTGCCGGCCTGCTGCACCTCGTCATAGCCCTTGAACAGGATCTGCCAGCAGCGGCTCAGGGCGCGCATGCCGAGCTTCTGCGCCAGTTGCGCCCCGCGGCTGCGTTCGTCGGGAGTCAGCGACACATCGTCGGCGGCTGCCGGCACCACCTTGATGCGGGTGACCAGGTGGGTGAAATCGCAGAGGTCGGCGATGATGGTCTGCGGATCGGCGCCGGCGTCGTAGAGTTCGCGGAGGTTACCCAGCGCATCGCCGATGCGACCCGCCATCAGCGCCTCGAACAGGTCGATGGTACGGGCGCGGTCGCCCAAACCGAGCATGGCCTTGACGGTCGCTGTCGTCACCTTGCCGTCGCCATGGCTGATGGCCTGGTCGAGCAGAGATTGGTTGTCGCGCACCGAGCCTTCGCCGGCGCGCACGATCATCGCCAGCGCTTCCGGTTCGTAGCCGATGTTTTCGCGGCCGAGCAGATCGATGAGGTGCGCCGTCATCGTCTCGGGCGGCACGCGGCGCAGATCGAAGCGCATGCAGCGGGAGAGGATGGTGACCGGCACCTTCCTGATCTCGGTGGTGGCGAAGATGAACTTCACATATGGCGGCGGCTCTTCGAGCGTCTTCAGCAGCCCATTGAAGGCGGCGGTCGAGAGCATGTGCACTTCGTCGATGATGTAGACCTTGTAAGGCGCCGAAACCGGGCCGTACTTCACCGAGTCGATGATCTCGCGGATGTCGTTGATGCCGGTGTTCGAGGCGGCGTCCATCTCGACCACGTCGACATGGCGGCCTTCGATGATGGCGCGGTCGTGGATGCCTTCCTTGTCGAAATCGAGCGTCGGATGGCGGCCGGTCTCGTCTTCGTAGTTGAAGGCACGGGCGAGAATGCGCGCGGTCGTGGTCTTGCCGACGCCGCGGACGCCAGTGAGGATGAAGGCGTGGTGGATGCGGCCTGACTTGAAGGCGTTCCGGAGCGTCTGCACCATCGCGTCCTGGCCGATGAGCTGGGCAAAGCTCAGCGGCCGGTACTTGCGCGCCAGCACCAGATAAGGCGACTTCGCCGCGTCGGTCGCGGGCACGGGGGGATCGTCGGGGAACATTCCGTCAGCCATGCACAGCATATAGCGACCGGCAGCGCGGATCGCAAAAGTTCATGCCGCGAAAAGCGGAGCGGCCGGTCAGAAAGATGTGGGAAGTAGGAGGCTGGCAACGACCCGTGAAGGTCTCGTTGGGGCTGCTACCTTCCGGTCCTGACCCGGTTGGCGAGGAACACGTCCGCACCAACCTCCCGTCGCCTATATGGAAGAGGATCGCGGCAAACGCAAGGCCGGGGTCGC
>JAESFN010000167.1_pt1 | contig 96956 bp, 77 predicted proteins | sample 9269411 | NCBI WGS metagenome assembly JAESFN01 (sample SAMN14505399, study PRJNA617100) | algae metagenome | isolation source: Iphinoe sp. HA4291-MV1 and co-occurring heterotrophs from trail next to... | place: USA: Maunawili Falls, Hawaii | collected 2009-07-25
AGCACCGCTCGCCCCAAGATCGATCACGACGAGCCGTCGGCCGCGAAGTTCGAGCCACCAGTGAGCGAGCCGAAGGACGAGAGCGAAGCCGCCTAAGTGGTCTGCTGCCGTTCCCGGCGGTTGATTGGCGAAATGGGCCTTGCCTCGCAGGCGGCCGTCGGCGACAATCGACGGTTTCGCCCCAGTGGCAACTTGCTGACTGTTTCGACCTAACTTCGGACTAGCCATGGCCTTCCGTCCTGCAAACCGCCCCAACCGCCCTCAGAAGCGTCGCGTCAAGGTGCGTGGCAAGCGTCGCGATCCGCTCTTTATCGACGGCGCACGTCCGCGGCCGATGTATGTCGACTACAAGGATGTCGAACTGCTCACCAAGCTGACCAACCGCCAGGGCAAGATCGTCAGCCGTCGTAAGACCGGCTGCACCGCCGCCAGCCAGCATGCCGTGGCCGAGGCGATCAAGCGTGCCCGCTTCATGGCGCTGCTGCCCTACGTGGCCGAGTAGTCTGGTCGGCCCCTTAGGCTGGTTGGCCATCCAGTTCCGGACTTCCGTCCGGTCTGTCATGACCTTCCTCTCCCGGGTTTCTAGCGGCGGCGTGAGCTTCTCGCTTTGGTCCGAGAGTCTCGTGCGCCTATGATCCCGTCGCCGGCCGGCCCCTCCGCGGCAGAAAGCAGGCCGGCGTGGGCTAACGAATCCCGCCTGCGGCGCAACCTGCTGACGATGGCCGCCTATCAGGCGACGCTGCGGGTCGGCTGGATCTTCAAGACCGAGAGCGTCATCATTCCGGCGTTTCTCGACCGGATCGCCGGCCCCGCGTGGTTGCGCGGGTTGTTGCCGGTGCTCAATCGGGCGGGACAAGCCGGTCCGCCGCTCGTGGTGGCCGGCTGGGTGCAGCGTCTGCCCCTTAAGCAGCGCGGCGTCACCTTCTGCACGCTCTTCATGGCGACCGCCGTGTTCAGCATGAGCGGGCTGTGGTTCGTTCACAAACACGAGCAGCCGAGTTGGCTCGCCGTTGCCTTCCTCGTTTGCTACGCCGCCTTCTTTGCCGCGCACGGCGTCAGCCAACTCTGCTACAACACGCTGCAGAGCAAGATCGTGCCGCCGGCGAAGCGCGGCCGCTTGATGCTCACGGCCGATGTGCTGGGCACCATCGTGGCCGTTAGCATGGCGCTGTGGCTGCTGCGCGAATGGCTGGCGTTGCCAGGGGGCGGATTCGATCGCATCTTCGCGATGGCCGGGGCGCTGTTCCTGTTGGCGGCCGCGCTCGTGTTGCTGGTGCGTGAGCCGCGCGGCGTTTCGAGAAGCGAAACGAGTGGCTGCGAATCGGTGCGGCTCAGCGCATGGACTCTGCTGTCCGGCGATCGCAACTTTCGCCGGCTGGCGCTCGTGACCACGCTCTTCAGCACCGTGCAGATTCTGTTTCCGCACTATCAGGCGCTCGCGCTGGGCAGCTTAGGGCTGCCGGCGATCAACATGCTGAGCTGGGTGATCGCACAGAACACGAGCGTGGGGCTGTTCAGCGTTGTCGCCGGCAACATCTCCGATCGCTACGGCACACTGCTTTCGTTACGGCTGCTGATCCTCTGCGGAGCGATGTCGCCGCTCATGGCGCTCGTCATGGCGGCCGCCGGTCCTGAAACGGCTCACTACTGGTATTGGGCCGTGTTCGTGCCGGTGGGGTTCACGCCGCTGGCCATGAAGACGCTCAATCTCTACACGCTCGAGATTGCCAGGCCGGGGCACGAAGCACACTACTTGAGCGCGGTGAGCTTGTTCCTGGCCCTACCATTCGTGGTCTCGCCGGCGGTGGGCTGGGCCGTCGACCGCGTCGGCTTTACGCCCGTCTTCTCGCTGGGCGCTGCCACGATTCTCCTGGCCGGGCTGCTCACCTTTCGCTTGATCGAGCCACGACGGGTTTTACCCGCCGCAACAGCCGAGACGAGCGAAGCACTTGAGTACGATTAACGGCAATTGCGAGCAATTCTGTGTCGCCCTCATGCTTGGGGATCGCCAAACGAACCGTAGTCGCAAGTCTCGATGTCGCGTTCTCGCGAAGCCCCCCCTCTCCGAAGGGGCGAAGAGTAATATGTTTGCGGACATGCCCAAGGACTTAGCGAACTCAGCTTTGCAGTTCCAAGTTCGACGCCGCAAATATCGCTTTTCTTAAATCATTGCGACCACCGGCCTAACGGACGGCTGTCTAGTCAATCGTGGCTGATCAATCCGTTCTTGATAAGAGCAAGTTTCTGTCCGCGCACAAGACGGGGACCGTCGATGGATATCACTCGTAGTCAACGGACGCAGAGCCGATCTTCCGTAGAATCACGTGATTGGAACGATTGTCGAGACGAAGAGGCCGTCGTCGCTCAAATACGGGCCGAACTAGAGGAATTCGCAATCGAGCTGCCGGCCGCCGGCGACCCGCTGCAACTCAAGGCAATGCGAGACGGCCTCGTTAGGCTGCAACTCACGCTGCGCTCCCATCGCGGCGCCGAAGCGCTCCAGGCAGCGGCCCATGCTGCCGAGCTGCGACTACGATCCGAACGCGCGCTCGGCGAATGGCTGCGGAATCATCTATCTCGCGGAGGCGATCGCCGATCGCCGCAGAGATCCGAGTCGCTCCTGCAATCGCTCAACATCAGCTACCGCAATTCTTCGGAATGGCAACGCATGGGGGCGATCGCTTCAACGGCTTTTGATTCGCTGATCGCCACTTTGCGAAGCAATGGCCAGGCTTTGTCTACCGCCGCACTCTTGCGGGCTTCGAGCGTCCCCGCTTCCCATGATCTCCAAGTTCCACCAGCGAATCCCTTGTCGCCCCATCCGCAGACGGTGTCCGAGGATCTCGTGGAACTACGTGATGATTGGCGTCAATTGACACAACTCTTGGAGCCGCTTTTGAGTAAGCCTCCTCGTCAACCGTCGCCTGAGGCTTGCCGCTACGCGATTCAATTGATGGAGAACGTGCGGAAAACCTTGATCGAGATTCATCCTCACCGGCCGTCATGTTGATTCGATTGCGGCAACGGCGTAATGTCATGCACGCGCACTCCGCGACTCCGCTCTCGACTCCGGATGTCCCAACCGATGATCCGACCCCGCCTGAGCATTCCCACCCTGCTCTGGACGTTGGCGGCGCTGCTGCCGGCCACCGCTGGAGCTGATCCCCCGACCACGGTCGATGGCTGGCTGGCCGTCTTCCGCGAACGGCAAGCTCGATTCGTTGCGGTTTCGCTGGACTCTCGCTGGGAACGCTTCGAAGCGGGCGCGGTTGTCGAAGCTTGGGATCAGCAGTTCTATGCCGACGACCTTGGCCGAATGCGTATCGCGGAGTTAGGTCGAATCGAGTTGGGCCGCGATCCGCATGGAGCCGGCTTCATTGCGGATCGGATCTACGCCTTCGATGGGTCGGAAGACCGTGAGTTCACTACGCGGTGGGCTTCCTCATCTCCGAACACACTGACCGCGAGCGACATTGCAACCTTGCGTGGCACGGCGCCGAAAGCGCGGCAAGCGCGCCTGCAAGCCTCTCCCAGCGAGCATGCCGCGATCTACCGGACTGAGACGCCGTTCAAGTCGGCCGATTTCTGGTTTCTGTTCTGCATGCAGAACGCCGAGAAGACATCGTCGCCTCTTGTGGTATCTCCGTTACCTGACACGCCCCACCACTGGGAGGTGTTGATCAATAGTTCCAAGGATGAGTTTGGCCACAAGTGCCGAGCCGTGGTGCATGAGGGCCAGGACAACCACGTAACGCGGATCGAGCTTTGGGCGCAAGGCGGATGGACGAACGTCTACGAGACTACCTATGGGCCGCAAGACGTTCATTGGAGTCCCTCGGGGGGAACGTGTTCCGTTTCCGGAAAGATGTTCTGGCGGTTCACGGTAACTCGTACGTCTTTGGGAAGCCGTTTGCCGGATACTGAATTTCTGCCGACGCTGCCCGAGGGCACTTGGGTCGGCGATCGCCGCACCGGCGCGACGTACCAAGTGGGTCTCGAAGGAGACTCTGATCGCAACGTCGCAAGCCTCATTGGTACTGCACGACAGCAATACGCCGCTCGTCACAAGGCCGCCGAGCAACGTCCGCGCTGGTCCAGCGCGCTGCAAGAAACATTGCTCTATGGCGCGCTGGGGGCGGTCTTGGGCGCCGGCGTCATCCGAGTAGCTCATGCGACGTCGGCCAAACACAAGGCCACGCTCGCAGTTGAAAACTAAAGGTCTTGATCTTGTTTGCGGCGTTGCCTAACGAATGGCCAGGTGTTCTGGCCTGGCAATGCCCGTTCTCTTGCTTGAGGAGTCGAAACGATGATTACGATTCGTGGCGCTAGCTCATGGTTCGCATTGGCAATGATCGCGGTGTTGGGCATCGGAGGCTTGTTGGTGGCAACCAGCCCCGCCATCGCGTCACCCAGCGACGACGTGCTCGCAGCATCGGTCGGCGGCACCTGCTTCAATCCGACGTTTGATTGCGTGCATACGAGCTTCTGCTTCAATACCGGCATTCCCTCGCCGAGTCCGGTATCCATCTACTTCGACTACACTCACATTGGCCACGGTCAAAGCGATGTGAATCTCGGGTTGATGTGCTACTCGGCGAGCTACTACTCGGCCATCAATTGTGTCACGCTTACGGGCGTCTCCATCATCTGGGCCTGCTCCATCTAAGGGTTGCGTGAATGGCGCTCCCGGCGCTTCCGTGAGAAGCGCCGGGAGCGATTTGCCGTGGCCCATGTTCAAAAGCGCTAGGCGGTCGTCTGGCTGGCCCGCGAAGGGGACATCATGGACTTGTTGCAACGTACGACTGGCATGGCGCTGTTCTGCGTCTGCACGATTCTCGCCAGTGCCGGCCACGCGGACGACGCGCTCAGTACGACACGGACTCCCCAGGAAGACCCCACAGCGCCCAGCCCCTATTGGCTCGACGACGTGCGCAACTGCGGCCCGCGCTGCCTCCACTTTCTGGAACACTGGAGTGGAGGGAAACGCCGATTTCGCGAAGTGTCGTCCACCTGCCCGGCGGGACGCGAAGGCGTTTCGCTAGCAGAACTTGCGAAGGCTGCCCGCGAACTGGGCATGGGAGTGACCCCCTTTGCCCTTTCGAAGGGCGCCCTGCCGCGGCTGCGATCGGTCGCACTGCTGCACGTCAAACGCCAGGGCGACGCCGAGCAGCAGGCGAGTTGGGGCGCGGATCATTTCCTGGTGCATCTTTGCTACGACCCTGAGCGCGACGAACACCTCGTCTTCGATCCGCCCAGCGACGTCCGCGCCGTGAGCCGGCAGTACTTGGCGGAGCGCTTTACGGGCGTTGGCCTGCTCATTTCCGATGACGGAAAAGCGCCTGAACTCGCGGCCGCTCTCCGGCCGCGCTCGCAGTGGCCGGCCGTGGGGCTGTTCTTGGGCGCCATCGTCGCTTGCGGCGGAGGGGTCGTTGCGCACCGGCGTGGCGTTGTGCGTGGTTCGGCGGCCGCATTGCTCGCCTGCGTCGCCGCGGGGACGCTTCCGGGCTGTTCAGCGGAGTCGGAACCGACCGTCGATATGTCGCGCAACTTCGACGCCGGCGAAGTCGTCGAAGGCACCACCATCGAGCACGTGTTTCATGTCTCGAACGACAGCGGCCAGCCATTCCAGGTCGATAAGGTAGTGACCAGTTGCACCTGTACCCACAGTTTCCTCGACGAAGACACCAGTCCGTTGGCCGCGGGCGAACGACGTGCCCTGAAGGTCGAATTCAATACGCAGGGGGAGCGAGGAAAACAGGAGAAGCGCATCTTCGTCGAAACGGATTCTGCCGATCCGCAGTGGAAAAAGATCGATTACTCGGTGACGGCCATGGTCGTGCGAGAAATCCAACAGATTCCCGATATCGTTCACTTCGGCACCATCGAGCGCGGTAAGTCCGTCGTCCGCACCGTGGCGCTGGAAGCGAACGCCGATCGATGGCAGGAGATCGTCCCGCGGACAATTCCAGGCGCCCATGTCCGCGTGGAACCGGCCCCTCACTTCTCCGAGACGCGACCGGTGTACTCGTTGACTCTCGAGGCGCCCCAGATCAATGGTCCGATCACCGACCGCGTCACCTTCGTCTATGAGAAGGCAGGCCAACAACTGGAAATCGTCGTCCCGGTGCAAGCGGATGTCACGGGGCGCTTAAAGGCCTTGCCGCGTCGAATCACGCTCACGGCGCTCGATCGGTCGCTCGGAAAAAGCCAGCGTGTGCGGGTATCTTCGCCCTCGGGAGATGCGTTTCGCATCGTTGACATTCAGGTTCCCGCGGGCGTGCAGCGAACGGGCGCCCTGAATGACGCGAGCACCACGGAGCACGAACTGAGTTTTTCGATCGACGGAGCGAAGTTGGCGAACGTCGACGGCGCGATCAAGATTACGACGGATCTAGCTGCCGACTCGAGGCTAGACATTCCGGTCGTGCTTCAACAAATCACGCAGTACAAGTGACCCTAACACAAAATTCATTTCTCGCTCGAAATGACCGCGGCCGCTTCGCACGGTGCAAGGGCCGCTGGAGAGTTTTTCGACTCGGCCAGCGGCCCTGTTGGCCGACTAATCCGCTTGGTCTCCACGACCGCGCCCGCGGCTCGCGGCAGGGCCACGTCCGGGTCCGGCGCCGCGGTTAATCTGCGGGGCGGAGTTTCCACGGGAAGGCGTAGCAACGGCAGCGCCGCCACTGGCCGTGGGGCGACGGAATTGAGCGCCGCCGCCGGGGCTGCCGCCGCCTCCACTGGGAAGCTGGCGAGGCGTGGGAGCTGGGCGTTGAATCGCGGGGGCACCACCGCCCCCTCCGCCGCCTGAAGGAGCACGGAACGACGGTGGGCTCATCGGGCGTTGCACCGATTGCCGGCCGAGGTTGGGTTGCCCACCGCCCGCACCAGCACCGCTTCCGCCCATGCCCGACGGGCGCTGCCAATTGCTGCGTCCTCCGCCCGCGCCTGACTGAGGCAGATTGGGCTGCGAAAGATTCGGTGTCCCCCGTTGCCCTCGCGGCGCGTTGTCGCGCGGAGTGAAAGCATTGCCTTGATCGCCAGGGCGACGGAACGAACCGTCCGGCGTGGTCCGCGACGATCGATCCGGCGTCGTGAGGCTCGGGCGGTTGGCCCCAGCGCCGCTCTCCGGCCGGCGCCATGGTTGGCCCCCTTCGAAATTCGGTCGCACGCGCGAGCCCTGCCCGGGCGTGCGGTTGCCCGGCACGGCCGCCGGCGATTCATTCGAGTCAGCGTTCGGCGGCAGGACGGGCCGCAGCGTCTGCCGCGAGCCGCGACCGGTGGAGCCCGGGTTGGTCAGCGACGGGTTGGTAAGCGCATTCTCGCGCGGTCCCCGACCAACGTTGCCGCGGTTTCGGCCGACTTGGCCACGATCGCGGCTCCCGTCTCGATCGCCCTCTCGATTGCCCAGGTCGGGACGCACGCGGTCGCCTGTGACGGCGCTTCCCGGTGAATTTCCTCCGCCGGGCCGGCCCGGCTGCGCGAGCCCTTGGCCGGTCGACGGGCGAGTGATGCGCGGCATTTCCGGGCCGCGAACGTTGGGAACGTCGCGAGCAATCGGGTTCTCGACGTTCCAGCGCGCATTTCGCGGTTGTCGCGCGGGACCGCCGACCACGGCCGCGCCAGGGCCGGCAATCGTCTCCGTTTTCTTACGCGAGTCTTGCAGCGCCTTCCATGCCTGGCGACGCTCGGTGGCCTGTTCAAGTTGGCCGCGGTTCGCCTGGCCAAGTTGCACGCCGTACTTTTCGCGGGCCGAATCGCGAAAGCGATCGAGCGACTGCGCGATCCGCACGTCGTTGCCGCGGACGCCGTCGCGACCGCCTCGACCGTCAGCGGCTAGCAGGGCCTGCTGCGCGGCGAGCGTGCGCGGCGGACGGGCCGCGGCGTTGTCGCGCAGGAACGCATAGCGATCGAACTGCTGCCGATCCCACTGGCGGTTGTTGCGCAGGTTCACGTTGCGGTAGTAAGAGAACAGCGGATCGTAGTTGGAGCGGCCCCAGGTCGACTGGAACCAAGGCCGGTAGCCGATGCCGGCATAGCGTGCGCCGAAGTAGTCGCCGAAATAGTAGTGGCACGAGCGCTGGCGGGCGAACAAGAACGACGTGAGCACGTCGTAGCCAATGCAGTACGAAGGTCGGTACGCAAACGCCGGTCGCGTGTAGATCGGGCTCGAGAAGTAGACCGGCGCGAACAGCAGCCCGCGCCGCTGCACTACGTAGTCCATGTAGCCGCCGGCGAGCACGCAGCCGTAGGGCGTCCACACGTAGTAGTTCGGAATCCAGATCCAGTTAGGCTGCACCACGATCCACGAGCCGGGGCGCCACACATAGCGCGACTGCCAGACCCAGCAGCCAGGCGACCAGGTGTAATTGTCGCCCGGCGAGGGACCGGAAGGACCAGCCTCGAGAGTTTCCGGCGGCGGCGGCAGGTACTGCACCTCGGCGCTCGCCGCGCCGCGATCCGCCCAGTAGCCGGCCACCCACTGGTAGCCGCCCTGATCTTCGCGCCAGTAACCGGGAGTCCATTCGCGACCCGGCGGCACGGCGCGCCAGACACCGCTCACCCACAAGAAGTCGGAGCGCTCTTCGTCCCAATGCCAGTAGCCGGGGAGCCACACAACGTTCTCGCCGTCGGGCCGAGTTTCCGGCGGTTGCTCTTCGATCGGCTGAGGAGGCTCGCGCGGAATGACCTCGCTGGGCTCCGGCGTGGCGCTCACCGCCTCAGCAAACGCTTCATGCACCGGTCCCCGCGTGAGCACTTCCATGCCAGGCTGAGCGTCGGGCGTTTGCGGGGCGCCCGCTGCATCCGAAACGCCGGGTGGTAGCAACTGAGCTCGCGCGGGCACATCTCCCGCCGCGGCGGCCAGCAGGGTGAGCAGGACGATCGGGGTTTTGACGCGCATCGCAACAGTCTCCGCATAAAGCCGTGGGCCAGTCGCCGGCGGGAAGTCCGGCACGACTATGCGGAAAGCAAACGACGCGCCTAAGAGCCCCGCTGGCGAGCGGCCGGCGTGAGCCGGCTGAGAAAGCGGTCGAATCGTGGCGATTCATCGGGAAATCAGCGAGCGCAGCGGCGTTTCTCGGGGGACTGTCGTCCCCCGCTCGCCAAATTCGTTTGTTTGCAACGTTGCAGAAAGCGCCGTCGGTTTGACGACGAAACGTCGCGAGCCGGCGGCGCTTCCAGCGCCGTCGGCTCGCTCCAGGAAAAGGACGCTCGGTGATCGTGGGCCGCTGACGCGCAGGAGAGCCTGAGTGGCGCGGGCCCGGCGATCAGCTTGGCTTCTGACAGGGCTTCTTCACCCAGACTTTGACTTCGCGCTCGACCGTGTAAGACTCCATCTCACGCACCGTCACCTCGCGGGTGAGCGGCACGCTGCGGATCTTGGTCTGCGGCACCACCTGCCACTGCGTAATTGGGTAGCTGCGGGTATAGGTCTCGGGCCGCAGCGTCGTTTCGCTGGCGTAGTCGGTGACGGGAATCACGCGGAAGTTCGTCACCGGCTTTACCGTGCTGACGGGCTCCGAGGCCACCGGCACACAGAAGGCCTTGTACTGAGTCACCGGGGCGTCGATCTCGCAAATCTTCGAGATCCACACGCGGCGCACCCAGGGGCCGCAGGGGCCGCCCCATTGGAAGCAGCCGACCGGGGTGAGCGGGGCCGTGAGCACCGCGGGACGGATCGAGTAGCCGCCGCCGCTGCCGCAGTTCCAACCACCGCCGCCTCCGCCGCCGCCCGTGCCGGTTCCCATCCACGTGCCAGCCGTGCCCATCCAGCCGTTCAACTGATTGCCGCACACCGGAGGCGGGCAGCAAGGTTGCGGGCAGGCCGGCTGATGGCAGCAGCCCTGCTTGTGGTGGTGATGATGGTGGGCATGGTGATGGTGGTGCCCGTGACCATGATGTCCGTGCTCGTGCACATGGTCTGCGGGAGCTTGCGCGCCAGCCTCAACTGTGCCCGCGGCGATTTGCTCGGCCGCGGGAGCAGCCAGGGCAGGATCAGCATGCTTATGGCCGTGATGGTGATGCGCGTGGTGATGGTGGCCGTGATGCCCATGGTGGCGATCGCCACAGCAAGGCTTTTGGCAACCGGTGTTGCAGCCGCCGTGGGCACAGTTGTTCTGCTGGCAGCCGTTGTCGTCGCAGGCGAAAGGCACGCGATGGCCGTGATGACCGCAGCAAGCCTGCGGTGGGCAGCAGGGTACGTAGGCATAGTGGCCGTAGTCGACCTTCACCTTGCCAGGCACGCACTCGGGATACCACACGCGGACCGGCCGCACGTCTTGCCGCGTGGCGACGGGGACCATCACGGTGTTCGGGCGAATCTCCACGCGATGGATCGGGGTCACGCGGACCTCGGGAACCATCTGGGTGGTCGTGTAGTAGGCGTTCTGCACGATGGGCCGCTTGACCCAGCAAGTCTCGGGAATGTCGCGCCAAACGGTTACAACGCGCTTACGCTCGACAGGCCGCTCAGCCAGCTCTTGCACGAGGTGGGTTTCTTGCACCCACTCGCAGTCGGGCTCGGCCGCCTTGGGGCAGGCCTCGGCTACTGCAGCGTGATCGTGCCGGCACACCGAACAGTTACTGGGGTGTGCACAGCAACGACGGTGATGAAAAAGATGGAACGGAAAGATCTCGGCCAGGGTTACGCCCGGCAGCACCGCCGCCACGGCCGCCACGGCCAGCAGGCAGCGCAGGATCGGCTGATGTCGCTTCATCGCTCTTCCCCATTCGGAAAGGACCAGACGCTGCGGACGCCACAAACGGTCCGGCAGCCGTTACCCTTTCAGAATGAATGGGCGATAAATTAAGTCAACTGGATAGATTGGGGTATTTGGGAGTCTCGGGATTTGTAGTGCCTACCCAACCATACCTTAAAGCCCTGTTCCTAAGGCATTTGCGCTAGCATCTCTGCCAGCAATTCCATGGGCAGGCCCACTACATTCGTTTCGCTGCCGCGGACAATGTGGACCCAGCCCAGGCGGTCCTGGTAGCCGAAGGCACCGGCCTTTCCTTCCCACTCGCCGCTGGCCAAATACTCCTCGAGGGTCGCATCGTCGAGGGCGTCCATGCGGAGCAGCGTGGTCGCGGTGCGCACCTGGGGCTGGCCGCCGGGAGCGTCCAAGATGCAGAGCCCGCTATGCACCAAATGCTCGCGGCCGCGGAGCGATCGCAGCATGGAGCGGGCATGGTCTTCGTGGGCCGGCTTGCCGAACACCTGGCCGTCTAGTTCGGCCACGGTGTCGCAGGCCAGGATGAGCCCCTCGGTGATCCGCGCGGCCACGTCGGCCGCTTTCTGCCGGGCATAGCGAGCGACGAGTTGAACGGGCGCCTCGCCGCTGCACATGCCGCACTCGGCGCTCTCGTCGGCGGGCAAAACCGTGAAGTCGTAGCCGGCCGCGGTAAGCAATTCGCGCCGGCGCGGAGAGCGGCTGGCCAACACCAGCGGCAAGGATCGAGACATCAAAAAGCGTCCAAATTCAGTTGGGTGCGAATCAAAAAAGGGCCCAATACGGCCCCGGGCGGTAATCTGGGTGCTTGACGAGGAGTTTTTTGTCCCTATAATCGGCCCCAGTTTAGATCCCTACCTCCCCTCTGCTTGGTGGTTCGGCCCATGGCCGCTGCTGGCAGAGGGGTCGCTGCGGCTAATGGAAGCTGTGGCTGAAACTAACAGCCCTGGCTGACCGTTGGTCAGGCGTGAATCGCTGTCGGCGTCTGAGACGCTGGCGGGCGAACTCCCACCTCACGCCCATTCCCTCGGACGTGTGCCTTCGCCGGCTGCGATCGCGGTCTGCGCTGGCCAGACAAAAACCCCGCTCGAAAGTGCTCCCGACCGACGCGCGCATGCGTTTCGGTCCGCGAGCCCGATCGCGTCGTTTTCCTTTCTGGTTTTGAGAAGGAGCTGCGTATGAATTCATTGGCCATGGCTGTGGTGTTGCAGGCTTCGTTGGCCGCCGGCGCGTCGGACTACCGTACCGCGCACGCCGCGAGTGTCGATAGTGGCCGTCCGCTGGTGGTGCTCGTTGGCGCCGATTGGTGCCCGGGATGCCGGCAGATGAAGACCGTGATCACGCCTGATTTCGAGCGCCGCACCGGAGAACGTGTGGTCTTCGCTCGGGTCGACGCCGACAGCCAGCCGGGCCTGGCCCAACGCCTGATGCGGGGCGAGGGCATTCCGCAGCTCATCATGTATCGCAAGACCGAGAAGGGCTGGAAGGCCAGCCGCCTGATCGGCGCGCAAAGCTCGTCGACGGTCTCCTCATTCATTCAGAGCGGCATCCGCGAAACGGCGCCGAAGGCCCCCGCCGTGGAAAAGACCGTGGAAGCCAAGCCGGCCGAGACCCAACCGGTCAGCCTGACGACCGGCGGTTAGCCGAAGACGACAGATCTTTTACCGCGGAGGACGCAGAGGGCGCGGAGCAGGCAGAGCCAGAGAGTTTTTTAACCACGAAGACACCACGGCACGAAGGAATTCAATTCTTAGTGGCTTGGTGTCTTCGTGGTTCAATATCTGGGCCTCTCTCTGTGTCCTCAGCGTCCTCTGCGGTAAATCCTCATTCTTTGGAAGGCTGCGGCTCGTCTTCCATGACTTTGTGGCAGAGGACGCCGAGGATTGCGCCTAGGATGGGCGCGGCCAAGTAGATCCATACGTCGCTCACTTTGCCGCTGAGCACCGCCGGGGCGAGCGAGCGGGCGGGGTTCATCGAGGCGCCTGAAATTGGGCCGCCCAGCAGGGCTTCGAAGGCGATCACGCCGCCCACGGCGACTCCGGCCAGAATGCCTTTCTCTTTCGCGCCCGACGACACGCCGAGCACCACGAACATCAGGATGCCGGTGAGGGCGACCTCGAGCACGAAGCTCTGCCATGCCGGGCCCGAGGGATGCGTGCCGCCGAGCGTGTCGTGCTCGAAGAGCAGCATCACCAGCCCGCTGCCGGCAAACGCACCCGCGACCTGGCTCAGCAGGTAGGGCACAACGCTGCTCCCTGGCAGCCGGCGGCCGACCCAGAACGCGATCGTGGCCGCCGGGTTGATATGCGCCCCCGACGTATCGCCCACGGCGTAGATCATCGCCATCACGACGAGGCCGAAGACGAGGGACACGCCCATGTGCGTGACCGCGCCCTTCGAAACGTCGTTAACCACGATGGCGGCCGTGCCGGAGAAGACGAGGATGAAGGTGGCCAAGAACTCGGCGATCCACACCTTGCGAGACATCGGCGCTCCGGGGAATGCGTTGGGAGAGGAGTTAGGGGTCGGCAGCCAGGTAGGTTATGCTTCAGCATAACACCCCGCCGCAAGCCGACCTCGAGCGGCAATCGCCTCGTTCACCGCGCAAATCGATGTGCTCAAGCACAACCTACAAGCGCCCTCGGCAATCGGCACGCTGCTCAACTGAGAAACACGAACAGCTTCCAATGCGGCTGCGGCAGTTGTTCGCTCAGCGTATAGCCGGCGTTGTCGGCGTCGAGGCCCGCTTCATCGAGCCGCAAGCGATCGTGCTCATGCACGGTCACCCGCTGCTTGTCGCGCGGGTTGTAGACCACGAAGCGACGAATGCCGAACTCGAGCGTCGGCTCGCGGAAGATCAGGTTGTAGGCGTCGCCGCTTGGCTCGTAGTAATAGCGCTCGACACCCTGGATCGCCGGTTTATAGTCGCCCCAAATCGCGAACAGCGATACGGGGTATCTGCCATGCCGAGCGTGATATTGCTCGATCTCCGCAATGAGCGGCGCGGCATTGTTGATCACGCGGTTGCGCGCGCTCGCGGTCAAAGGATCAAGGAGCGCCGACTGCACTCCCCACACGATCACCGGCACAATCAGTAGCGCAACTGCGGCCGACCTTGGCAGCGGTGTGCCTGAATGCGTCAGCCGCAGCCGCCGTGCCACGCCGACGTTTACCGCTACGGCAACCGCAGCCACGGCACCGGCCAGCAACAGGCTGCTCGTGCCCGCAAAGGCGACAATGATCAGGGCCAAGGCGATGAGTACGCAGACGCCCAGCGTCAGTCGCGCGAGCCATTTCCCAGGCCGACCGTTTGTTGCTGCCTTCGCGCCGGTCCACAACCACAGCCCGCCGATCGGCACGAGCAACAGCCCCACGCGCCCGAGCGCCCAGGCCACGGCGGCAAGCGGGCCAGCGAGAAAGTCGTAGCCGCCGGAGAGGAACGGCAAGAACGTCATTGCCAGTATGACGACAATGGTCAAGCATGCCTGCGCGAAGACGATCATCGACGGTTCACCTTGACTCGAGTTCAAGTAGGTTATGCTTCAGCATAACTCCCCCGCCGCAAGCCGACCTCGCGCGGTTACGCTTCGTTCACCGCGCAAATCGTTGTGCTCAAGCACAACCTACTCGCTCCAACGAATCTCGAGCTTCGGCAGCCGCTCTCGCAGCGACTGCACGCCCGCAGCGGTGACTTGCGTTTCGCGCAGATCAAGCTGCTCGAGCGAGGTCATGCCGGACAGGTGCGCGAGCGCTGCGTCGGTTAGCGGATTTCCTTTGAGGGTGAGCGCCCTAAGAGTGGGCAGCGCGCTCAGGTTCGCTAGATCCGTGTCGACGAGGCCGTTGTCGGCCAAGTTAAGTTCTCTTAATGCCGGTAATTGCGGAAAGGCATCCTCGATAGCCTGAGGCCAATTTGGCATCGCAACCGATTGCAGGCTCAACGACGACAGCCGAGGCGCACTTACCAGTTCCCTGAGTGCGTCGGGCGGCATCGTTGCATGGTCGAGGATGAGCGTGTCGAGTTTTGGCAGCGCAGCGATCAACGCTAAATCGCCAGCCTCGAGTCGGCAGGCGCTCACGTTCACCTGACGCAGCTCTTGCCTTGGCTCGAAAAGCAAGGGCAGACCCACGAGGGCGCCGGTGTTCGACAAGTCTGCGATCACCACCGGGCCATCAGGGTTCTTGGGATCCGGGGAAAACGTTCCGCTATTGCCAATCTGGATCTGTAGCGTATTGGACGCTTCGCCGAGGAGCCCGCGCTGCAGGGCTTGGTCGAGAGGAACTGCCACTTGCAATGACTTGAGGCTGCGTGCGCGGCGCACGGCGTTCAGTTCGGCCGTGCCGCCAGAACTGTAAGGCAGCGGCCGCACTGCGGCCGTTGCGCGCCCCGTCGGCGAGGCGTGATTCAGATTGGAAAGCGATAGCGTGGTGATCGAGGGCAACCGGTCAAGCAACTGCAGAAACTCCGCAGTCACACTTGGGCCAGCCAAGTGAAGCTCCGTTAGCCCCGTGTGTCCTGCAAACGCATTCAACGCCGTTGCATCGGGCCCATTGTTGTCAAGCACGAGTGTTTTCAGCGAAGGGATCGCGGCCAACGCCGCGACGCCTTGGGTTCCGATTTCGGTCTGTCGAAGAATGAGAATGCTCAATTGCGGAATTCGCGCGAGTTCTGACCAAGCAGCTTCTGAAACTTGGCAGCGATTCAATTGCAGCGACACGAGCGCCGGGGCCTGTGCCAAGCCAGCAAACGCCTGCTCATCGAGCGTCATGTCCGCGAGTTCGAGTTCCTCGAGCGCCGTCAATTGCCCCAGACGAGCGACTAGCTCCGGCTCGGCCATCGACAGAGCGACGGTTCGCGCCGGAAAGAGCGCCGAAGCCTCGAGCGATTTGCGCAGGGAACGCAGCGGTCCCTTGGTCAGCAGCCGGAAGCCGATGTGGTTGTTCGAGGCTTTGATCTGTGCAATCGTGGCGCGAATCGGCGCCAGGCTACCCCACCAAGCGGCCAAGATTGCCACGAGCACGACGGCGGCAGTTCGAGCGGCCAGCGCCATCCGGGGCCGCCGTCCGTCAGGTTCGTACGGTGAGGCACGATAGCCGTAGATCAAGAAAGCGAATGCGCCGCCCAGGCACCCCCAGATTAGCGTATTCTCGGCTGGGACGGCCAGGAGCACCGCCGCGCCGGCGACTATTGCCGCCACGCCAGCGGTAGCAACTCGCTTGGCATCATGTACGAAGAGTCCAATCGAACCCACGACGAATCCGGCGCCCAAGCCCGCGACGATGTTCGAGCTGCCGGCCAACAGGAGGGCCGCGATTCCCGCGAATACGACACCAAGCAGCAACGCCGACGGCCGGTTGATCCAGCGACGGCCGATAAAAGTTCCGACGGCTGCCGCGAGTACGACCACGGCTAAGGCGGTGGCCGTCAACTCCGTCGCTCGTCGGAACACGCTGCCGCGTTCGGCCACTGCGATGATCAACCGGGCGCCTAGCGCCAGCGCGGTCACGCCAGCGAGCAAAGCCCAGGCGGGGAGCTTTCGGGACGTAATCGATTCATCGCTCATTGGCCGGCCTATGCCAGAAAATACTCAGCGAAGGTAGGAAGGTTTTGGCCAATGCTCTGCAGCGAGCAGCGGCCAGACTCTCATCGTTATATTGCGCGCTTGCAGGCGGCCCCAACGGTTCGTTGCCTAATGAACGCTCGCACATGCTCGCCGCGATCAGCATGTCGTTGTGCTCAAGCACAACCTACTCGCTCCAACGAATCTCGAGCTTCGGCAGCCGCTCTCGCAGCGACTGCACACCGGCGGCGGTAACTTGCGTTTCCCGCAGATCAAGCTGCTCGAGCGAGGTCATGCCGGACAGGTGCGCGAGCGCGGCGTTGGTGAGTCGATTGCCTTTGAGGTTCAGCGACCGCAGGTTGGGAAGCGCGCCCAAGCTTGCGAGCTCAGCGTCGACAATGCCGTTGTACGCTAGATCGAGTTCGCGGAGCGCCGGCAACTGCGAAAACTTGGCCTGCTCGAAAACCTGCGCCCAGTTGGACCCGTCGGGCACGTGATACTTTCGCATGCTCAAAGACGACAGCCGCTGCGCGCCTGTTAATTCTTGAATTGCCGCGGGCGGAAACGCGGAGCGGTCGAGGACCAGCGTCTCGAGCTTTGACAGCGTCGCGATCGTGGCAAGAACATTGGGTTCCAACCCGCAACCGCTTGCATCAACCCAGCGCAGCTCCTGATAAGGCTGCAGCAGCACCCGAACATCGCCGAGCACCCCGGAGTACGACAGGTCCGCCAGCTCGACGGGATGATCGAAGTCTGGAGAACTAGAAGGGAGCGACGCGAGACGCGTAATGTCGAGATAACTCAGATTCGGCGTCTCGCGCATGATGCCCCGGCGCAAGTTCTCGTCGAGGGGCACGCTCAGGTTCAATGACCACAGGCTGGCCGCGCCGCGGACGGCGACCAGCTCCGGCACGTTGGCGACTTCGCCCAGCGGCTGCGTTGCCGGCGCCGGGGGTGACGGCGAAGATTCATTCGGCCAATTCACGAGCGAAAGCGAGGTGACTCGAGGTAAATGGTCGAGCACCCGCAGAAAACCAGCGTGTACCGTGGGGCCGGAACAGTGGAGCGTTGTTATCCCTGTGTGCGCGGAAAACGCAGTGAGGGCTTCCACGCTAGCTCCGCTGTCCTCGAGCGACAGGGTGGTCAAAGAAGGGATCTGAGCGAGTCCTGCGATGCCGTCGCTGCCAATTTCGGTTTCACGAAGCTGAATTTGTTGCAACGTCCGAATTCGCGCGAGGTGCGACCAAGCGCCTTCCGCAACTTGGCAGCGACTGAAATGCAGCGTCATCAGCGCCGGCGCCTGCGCCAAGTCGGCGAGCGCTTGTTCATCGAGCGTGGCGTCGGCCAATTCCAGGTACTCGAGCGCCGGCAATTTCGCGAGCACCGCAATGAACGAATTGTCCGACTCGGGGAGTGACATGGCGATGGACTGCACCGGAACCAGCCCTGCAGTCTCCAGTTCCTTCCGCAGCGATCTCAGCGGCCCCGAGGGAAGCGCAAGGAACTCAATCGCGAAGCCGGGCGCTCGGATCTGGGCGATCATCGCGCGAATCGGCGCGAGGCTTCCCCACCAAGCGGCGATCGCCACCACGACCATGAGGGCCGCGGTTCGGCCGCCAAACGCCAGCCAACTCTTCAATCCGGCGTGTTCGCGCCGCGGGATGCGATAGCCGTAAATCAAATAGGTCACGACGCCGGCCAAGCAGCCCCAGATCAGCGGGTTCTCTGCCTCCGCCGCGAAGAACGCTCCCGCGCCGACGGCCATCGCCACGCCGACGGCGGTCGCGCTTCGTCTGGAACCACGCAGCCCCAGCGCGACGCCGCTTGCGAGCAAGCCGATGCCCAACCCCGGAACGATGTTCGATCTTCCCGCCAGCAGCAGCGCAGCGATGCCTGCGAACACGACTCCGAGCAGCAGTCCCGACAGCCGATTGATCCAGCGACGGCCGAGAAAGGTTCCGCTCGCCGCGGCGAGCGCCACCACGGCAATTTTCGTAGCGGTGAGTTCCTTATAGACCACTTCGCGCTCGGCAAACGCGATCAGCGCACGAGTGCCGATCGCCAAGACCGTCACTCCGGCCATTAAGGCCCAGGCAGGCACCTTACGCGGCGTCGCGGGTTCATCGCTCATGGGGCGGCAATTGCCAGGGGACATGTACCGGGTACGCGGGCCCGCGCTCCTGTCGACGCGCAGCCGCGAGGGGAGGCACGGTCAGACCTTGATCGTTATATCGCGCGGTTGGGAACCGCACTGCTTTTGTGCTGACTATCGCCCGCCGCAGCCTGCTTCCCGACCTTCCTCTCGCTAGCTAGAATGGCGGGCTTTACTCCGACGCACCTCGAAGGCCGGCGGTTCCGCCGGCGGTAGGCAGCGTTTGGCAATTCCGTGAGGAACCGGGCCTTGATCCGTTCTCATACCTGCGGCGAGCTGACGGGCGACGCCGTTGGCCGCAAAGTCACTCTGACCGGCTGGGTCGACAGCTACCGCGATCACAGCGGCGTGCTGTTCGTCGACCTGCGCGACCGTTACGGTAAGACGCAGATCGTGTTCAACCCCGAGAGCGGCGCCGAGGTGCAAGAGCTGGCCCGCTCGCTCCGCACCGAGTGGGTGATCGCCGTCGTCGGCACGGTCTCCGCGCGGCCCGAGGGAACGATCAATCCCAAGCTGCCCACCGGCGAGATCGAGATCCTGGCCGCCGAACTCACGGTGCTCAACCGTAGCCTAACGCCCCCCTTCCAACCGGGCGCGAAGGAACTGCCGGGCGAGGACCTGCGGCTCAAGTATCGGTATCTCGACCTGCGCCGTCCGGAAATGCAGCGCTCCCTCATGCTCCGGCACCGGATCGTGAAGGGGATGCGCGACTACTTCGACGACCAAGGTTTCTTGGATGTCGAAACGCCGATGCTCGGCCGCAGCACGCCGGAGGGCGCGCGAGACTTTCTGGTGCCAGCTCGGCTGCACCACGGTTCCTACTATGCGCTGCCGCAGTCGCCGCAGCTCTACAAGCAGATCTTGATGATCGCCGGCTACGACCGCTACGTGCAGGTCGCCCGCTGCTTTCGCGACGAGGATCAGCGGGCCGACCGCCAGCTCGAGTTCACGCAACTTGACGTGGAGATGTCGTTCATCGATCTGGAAGACATCATCGGCGTCATCGATGGCTTGGTCGCCAAGCAGGCCAAGGAAATCCTCGGCATCGATGTCGCGCTGCCGCTGCCGCGGATGAGCTACGACGAAGCCATGGAGCGCTTCGGCCACGACGCGCCCGACCTGCGGTTCGGCATGGAGCTGACCGATCTGACCGACCTGGCCAAGGAGGCCGAGTTCCGCGTATTCCGCGATACGGCCGACAACGGCGGCCGCGTGCGGGCAATCAACGCCGTGGGCGCCGCGGCCAACTACTCGCGCAAGGGAATCGACGACCTCACCGCCTGGCTCACCCAGAACTCGGCGGCCAAGGGGCTGGCCTGGTTCAAGGTGGAAGAAGGGGGCAAGCTCGCCTCGCCGATCGCCAAGAACTTCGCCCCGGAGTTGCTCGAGCGGATTCGCGAGCGGCTGAACGCCAAGGCCGGCGATCTGTTGCTGGTGGTGGCCGACAGCTACGACGTGACTTGCCGGGCCTTGCACCTGCTGCGGAAGCGGCTGGCCGACGAGCTCAAACTCTTCGACCCCAAGACGATGAACTTCTCCTGGGTCGTCGAGTTCCCCATGTTCGCCCGCGACGAGGAAACAGGCGGCTGGGCGGCGATGCACCACCCGTTCACCGCCCCACGCAAGGGGGATGAAGAGTACCTAAAGTCCGATCCGGCCCGCTGCCGGGCCCAAGCCTACGACTTGGTGATCAACGGCCTCGAGGCCGGCGGCGGCACCATTCGTATTCATGACAGCGAACTGCAGCAGCACGTGTTCGACCTCTTGGGCATCGAACGCGAGGCGGCCAAGGAGCGCTTTGGCTTCCTGCTCGAGGCCTTGCAGTTCGGCGCGCCCCCCCACGGCGGCATCGCGCTGGGCATCGACCGCTGGGTGATGCTTTTCGCCGGGTTGGAAAGCATTCGCGATGTCATCGCCTTCCCCAAGACCCAGCGGGCCACCGACCTCATGACGGGGGCCCCCGGCCTGGTCGACGCCAAGCAATTACGTGAGCTTGGCATCAAGGTCGATCGCGGGTAGGCTTTTGCTAGGTGCGGTGACTTTTTGGAATGAAGGAATTGCCCGGCGGCTCACTCGAGCGGCCGGAATCCCGGTTGTCTTTGGCTGAACGAGGCCCCGCATATGCCCGTTTTGGCAGCCGCTCGCCCAGAGCTTCGAGCGACCGGGAGAATTGGATTCTTGCACAGTAGGCGGTTATGAGATTGCTTCGTCGTAGCGCATGGATGCGTCAATGGCTCGATCCCATTGCCATGGCCTTGGCGGCCGTTGCCGTTGTGGTGGCCGTCGGTTGCCCTGCCCGGCAGATTTCTCGTCGTACGCCGCGTGAAACCCCGCGGCCCCGCACCACCACCGCGCCTCCGGCCGCGGCACACGCCAGCGTCGCGCCGTTGCTCTCGGCCATGGCCATCGGCCAAACCGGGAATCAAAAAATGCGCGAGAGGATCAAAAAGTCGGCCCGCCGGCGACCAGTGTTGCCGGTGGAACCGATTCCGGTGGACCCGAACACGGTGCCCACCGTCGAACTGACCGAGCAACTGCAGGGGGCCTGTTGGTTCAAGGTCGGCGACGAGTTCCCCGACCTGCAGCTTCCGAGCCTGGACGGCGCTGCCAAGCCGCTTTCCGGCCTAACCGGCGGAAAGCTAGCCGTGGTGGTGATCTGGTCGCCGGAAAACGTTTACGCGCGCGAGGAAGTGGCCGACTTGCCTAAGCTGCTCGAGCCGTACGGCGACGCCGTAACCGCGGTGGCGATCGGTTGGGGAGCGCCAGCCGAGGCTGTTCGCGAAGCCGTCGAGCCGCTGGGGCTGAAATACCCGGTGCTGGTCGATACTGATCGCGCGGGCCTGCCGGCAAAGGAAACCCTGTTTCTGCCGCAGACCTACCTGCTCGACGCGGATCGCAAGGTGATCTGGTTCGATGTCGAGTATTCAAGCAGCACCCGCCGCCAACTGAAAAAGGCCCTGCGGGTCACCCTCGGGCAATAAGCCCGGCTCTGCCTGCCCCTTTGCAAGTGGCACAAGGCTTCTCCTAACTTGTGGCACAGGCTTCCAGCCTGTGTGGTCAGACCTAGCCCCAGCCATTCTCAGGCACCAAGGCAGGCCAGACAGGCTAGAAGCCTGTCCCACGAGGAAACAGGCAAGATGCCTGTGCCACGAAGACTGGCTGGCAGCCTGTCCCCCGGGAGCGTTGACGCTTCTTGCCTGCGCGTGTTACGTTTGCGGCCTGGGGATTTCGCACTCGGTTCGTAGGTTGGGAAAGCAATAAATCATGGCGCATGAGGTCACGCTAATCACGGGCGACGGCACCGGACCCGAACTAGCCGAGGCGGCCCGCCGCTGCGTGGATGCCACGGGCGTGTCGATCAAATGGGATGTGCAGGAAGCCGGCGTCGATGTCATGGAACGGCTCGGCACTCCGCTGCCCGACGGTGTGCTCGAAAGCGTGCGCCGCACCAAGTGCGCCCTCAAGGCCCCGATCACGACCCCGGTGGGCACCGGCTTCCGCAGCATCAACGTGCATCTGCGACAGGCCCTGGGCCTGTATGCCTGCGTCCGCCCCTGCAAAATCTATCCCGGCGTCCGCAGCTTCTTTGGCCACGTGCCGGTCGACTTGGTCATCGTCCGCGAGAACACCGAGAGCTTGTACGCCGGCGTCGAGTTCGAGCGCGGCAAGCCCGAGACGGCGGAGTTGATCGACTGGATCAACAAGAACTCGGAGCGGAAGATCAAGACCGGTCGCGAGGAGACCGGCATCACGATCAAGTCGATCAGTGAATCGGCCACCGAGCGGATCGTGCGCTATGCGTTCGAGTATGCCCGCAAGCACGGCCGCGAGCGCGTCACTTCGGTTCACAAGGCGAACATCCTCAAATTCACCGACGGGCTCTGGCTCGAAGTCTCGCGCAAGGTTGCGGCCGAGTACCCGGACATCGAGTTCGAGGACCGCATCGTCGACAACATGTCGATGCAGCTCGTGCAGAAGCCTGAACTCTACGATGTGCTCGTGCTGCCGAACCTGTACGGCGACGTAATCAGCGACCTGGCGGCCGGCCTGGTCGGCGGCCTGGGCATTGCCCCGGGCGCCAACATCGGTCCGGGCGGCGCGGTGTTCGAAGCCACCCACGGCAGCGCCCCTAAATACAAGGGGCTCAACAAGGTCAATCCCACGGCCCTCATCCTCTCAGGCATGCTCATGCTCGAGTACCTGGGCGAAGAGACGGCTGCTCGCCGGCTCGAAGCGGCGGTCTCGGCGGTGATCGCCGAAGGCAAGGACGTGACCTACGACCTGAAGCCCAACCGCGACGATCCGACCGCCGTGGGGACACGCGAAATGGCAGCCGCCATTTGCAAGCGGCTCGAAGGCTAAACGCCGCGTTGTCGACCACGTGAAACGACATTGGTCCGCAGAGCAGGCCCCACGTGTAGGGTCCGCTTTGCGGATCTTTCGTCTTCTTAGAGCGTCTAACTCGCCGGATTCCAAGGAGCTGTCGCGACACAACGATCCTTGACGGCGGTAACCATGGCGTCTCGAGCTGTCTAAGGTCGTTCCCCCCCGTCATTGACGGGGGGCTAATAAACGCGGCAACCTACGAGTTGTCGCCGTCGAGCAAGCGGCCGATGCCGCCGAGCAGGGAGCCTTCTTCTTTGCCGCCGCGGCCCAGGCCCGGCGCAGCCGCCATGATGCGGCCGGCCAGTCGCGAGAACGGCAGCGACTGGCACCAGACCTCGCCCGGGCCGGTGAGCGTGGCGAAGAACATGCCTTCGCCGCCGAAGAAGGTGTTCTTGATGCCGCCGACGAACTGAATGTCGTAGCGCACGCTCGGCGTGATCGCCACCAAGCAGCCGGTGTCGAGCCGGAGTTGCTCGCCGGCCTGCAGCGTGCGGCGCATCAGAGTGCCGCCGGCATGGATCAAGGCGACGCCGTCGCCGGTCAGCCGCTGCATGATGAAGCCTTCGCCGCCGAATAGGCCGGTGCCGATCCGCTTCTGAAACGCGATGCCGATCTGCACGCCGCGCGCGGCGCAGAGAAACGAGTCTCGCTGGCAGATGATTTCGCCCTTCCACTGATCGAGGTGCATCGGCACGATCTTGCCGGGAAACGGCGAGGCAAAGGCGACCTGCTCGCGTGCCTGAGCCACGTTCTGAAACGTGGTGACGAACAGCGATTCGCCGGTCAGCGCGCGTTTGCCGGCGGCGGCCAGCTTCCCCAGCAGACCGCCACTTTGCGCCGAGGGGTCGCCGAAGGCCGTTTCCATCTTGATGCCCGAGGTCATGTACATCATGCCTCCCGGCTCGGCGATCACCATTTCGCCGGGGTCGAGGGTGACCTCGACGTACTGCATCTCCTCGCCGAAGATTTCATAGTCGATCTCGTCGGAACGCCGCCCGCCGCCGGTGGGCAAGCGCGGGGGTGCCCCGGCCGCAGTTCGACGCCGCGACGACAGCGTCGCCACATGGCGGGCTTCGGTCCAATCGGCCATGCCGGGTCCGTAGACGTAAGCGTCGTCTCCCCCGGCTCCGGGCAGCTTCGCCAGCAGTTCGTCGAGCGAAAGCGGCCCGACCGGGGCATTATTGACGGAGACATACCATTCTTTGGCGGCCATCGAGATCCTCGAGGGGAGCTGATCATGGCCGCCCATGAACCTGGCGGCCCGGCAAGTGATTCGCCCAGCCCCTCAAGCTATTGGCCCGAAGCGAGAATTGCCACCGCCGAAGGGGCGATGGCGATTGCCAATCGGCAATCGGTCGCCCGCGCCGACATCGTCGGGCAATTGGCTTAACTTGCGCGGCTTGCTGGGGGCTCGCTTTGCTCGACCCCAGCCACGCCCTGCCGGCGACCGTCAAATTCTGCTCGCAGAACTACAACCCCGAGCCAAACGAAGTGAGGTTCGTGTAGCTTAGGCTCGTGGAGAATGGGAACACCGCGTAGATGCCGCGTGTGAACACCAGATTGATGAAGTCGTCGGCCACGAGCAGTGGCCCCTTGGGCACGACCACAACGTCGGAATCCCCGAGCCAGATCTCGTCGGAGGGGGTCGGCCGCTTGGCGTAGAGCGCGCCTTGCACGTCGAGCATCGTGGCCATGAGCCGCCAGTCGTCGCCGCGGCGAAACACGACGATTTGCCGTAGGTTGGCGCCCACGTTCCAACTGCCGGACATGGCGATGGCCTGCGTCACCGTCGTCGGACCTTCGAGCGTGTAGCGGCCAGGCGTCTTCACTTCGCCGACCACGAACACGTAGCGCGGCGCCCGTTGGTAGAGCACCGGAATGACTTCGATCCCGAAGATCTCCGCGTTATAGCGCTCGTTCACCTCGCGCTCGAGTTCTTCGAGCGTGAGCCCTTGGACGGAAAACGTGCCCACCACAGGCAAGCCGATCGTACCTTCGGGGTTCACGCGAACGATGCGAGTCTGGCCGCCTTGGCTATAGCGGCTGTCGACGGCTTGCCGCAAATCTTCGAGCTTGGTGTTCACCCGCAGCGGGGCCACGGTGATGTCGGGGTTTTTGTAGTATTTGAGGAAGCCGTTGTAGAGCGCTTCGCGCAGCTCCGGCAGCGTGCGGCCGGTGGCCTTTACTTGCCCCAACAGCCGCACGGTGATCGTGCCGTCGGGCTGAATGATGCGGTTGCTGTTGAGCTCCGGATCGGTGAACGATTCGATCTGCACCTCATCGCCCACGTTCAGGCGGTAAGGCGTGGCCGTTTCTTCACGCGTCAGGCGGTAGAGAAACTCGAGCTGATCGTCGACGCGGAGCCGGTATTCCGGCACGTGCGCAATTCGCGCGCGGCCCACGTATTCGCCCTGGGCGTACATTTGGTAGGGCACGTTGCCCATGGCGCCCCAGTCTTGTTCACCGCAGCCGTCGGTGGCGGCGCCGTCGATGCCCTTGATGCAGTAGGGGGCTGCTGGGCCGAGCGACTGGCAAAGCTGCACGCGGCGCAAACCGGTCGCGGCGTGCAACAGCCGCGAAGTAGCAGGCAAGGACGACGAGCGGCCGAGCGCGCCGGCAGATCCGGACACGCGCGGGCCGCCTACGCCGTCATGGAGGATCAAGAGTGCGAAGCCCGTCATGCCGGCGACCAGGCCGCAGGCGGCCAGCCAACCCAGTCGGGGCTTGCGAAATGAGCGCAAGGTACGGTTCACGAAGGAGTGTTGTTTCGGTGGCAAGTGCATGGGCCTACTTCCTTGCGCTCCATGGCCAACTGATCCCAGACTTCCGCTCCGCCGCGCGCTGCGGAGTCGGTGCGGGGGCAGCGGCGGCGCCGCGCGACGCTTGCGCCGCCGGATCGAAAGGGGGCGCCGACTGCGAGAATGAGCGGGCATCGACAATGCGAATGGGCATGCCGACCGCCGACAGGGATTCCGTAGAAAGTGCGCCGCGGCTCGCGACGGCTTTGGCTTGTGCATCGGCGATCTGCGCCAACTGCGCGTCGCCAAGCTGTTGGCCGATCGCGGCCAGGTTCGTCCACAGCTCAGGCCGATTGGCCACCGGCGCGGCTTGTTCGAGCAACTGGCGAGCGTCGATCAGCCGACCGCGATGGGCATGCGCTACCGCGAGTTCGTTGGCCGCCAGAAAGTTCTGCGAGTCGGCCAACACCGCGGCTTGATAACAAGCTGCGGCACGAGGCAAGTACGACTCGACGGGCACTGCCCCCTTGGGCGACATGGCGGCCTGCAGCTTGCCGAGGCCGTAGAGCGCGATCGACGCGACCGGCTCTTGGCCGCAAGCCACGGCCAATTGCTCGGCGGCGAAGTTACAATAAGCCTGGCGAGCATCGTTGTACGTTGTTGGCGCGACTTCGCCGCCGCGCAGCAGCGGCGTGTCGTGCGAGGCCACGATCGTCGCCAGTTCGAGCTGCCGTGTTCCGCCGGAGGGAGGCGTGAAGTCGGCCGATTCTTCGATCGCCTGCAGACCGGCAGAGAGGGCGCGGGCGTGCTGATTGGTGTCGCGTGAACGATCGAGGGCGTCGGCCACGAGTCGCAGCGCGCGGAGAAAGTCGGCGCGGGCAGCGAAGTGAGCACCGCGAGCGCCGAGATCCGACGCGCGGGCCACGAGTTCTTGCGATTGCCTTAAGGCGGCCAGAGACTCGGGGTCGCTCAGGCGCTCGGTGAGCCAGGGGAGTGCTTCTTCTTCGGTTACCAGCGCGGCGTCGGAAGAAGGCGAAGGCGCTGGCAGCGGCTCTTCCATCTCGGCGGCCAAGGCGTCTAGCTGACGCTCGGCCTCGAAGGCCGCGGCCTGCACTTCGACCGGCAGCAACCGCGGCGGCTTGGGCGGCACGGCGGTCGAGTCCGGCAGGCAGGCGTTTTCTTCAGGGGTCGGTTTAAGAGCGCCGGAATAGGGGGACTGTGTGGCCAGGTGGATGGCGGCTAGGTCGACCTGAGCGCCTACGGGGGAAAATCCGTGTCCGAGCGAGGTTTCTTGATCGACGCTCACGTCGCCACAGCCCACCGCGGTCGGCAACCCGAGGGCCGTAGCGATTAGGCAGGGCTTAGCCCACCGACGAAGGCGTCGCATGTCTCATCCCTGAGCGAAGCGGCAGAAGTCGATTCCATTCAAGAGCGCGATCCAATCACGCTCCGCAGTTGTGAATCGTCAGCCTTGCGATGCTGGCATAGCAAAACCCCTCTGCGAAAGTGATCCCGGACGAAGGGTTGCTGCTGCGTCCGCTACAGGCGTCGCCAGCGGTCTTAAACGGTGGCCGATGGAGCCACCTTGTTCGTCACGAGGCTCAAAGTCGCAGCGGACTGGCAGAGTCGCGTTCGCGCTACGAACACGCGGGTGCAAGGGCCACCATTGTGACCAGGGTGCAAGCCGCCGCGACGACGAGATACAACCACGCATGCCGTGGAGGTACGAGCGGGGTGAGAAAGAGAATGAACTCAGCGGGCGGACAGAGAAATACCGCAATCAAGATCCAACCGACTAACAGAGGCGCGATCCAGGGAAACCAAGCCGACGGCGTGGAGTTGCGACGAGCGTCACCAGCCAAAAAGGACCCGCGCCAACATCGACCAAACTGAATAGGAACGCGGACAGCATCCCTCCCACGTGCACGTAGAGGACTGAGCGAGGAAGGTGGTGCAGGAATCGCTCGCGGTTCATGGGCCGCCAACTTTCTCTAGCCTGCCGCTTACGCCAGCGCCGCCCTGATCCGGCCGACCAGCGGATTGTCGCGGTCGCCGGAGCCGCGGAGTTGGAATAGGCTGGCCGCGAGGAAGCGGTCGCGCACTCCCGGCGCCAAAACGCCGTAGTCCTCGAGCACGGCCGAGCTGAACTTGTAGTCATGCGAGTCGTCTCCCTTGAGGAACACGAGCACGCGGGCAGCATCGATCAGCGTTTGGGGATTGCCGCCGGCCGTGAGATAGCCGAGCGCCTTCGCGGCGGCGGCCTGGCGGTTCTCGCTGATCGTGGCAAAGATTTCTGCCACGGCAGCCTGCGGTGACTTTTCGCTCGGCGCCTGGGGCTCAAAGGTGTCGAGGTGCAGGTCCGCCAGCTCTCCGCTCAAGCGGTCGCGGAAGAAGGTGAGAAACGCGGCATTCTGCAGCAGCATCAAGCGCCGCGTCTCGTCGACCGCGCATTGCTCGAAGGCGAACCGCAGGGCGTTGGTCGTCGTCACCGCATGCAGCGAGACGATGCCGGGCCGGCGGGCGAGCAACTCTCCCGCCGAGGCGAACAGCCCGTCCCAAATCGACTGCGGCGCCACCCCGCGGTTAATCAACTCCACAACCAACTCACACGCCCCGGCATGGTCGACCGAGCGCAGCGCGGCCAGCGTTTCGGCCGCCGCTTGCGGATTCGCCTGCCCATCAAGCCAGTCCCCACGGATTTTGCCCACGCGCTCCTGGTTCTCCCGCCAGGGCCGATCCGGCAGTAGGTCGGCCTGGTCGGGCCGCTCGCCGTCGTGCTGTAGCAGCGCGTAGGCCAGCGAGCGCAGCACCGGCTCGTTGTGATGCCAGCCAATGCAGCCCAGCGTCCGCCAGCTATTAGCGACGTAGATCGCCTTGTGTCCGATCGACCGAAAATCGCGGGCGCCGAACCGGCAGAAGACATCGAAGACTTCTTGCGCCCCGGCCGTGCGGGCGAGCGCCGCCACCGCGGCGTCGGCCGCCGGTTCGTCCCAGTGGTCCATCGCCGTGGTAAAGGCTTTGCTGGCCTGCGAGGCCTTAGGCATGGCGGCCTCGTTGACCGGCTTCATCGTCCAGTCGCCTTCCTCCACATCGCGCGCCTGCGACGACTTGAACTCGTCGAGCGCCCAGAAGATGGGAAGCCAGCGGTCGGCCGGCGGCGAATTCAGACTGGCCAGATGCGCCGAGTTGACCACCAGTACGGCGTGGAACTTGAAGCCCACCGCCGGGCGCGGCTGCACGTTGCGCACGCCGGCGAGCAGCAGCGCGGCCAGCACCTCGCGATAGGAGAGTCCCTTGTTGACGCGCTGGCCGACTTCTTCGAGCAGGCGATCGCGCGGCGTTTCCTCGAGCAACCGCACCAGCGGCTCAATCTCGGGCGAGAGCCGCACCATTTTCGGGTCGAGCTGCGACTCCTCGGCTGACACGGGTCGCAGCTTGCCGAGCGCGCCGAGGTCGCTCAGCCCCAGCATCGCTGCTCCGGATGCCGTGCCTGCCAGAAAGCCCCGCCGCGATGTTCGCATGCCCATCGTTTGCACCTCCGCCAGTGTGCTCGAGTTTGGCCGAATCTTGGCCGCTACGTCCAAGTATCGGCCGTCTGCGGACCCGAGGCAACCCGCGCTATTTCCCAGAGGAGAGACACACGATTTGCGCCTCGGGGAAGAGCGACTCAGCAGCCTCGAGATGACTCGCGGAGTCATTACGTGGGATCAGGATCGCTTGGATCGCCTCGTCCCCCCACAGGCGTCGAATTGCGCTGACCTTTGCAACACCGACCGCGTCAGCATTGGGCACGACGTTCTTCTCGAACGAACAGGGCGACTTGCGATTCGTGCCGAATGCTTCGGCGGTGACCATGCGTAGCTGGCTACCGGCCGAGGTGCGGAATTCTTGCCTGGCCAAGACCGTACGCCGCGCCCGGGCCAGCCAGGAGCACGAGCATGCCGCCAGTAGGACGAACAGAAGCACGCCGCGAAGCGAGAATCTGAGCCGCGCAAGTGGCAAGGTCATGGTCGGGCCGTTGTTTTAGAGATCCTCGCATGCCTGGGCAAGCTCCCCCCGTGCGGCTACATTCCAGGCTTCCATTCGCCCCATCCTGTCGCTCGCCCCGCATGTCTACGCCGCTCTCCCAGCGCCTGTTCGACGAACTCGACGCCCTCTGGCTTGTCGACCCGCATACGCACATCAACCCCCATGCGCCGGCGGCAAAACAGCTTGCCGACATCCTGGGCTATCACTACTACACCGAGCTCGCGCATTCGGCCGGCGTGCCACGCACGGAGATCGAAGATCCGCAGCTTTCGCCACGAGACAAGGTGCGGCGGCTGGCCGCGGGGCTCGCGCCGCTGGAGAACACGGCTCAATATCAGTGGCTGATCGAGATCCTGCAGCAGTTCTTTGGCTTCCCGTACGATCGGCTCACGCCTAACAACTGCGAAGAGGCCAGTGATCTGGTCGAACGGAAGGCCTCGTCCGCCGATTGGTCGGCCGAGGTGCTCCGGCACAGCAAATTGCGCGCAGTGTTTCTGACCAACGATTTCGACGATCCGCTGACGGGCTTCGACACCTCGATCTACGTGCCTTGCTTGCGCACCGATGAGTTGGTGTTCCATCTGGCGCGGCCGACAGTACGCGCACGGCTGGCTAAGTCGTCCGGTGTCGAGCCGACGAACGCTGCGAGCCTGAAGCGTGCGCTGGCGGCGCGCTTCGAACACTTCGTTGCGCGCGGCGCCCGTGCGTGTGCGATTTCGCTGCCGCCCGATTTCGTGGCCGCGCAAGTCCCCGCCGAGGAAGCCGAGCGGGAACTGGGGCGCTTGCTCACCCAAGGCGAAGTGTGCGATGCGCTCACCCGCAACCGCGTCAGCCAGTTCGTATTCTGGACGCTGGCCGAGCTGTGCCGCGAGTATCGCCTGCCGTTCGACCTGATGATCGGCGTGAATCGCGCCGTGTACCCGGGCGGCGTCTTCCAAGGCCAAGACCTGTACGACAGCCGCGTCTCGCTGATCCAATACCGCGAACTGTTCAACGCCTTCCCGCAGGTGACGTTTCCGATTTCGGTCCTGGCCAGCGTGACGAACCAGGAACTGACGAGCTACGCCTGGATTTTCCCCAACGTGGTCACCTGCGGCCACTGGTGGTATTCGAACACCCCCAGTCTGATCGAGCGCGATCTGGCGCACCGGCTCGAGGCGGCGCCGCTCACGAAGCAGATCGGCTACTACAGCGACATGTACAAGCTGGAGTTTGCCTGGCCCAAGTTCCGCATGTACAAAAGAGTGCTGGCCAAGGTGCTCGCCGAGCGGTTCGTTTTGGATCGCGGCTGGAGCGAAGAGCGGGCACTTGCGCTGGGGCGGACTCTGCTCATCGACAACGTAGCGGGCATTTTTGGCGAAACCGCGCCTCCTGCCCAAGCCTAAATTACCCTTTTCTACGCCGGAGTTGTCTTCCATGTCGTCCTTGCGTGTCAGGTCGGGAATTGCGCTGCTGGCTGCAATGCTTTTCAGCGTGGCTGCCTGCCAGACGCGCCCTCCGGTTCCCACGGATGAAGAAAGGGCGGCTCAATTCAAGGAAAACCGAGCGGCTGACAAAGAGGCGTTTCTCAAGGAGGTTGCCGGTGGGGCCGTTTCCTTCGATCTGAAGACGAGGGTGCCCGACGACTCCTGGCTCGAGGCCCTGGCCGGCAAGCCCATCGTTTCGCTCGATCTCACGAGCCAGCCGATCGGCGACAAGGGCCTGAAGGCCTTGGCCGGCAATTCCACTTTGAAAGTTCTTAAGCTGGAAGGGACCAACATTTCCGATGAGGGGATGCCGGCCCTGAGGAGCATGACCGAGCTCGAAGACCTGACGCTCAATGGCGAGGTCGAGGACGCCGGGCTCGCCTCGATCGAAAACCTGACCAAGCTCCGCAACCTGCTGTTGAGTGACAAGGTCACTGATCAGGGCTTGCCGCACTTGTCCAAACTGACGGAACTCGAGACGCTCGGGCCGCTGGGCCGCGGAGTCAGCGGAGCGGGCATTGACGCGCTGTTCCCCCTGCAGAAGCTCGTGGCCCTCCAGTTCTACAACGCGAACCTCACCGACCAAGATCTCGACAAGTTGGCCAAGTTTCCCGAGCTCAATTCCGTATCGCTCATTGGCACCAAGATCACCGATGCAGGCTTGATGAAACTGACCAAGCTTCCCAAGCTGAAGGTGATCATGGTCGGCAGCACGCCGGTGACGCCCGAAGGTATCGAGAAAGCCAAACAGGCTCGGCCCGACCTCGAAATCACTCGTTAGCTCGAAGCTTTCCCCACCTTAGGATTTGTCGTTTTGCCCAAATGCGCCCTGATTACCGGCATCACGGGCCAAGACGGCTCCTACCTCGCGGAGTTGTTGCTCGGCAAGGGCTACGAGGTGCACGGCCTCGTGCGTCGCTCCAGCTCCTTCAACACTTCGCGGTTGCGCGCCATCTACGAAGATCCCCACGTCGAGCATGCCCGGCTGAAGCTGCACTACGGTGACATCACCGAATCGGCCTCGCTCGCGCGGCTGATCGACGAGGTGGCCCCGACCGAGATTTACAATCTGGCCGCGCAGAGCCATGTGCGCGTTTCCTTCGACCAGCCGCTCTACACGGTGCAAACCGCGGCTTGGGGCGCACTTGCGGTGCTCGAGGGCGCCCGCAATCTGGCCCGCCGGCAGGAAGTGCGGTTCTACCAGGCCTCGTCCAGCGAAATGTATGGCCAAGCGGAACAGGCGCCGCAAACCGAGGCCACGCCCTTCCACCCCCGCAGCCCGTATGCCTGCGCCAAGGTGTTCGCCTTTCATCAAACGGTGAACTATCGCGAGGCGTATGGGCTGTTCGCCTGCAACGGTATTCTCTTCAACCACGAGTCGCCGCGCCGCGGCGAAACCTTTGTCACCCGTAAGATCACGCGGGGGGCCACTCGCATCAAAGAGGGCCTGCAAGACAAGCTCTTTCTCGGCAACCTGCAAGCCCGCCGCGACTGGGGCTTCGCCGGCGACTACGTCGACGCCATGTGGCGGATGCTGCAGCGGGACGTGGCCGACGACTACGTGGTGGCTACGGGCGAGATGCACTCGGTGCAAGACTTTCTCGAGCAGTGCTTCGGCCGGCTCGACCTCGACTGGCGAAAGCATGTCGAAGTGGACCCGCGCTACTACCGGCCGAGCGAAGTCGACCGTTTGGTCGGCGACGCGGGCAAGGCGCGCCGTGAGCTCGGCTGGACCCCCGCAACTTCGTTTAGCGAACTGGTGCGGCTAATGGTCGATGCCGACTGGCAACTGGCCCGCCAAGAAAAGGAACTGGGCGGCGCGGTTGGTTGAACGCCGGCTCAATGACCACGGGCTTATCCTGAGAAGCCGATCGAAACGAGCGCATTTTCGACGAGGTGCCCATGAAACTCACGTTTGTTTCCGACGGGTACTGGCGAGCGCGGCGGGGGATCGAGCAGGCGCGCGAGACGATGGCCGTCACGGTGCGCGAAGAATATGCCGAACGTTTGGCCGAGGCGAGCCCTGCGGAGCGCGCGGAGCTCGAGCTTGAAATACTGGCCGTGATCAAGGCGCGACTGAAGCCGCCTTCGCCATCGGCGTTCTACTGAGAACCCGACGCGAGTGCGTTCAGTTGCGGTGGATTCCCCCCCCCTCATTGACCGGGGCAAATGAAATGGGGAGCGGCGTAGTTAGCCCCCGGCGAGTCGCCGGGGGGCAAGGATCGTTGCTGCGGAAGAGCCCGTTGGAACTCGGTTGAGTTGGGCCTCGAGTCGAAAAACTCGCGCTGGACCACCCCTGAGTCCGCGGGCAACCGGGCATGGTATCGTAGCCGCATGGAAGACTTCTTGCGGTTTACCGGCGCGATGCCCCGAGATCCGGCCGTCGCGGCTTGGTTCGCCGACGAGTCTCACCCCTTGCGGCGGATGGTTCAGCCCTGGTTCGAGCACATGCGCCGCTGCGGGGCCGACGTTGGCGAACTGCTGCACGATGGCTGCCCCGTTGCTTGCGTGCAGGATGCGCCGTTCGCCTACGTCAATTCGTTCAAGGCGCATGCCAACGTCGGCTTCTTTCACGGAGCTGCGCTCGCTGACCCCGCCGGTTTGCTCGCAGGCGCCGGCAAGCGGATGCGCCATGTGAAGCTGCGGCCCGACGAAGACGCGAGCGAAGAGGCGCTGGCCGAATTGATCGCCGCGGCCTATCAAGACATTCAACGGCGTCTTCGGTAGCCAAGGGCTCCGTGACGGCTAAGGCTTCGACCTTGCTACACGATCGCAGCGGGGCTGGCTTCGTCTGGAAGGCCGGCGAAGCGTACTTCCCCCGTTTCTTTTTGCTCCCAGCCTGCGCCGCCAGGCGAAAAACCTGGTCGGCTAAATTTTTAGCCGAAGGGGATTGACGGCCGATGTCTCTTGTGGCTAAAAAATTAGCCACACGTCGATGCTGGCCCAAAGCCCACGGGAGACGCCATGGCGCAAGGATTCGAAGAACCGCTCAGCCGCCGCGAGCGGCAGATCATGGACATCGTGTACGTCCTCGGAGAAGCTACGGCGCTCGATGTCGTGCAGCGACTCCCCGAAGCGCCCAGCAAAACGGCCGTCCGCACGTTGCTCGGCATTCTCGAGAACAAGGGGCACCTAGAGCACGAGTCGCGCGGCGGGGCCTATGTCTATCGGCCCACGCGAGCCCGCGAGGCCGCGGGGCGCTCCGCGCTGCGGCGCGTGCTCAAGACCTTCTTCGACGGCTCGCTCGAACAGGCCGTCGCCGCCCATCTGGCGGACGAAGAACAGCTTTCCGCCGCCGAACTCAAGCGGCTGGCCAGTCTCATTCAACAAGCGCGCAAACAGGGGAAATGAACATGTCACACGCACTCGCTGCCTGGCTGGTCTCGATCTCCACGTGGCCCGAGCCGGCCCAATGGGCGCTCAAGGGCTGCCTGCTGCTGACGCTTGGCGTCGCGGTTTCGCTCGTGCTTGCCCGTCTGAAGTTGTCGGCCGATGTGCGACATCGCGCTTGGGCCTGCACCCTGGGGAGCGCGCTCGTGCTGCCGGTGTTGGCCGCCGCTTTGCCGGGCTGGACGCCGACCTGGACCGCGCCGCCAGCTCTCGATGCCTTCGTGGCCGCAAGGCCTGCGATCGTCGCCGCCGCGACGAACGAAGCGGTTGCTGAGTTGCCGGCCATCGCCACGGTGGCCGCGGTTACAGCGCCTCAAACGTTTGAAGAAAGTGCCGCCGTGCCGGCCTCGACTCCGGTTGCCGTTCCGGTTCCTTTGAACTGGAGCAGGCTGCTGCTGAACGTCTGGCTTGTCGGCGCTGCGGTCGCGCTCGTGCCCGTGATCGGCGGAATGCTCAGCCTGGCCCGATTAGGCCGCCGCGCTCGGTCGACTTCGTCGCCCAAGGCACTCGCCGCTTTCGAGCACGCCTCGCGCGACCTGGGCGTGCGCCGCCGCGTGCGGCTATGGACGAGCGACGAGCGCTCGATGCCGATGACCTGGGGCTGGCTGCGTCCGGTCGTGCTCTTGCCGGCGGACGCCAATTCCTGGACTGAGGAGCGCCTGCACGCCGTGCTCTGCCATGAGTTGGCGCATGTGGAGCGGCGCGATCCGCTCGTGCGACTGATCGCGCAAGCGGCGCGGGCCACGTATTGGTACTTTCCGCTCGCCCACCTGGCTCTCAAGCGCTTGGAGCGCGATCAAGAGTTCGCCTGCGACGATCGGGCCGTGCTCGCAGGGCAGCGGCCGGTGGAATACGCCAAGCATTTGCTGGCCGTGGCCAGCGCTCGTCCTGCCCCGCGCTGGGCGCCTTCGGCGGCGCTCGCCATGGCGCGCCCCAGTCGGCTCGAGCAACGGCTGCGGGCACTCTTTGATTCACAGCAATCTCGCGAGCTCGGCGCCCGCCGGGGCCGGCTCGCCGCCTTTCTCGTGACGGCTCTCGGCTGCATGACGCTCGCCACGGTACATCCCCAGCTCATGCAGGCCGAGCAGCCGACCGCAAAACAGGAAGCGACGCCTGAACAGGTCGACTTCGACCAACTGAGGGCACGTTTGCTCGAGCGCTACATCTCCAAGCCGGACGAGCGCAAGCTGCTGGGCGGGGCTATTCAAGGCATGCTGCAGGCCCTCGACGATCCTCATTCCAGCTACCTCCCGCCGGCCGATTGGAGCGAGCTGCAGGCGCACGTGCAGGGCAACTTGGCCGGCGTGGGGGTGGCGATCAAGTCGGATCAAGGCAAGGTGTTCATCGACCAAATGCTGCCGGGCTCGGCGGCGGAGAAGGCCGGCGTTGCCGCCGGCGACCAATTGATCAGCGTCGACGGCAAGGCGGTCGACGCCGGAAACATTCGCGCCGTAGCACAAGCCGTGCGTGGCGAAGCGGGCAGCGCCGTAGTGTTGCGGATCATCCGCCCCGGCCAAGCGGAACGCGACCTAACGGTGGTGCGGGCGGCGCTCGCGCTCGCGCGGAACGCCGTCCAGGGATTCGCTCGCCAGCCGAACGGCGACTGGCAGTACTGGATCGATCCCGAGCACAAGATTGCGTTCGTCAGCATCCGCGAGTTTACCCCGGGCACCGCGGCAGAAGTTCGTACGACGCTCACCAAGCTGAAGGAAGAAGGGCTGCATGGATTGTTGCTCGACCTCCGGCATTGCCCCGGCGGTCTGCCGGATGAAGCCCTCGACGTGGCGCGGCTGTTTGTCAAGGAAGGCGACGTGTTGACGACGGTCCGTACGCGGGGAGAAGAGACCAAGGTCTTCAAGGCGGATGGCGACGGGGTCTTGCGCGGTCTGCCGCTGGTCGTATTGATCGACCAAGGCACGGCCTCGGCCGCGGAATTGCTCGCAGGAGCGCTCGATGAAAAAGCGGGGGCAGCTCTCGTCGGCACCCGGACTTACGGGAAAGGCTCGATTCAAGAACTCGCTTCGCTGGGCGAAGGATTGGGCGGCGTAAGGCTCACCGTCGGCGAATATCGCCTGCCCAGCGGCCGTGCGGTGCAGCGCACGGACGACAGTCCCAACTGGGGCATCGATCCGACCTTTTATAACTACGTGCCGATTGAACCCGCACAGATGGCAGCGGTGCAGGAAGCAATTTTGCGTGGCAGAGCTGCTGCCGCATCGCCAGCGGACGGATCCGACCCGCAATTGGCCGCCGGACTTAAAGCCCTGCAAACGCGGCTGAAGTCGGGGCATTTCGCTGCCGTCGGCAAACCGGTTCCGGAGATTCAGACGTCTTCGGCGGAGCGACTCAAGGCCGTTGAAGCGCGACGTACTGAGTTGTTGTCGCAGATTAAGCAACTCAACGATGAACTCGAGAAGCTGCAAGCGGCGAAGTAGCCGCTTGAGAAACGCTCGAATGTAGCGCAACGAAAACGCCGCGCGCGGGTGCTGGGAACCCGCGTGCGGCGCTTGTTTCGACCGGCCTTTCGGCCGATCGACTGCAGTACACTTCAGTAACTGCTATCGCTGACCGCGACCCACCGCCGCGCCGACGCCAGCGCCAATCGCGGCGCCTTCTCGACCGCCCACCGCGCCGCCAATCGTTCCGCCAATTACGGCGCCCTGGCGAGCCCCCGGATCGCGGATGATCGGCCGCCCGTAATAGCCACCGCCATAGTAGCCGCCGCGGCCATAACCCGGCCCGTTAACGCCACGGTAACCCGAGTAGTAGCGCCGCGGACCGTAGTAGTTTTGGTCATAGTAATAGTCGTTGTTGTCGTAATAGTAGTTGGACCCGCGATTCGAATAGGTCGGGTTGCGGTAGGCATAGTTCGCGCCATAGGGCACCCACTGATTCCCACGCCAGATCACCCAGCTATTGCGCGGTGTCCAATACCACCACGAGTTGTTGTGCCAGCGGTAACGCCAGCGATTTCCGTCCGGACGAGCGGCAGCCGCTCCCACGGCGACATTCGCCCCAGGGGCGTTAACTCGCAGGTCTGCATCGGCAGGATTGCCGTCCCCTTCGACATCGACTTGAACGCCTCCCGGCGCTGCAACGTCTACGTCGGCATTGGTGGCGGCATCGACCGCAGCGCCAATTGCTCGGCGAACCGGACCTCCGGGTCGCTGAACGTCGCCATCTTGCTGGGCGAACGAGCTAGTTCCTAGTAACAACGCGCCGCCCACGGCCGCGCCCACAGTCAAAGTGCGAAACATCGATTTCCTCCCGGCGAACAAAACAGAGCTAAAGGGTCTAGTACTCTTCAAAGCAGGTTCCGTTCCAAATCAGCCCGTGCGGGAAAACAAGCGAGCTAACTCCCGAAAAGCCGCCGGTTTTCGGCTGATTTCGCCTCCAAGTCGCCAGTGCCGAGTGGCCGCTGGACAACCACGGCGACGGACCTCCGTGCAGGCCGGCGCGCCGCTTTCGTGGCAAAACCTTGTGATGAGGCCTGAATCGCACGATTCTTATATGCTGAACATCCCTGACTGAGCCACTGTTTGCCGCTTCTCGAGCGAATTCTGCGTTGGACCATCCTCTGCTCCTTTGGTCGATTCGGCTGGCGCTGGTCGGCTATTTCGCGGCGATCGGGGCGCAACTCGCCTTTGCACGAAACGAGTATTGGCAGACCGCGCGGGCAGCCTGGACCATCGGCTGCGTGCTCTACGTCGTGCATGTCTTGGCGGCGTTCCATTTCGCGCACGAGTGGCGGCACTCGGCAGCCTACGATCACACAGCGCGTCAGACGCAAGCCATGACCGGCGTCAACTGGGGCGGCGGCGTGTGGCTGAACCATCTTTTCACCTTGGTTTGGATCGGCGATGTCGCGCTCTGGTGGCTCGCCCCGCAGCGTTACTTGAACCGCCCTCGCTGGGCCACGCTGGCCGTGCAGGGCTGGCTGGGGTTCATTGCCTTCAATGCCACCGTGGTGTTCGGCCAGGGTTGGGTGCGTTGGCTGGGCGTTGTGTCCTGGCTGGCGTTGGCCTTCTTGCTCTGGCGATGTCGGCGCGGCGAGTCAAAGGCGTAAACCCTGCCCCTTGCCCGCCGGCTAGCGGCAGGAACTAATGGAAGCTGCCTCTGCTTCTTCGCCGCGAGCCTCCTGCATGCACCACGACCACCCCGTCGCCTATCTCACCGCCGGTGGGGCCGGCATGTTCTGCGGTAGCTGCATGCGCGACAACACGCTCGTGGCCGAACTGCACAAGCTTGGCTGTCCCGCGCTGCTCATTCCCACTTACACCCCGATTCGCACCGACGAGCAAGATGTCAGCGAGCAGCAGGTGTTCCTGGGGGGAATCAACATGTACCTACAGCAGAAGTCGGCGCTGTTTCGGTACTTGCCTTCGTTCCTCGACCGCTGGCTCGACCAGCCCTGGCTCATTCAAAAGCTCTCGGCCCGGCAGATCAAAGTCAACGCGCGCGACCTGGGGGAGATGGCCGTCTCGGTCATGCGCGGCGAACATGGCAACCAGCGCAAGGAAGTGCAGCGTCTGGTGCGCTGGCTCGCGTACGACGTGCGGCCGCGACTCGTGAACCTGAGCAACGTAATGATCGCCGGCTCGGCGCCCGCAATGAAACGCGAACTCGGCGTGCCGGTGTTGGCCACGCTGCAAGGCGACGACTTGTTCCTCGAGGAACTCGAAGAGCCGTATCGTAGCCAGGCCTTGGCCGAAGTCCGCAAGCTCGCGCAGCACATCGACGGCTTTTTGGTCTTCACCAAGTACTACGCCGATTTCATGGCGGAGTACTTGCAAGTCCCCCGCGAGAAGATGCACCTCGTGCCGATGGGCCTGCGGCTTGACGACGCGGCGCTCGCGCCATCTCCGCCCGTCTCGCGTCCGCCAACCGTGGGCTATTTTGCGCGGATTTGCCCCGCCAAGGGCTTCCATCTGCTCGTCGACGCATTTCTTCGCTTGCGGAAAATGCCAGGCCTTGAGCAAGCGCGCCTCCACGCGGCCGGATGGCTGGGAGAGGGAGACCGCACGTTCTACGACGAGCAACTCGCCAAGTTGCGGGCAGCCGGGGCGGAGGGACACTTTTGGTACGCCGGCGCAGTCGACCGGCAGCAGAAGTTCGAATTTTTGCGGGGACTCGACGCGTTCTCCGTCCCCACGACCTATCGCGAACCGAAGGGCATCTATGTGCTCGAAGCGCTCGCCGTGGGCACGCCGGTGGTGCAGCCGGACCATGGATCGTTTCCCGAGCTGATCGCGGCCGCCGGAGGCGGACAGCTCGTGCCGCCGCACGACGCGGGAAAGCTCGCCGACACGTTGTACTCACTGCTGCGCAATCCCGAGCTGCGTAGCGCGCTGTCCGCGGCGGGGCAAACTGGCGTGCGGCAGCGCTTCGCCGCCGAACAGATGGCGCGCGACACGCTCGCCGTGTATCAGCGTTTTCTCGAACCGGCTCGTCAACGTGCGACCACGACGGCGCAGTGAGCAGTGGCCTGCGTAATAGTGTGTTTACACTATTACACTTCGGCGGTCGCCGTGCCCCGACGAAAAACGTTGGCTAGCGCGGCGCAAGATCCATGGCAAGAGCAGTCGTCCGATGCTGGCATCGCCTTGCGCAGAAACATTTTGCGAATCGCGCAGTCTTGCTTTACACCTTGCGGACGATTTTGCATACTAACGCCCTCAATCAGGGCGACTAAAGCGTTGGGTCGCCTTGCCGTTGCAGGCCGAGGAGCATCCTGAGTATGGCAAGACTGTCGATGAGCGAGTTGACGACCTTGCGATGGTCGTTCGAAGAAGATGTCGCTCGCTATGCGGCTTGCCAAGTTCCCGCCATCAGCGTGTGGCGCGAAAAGCTCTCGGATTTCGGCGAAGAGAAGGGCATCGAGCTTCTTCGCGACAATGGCCTCGAAGTCAGCAGCCTCTCTTGGGCGGGCGGCTTCACCGGCAGCGACGGCATGAGCTTTCTCGACAGCATGGACGACGCCGTCGAGGCGATCCAACTCGCGGAAGCCCTGGGCGCCCCTTGCTTGATCGTGCATTCCGGCTCGCGCGGCGGCCATACCCTCGGCCATGCCCGGCGGCTGCTCATTCAGGGCCTGCAGTATCTGGCCCCCATGGCCGGCGAGTGCGGCGTGACCCTGGGGCTCGAGCCGATGGCGCCCGAAAGCGCATCGAACTGGACCTTCCTGACCAGCCTGCAGGAGGCGGCGAAACTGGTGGAGGAAGCCGACTGCGACAACGTGGGGCTGGTGGTCAATACCTATCACTGGGGCTGGGACGGCAGCGCGCTCGAGCGGGCTGCGGCCTTGGCCGAGCGGATCTGCCTGGTCAAGCTGGGCGATAGCCGGCTCCCCCCCGATCGCGACCACTCGCGTTGCCGCTTGGGCGATGGCCACATTCCGCTCCGCAACTGGGTCGCCCGCCTCATGAACGCCGGCTACGACGGCGATTTTGATGTCGAATTGCGTGGCGAGGACATCGAGCCTAAGCAATACGACGCCGTGCTTCGCCAATCGAAGCACTTCTTCGATCGACTGCTCAATCAGGTCGCCGTTTAGTGGGGCGGCTTTTCTTGCGTGGCTTGGCCTTGGCCGCGTCAGTTTCTTTGGGCGGAAGGGTTTGCGCAAATGCTAGGCCTTCGTCTAGCCAGCGGCGCAGGTCGGCGTCGAGATCGATCGCCTCGGGCCCCACGAGTACCCAGCCCCGCATGGGCCGGCCGGTGATGTCGAACTCGCTTGTGTCGGGTTGGCTGCGGGCGTATTCGTAGCGCTCCTGCCCTACGCGCACGATGAGCGACTGGCCCCAGACGCCTGCAAACAAGCGGCCGTGCGTCAGCAACGCCAGGCCGCCGAACATGCGCTTCTCGGTCACGTCGCGCCGCTCCCGCAGCAGGTCTCTCACGCGTCCGGCCAAGGATTCGCTAAAGGGCATGGGGGAGTGCTCACGGGGAGTTGCGAACGGACGCTGAGGCCATCGTAGGGCATTCCGCAGCTCGGACAACGGCTTCCTCGTTCGCGTCGGAATTGTGGCCTCCCATGCGAACTTTTTTCTCTCGGCACGGCCGTTGCTTTCCCACGGTATCTCGCCGAAACCCTTGCTGGGCACTGCGTTCCACGCAGGAAATGCTCAACAAGTCGCCCAACGCTGCCTAGAAGTGCGGCAAGCCGCGGGAGAAGGGCTGGCTAACACGGCCAACCTCGGGCAAGGCGCAAGGTGCGACCAGACAACCGGGAATTCGTCAGCAGGGATGCTTGGCGAATCCTCGCTTCGGCCGCAATCCAAGACATTCGTTGGGCGGTTGCCAGAGCCGTTCCCACGGCGGAAAGCATCAGGCGTTATTTATGCGATTCGACGCGTACCAGTGCGAGGGCTTCTACGACGAGCTCTTCGAGGCCGATGGTCGGCCCCGCCATCGAGCCGAAACGCTCGTCAAGCGAATCGAGGGCCTTTCGAACGGCGAGCTCGCGCGGCGGCAAAAGTCGGCCGAGATCGCGCTCATGAACATGGGCATCACCTTCACGGTCTACGGCCACGACGCCGGCACCGAAAAGATTTGGCCCTTCGACATCGTTCCGCGCGTGATCGAATCGAGCGAATGGGAATACGTCGAACGTGGGCTCAAGCAGCGGATTCACGCCCTCAACCTGTTCATCAACGATTGCTACAACGAGCGCAAGATCTTCAAAGACGGCGTGGTGCCGGAAGAGCTCGTGTTCGGCAGCAAGTCGTATCGCGAGCAGTGCAACGGGCTCAAGCCGCCGCAGGGCGTGTGGTGCCACATCACGGGCACCGACCTGGTGCGCGACGCCGACGGCCAGATCTACGTACTCGAAGACAACCTTCGCTGCCCCTCCGGTGTCTCCTACGTCCTCGAGAATCGCGAGGTCATGAAGCGGGCCTGCCCGCAAATGTTCAGCGGCCTGCGGGTTCAGCCCGTCGAAGACTATCCCGAGCGTTTGCTCGAGATGCTGCAATACGTCGCGCCGGCAGGGGTGAAAGAACCGACGGTCGCGGTGCTCACGCCGGGGCTGTTCAACTCGGCCTACTTCGAACACTCGTTCCTCGCTCAGCAGATGGGCGTGGAACTCGTCGAGGGCCCCGACCTCGTGGTCGTCGACGGCTATGTCCACATGCGAACCACGCAGGGGCTGCGGCGGGTGGACGTGATCTATCGCCGCGTCGACGACGACTTCCTCGACCCCGCCTGCTTCCGCACCGATTCGGTGCTCGGCGTGAAGGGGCTGATGGATGTCTACCGCGAGGGCCGCGTCGCGCTGGCCAACGCCCCCGGCACCGGCATCGCCGACGACAAGGCCGTGTACTCGTACGTACCGCAGTTCATTCGCTACTACTTGGGCGAGGACATGATCCTGCCCAACGTGCCGACGTACCTTTGCTCCGAGAAAAAGCAGTGCGACCACGTGCTGGCGAATCTCGACAAACTGGTGGTGAAGCCGACGGGCGAGTCAGGCGGTTACGGCATTCTGGTCGGCCCGATGGCAAGCTCCGAGGAGCGGGCCAAATGCGCTGACGCGATTCGCGCGAACCCGCGGAACTATGTGGCCCAACCGATGGTGGCCATCTCGCGGGCGCCGGCGATCGTCGGCGATCATTTCGAAGGCCGGCATGTCGATCTGCGGCCGTACATCCTTTACGGGCGCGACATCTATGTGTTGCCCGGAGGCCTGACGCGCGTGGCGATGCGCAAAGGGTCTTTGGTGGTCAATTCTTCGCAAGGCGGCGGCAGCAAAGACACCTGGGTGGTCTCGAACGGCAATGGAAAGCTGAACGGACACCATGCGGAAGCGTTGGCGGCCGTACGCACTGCTTGAGCGAAGAATCTAAGGCGTCCTTCCATGCTGAGCCGAGTCGCGGACTCGATCTTTTGGATCAACCGGTTGATCGAACGGGCCGAAAACGTCGCCCGCTTCATCGACGTGAACCTGAACCTGTCGCTCGATCTGGGCGAAGGAGTGAACCACTGGGAGCCGCTCGTTTACACGACCGGCGACCAGGAGCTGTTCTACGAGCACTACGAGGTCGCCAACGAGCGAAACGTAGTGAAGTTTCTCACCTTCGACGAGCGGAACCCGAACTCGATTCTCTCATGCCTGAAAGTGGCTCGAGAGAATGCCCGCATGGTCCGCGAGATCATCTCGTCGGCCATGTGGGAGGAGATCAACAAGTTTTACTTGATGCTCCGCGGCTCGGCGACCGACGACTCGGCCACTGATTCACCCTACGAATTCTTCAACCGTGTGAAGCTGGCTAGCCATTTGTTCGTCGGCGTGATGGACGCCACGATGTCTCATGGCGAGGCCTGGCATTTCGCCCGCATGGGCCGGTTCCTCGAGCGGGCCGACAAGACGTCGCGCATCCTCGACGTGAAGTACTTCCTGCTGCTGCCGAACACGGCCGACGTGGGTACGCCGCTCGACACGATTCAGTGGCTGGCCCTGCTCAAATCGGCCAGTGCGCTCGAAATGTACCGGAAGCGACGGGGGCGAATTGCGCCGGAGCCGGTGGCCGAATTCCTGACCTTGGACCTGGCCTTTCCCCGGGCCATGCATTTTTGCCTAATCCGGGCAGAAGAATCACTGCACGCAATTACCGGCACTTCGGGGCTGAACTTTCGCACCTCGGTGGAGCGCCAACTTGGTCGCCTGCGGGCAGAATTCGATTATGCTCAGATCGGCGATATTTTCGAGCAAGGGCTGCACGAGTTCATCGACCGCTTTCAGTCGAAGCTGAATTTGGTCGGCGATACGATTCAGCAAGCGTTTTTCTCGGCCGCTCCCCTGAGCAGCCTGCAGTTTCAGAAGCAAATGCTGTGAGCTAGCGACCGCGAGCATTCGAACGGTTCATTCACAACGGCCCCAATGAACGCGCGGGGAGGCCCCGCTCCATGCTGTTTCACCTGAAGCACGTCACCCGGTTTTCCTACAGCAAGCCCGTCTTCTGCGAGCCGCTTACCTTGCGCTTGCGGCCGCGCGAAGACGCCGGACAGCGGCTGCTGCGTTTCCAGATGCAGGTCGATCCGGTCGAGGCCGGCTCGGGCACGATGATCGACCTCGACGGCAACAGCACGACGCAGATTTGGTTCTCCGAGATGACGTTGTCGCTGGCGATCACCACGACCGCGCTCGTCGAGACGCTGCGCACCAATCCGTACGACTTCTTGCTGCATCCCGAGGCTCTGCGACTGCCGCTCACCTACCCCGATGTGATGCGGCAACAACTAGCGCCCTACTTGAACGCTGGCCCGATCGACGACTCGGTGGCCGGCTATGCCCGCCGCGCCGCCGATATGGCCCGCGGCGACACGGTCGCCACGCTGTCTCGCCTGGCGGCCGGCATGTACGAGAGCTTTCACCGGCAGATTCGCGAGGAAGGTCATGCGTGGCCCGCGGCTGAAACGCTGGCTTCCCGCACCGGCTCGTGCCGCGACTTGGCCGTGCTCTTCAACGAGTGCTGCCGGTCACTCGGTTTGGCGGCACGCTTCGTAAGCGGCTACTACCAAGGCGAAGACACGGCCGCGGAAAAGTATTTGCACGCGTGGTCCGAGGTCTATTTGCCTGGGGCCGGTTGGCTGGCCTTCGATCCGAGCCGCGGCCTGGCCGTGGCCGATCGCCATGTGGCCCTGGCCGCGGCAGCCTTGCCGTCTGGCGCGGCCCCCACCGAGGGAACCTTCCGCGGGCCGACCGACGTACATTCCAATCTGTCGGCGACCATTAGCCTGCGGGTGGAGCCGTCGACGGGTGCGGCTCCGGAGCCGCATCTGCGCATGGCCGTGGCCGCCGGGCTCGATGCGCCTGCTTAGTGGCGAATCAAGCTTGCGGCCCCGCACGGGTTAGGCAGCCCAGACAGGCTGGAAGCCTGTCCCACTTACTAACTCGTAGTACAGGCTTCCAGCCTGTGAAGCCGTGGCACAGGCTTCTAGCCTGTGGAGCCGTGGTGAGAGTAAGCCGGCTTGAACCCTAGGCAAGGGCCGGAGTTGCCCTGGCAGACCCTCCGTCCCATACTGGAGGAGTACGGCGCGGGCGAGTTGCGGGGTGCGGCGGGCTGGGCCGTGCTCCCTGACGACGGCTTGCCGGTCGGCCGTAGTGTCCGCCCTGCGAGTCGCCGCATGTCGCATTCTGCCCCCGGAACGGCCGCCGCCCCCACCCCCGATCTGTCGGGGCGCGAGGTCGGCGACTATTTGCTGGTCCGGCGGCTCGGGCAAGGCGCCATGGCCGAGGTCTACCTCGCCACGCAGCAATCGCTCAACCGGCCGGTCGCCCTCAAGCTGCTCCGCTCGGATCTCGCCGCCGACGAGAGCTACGTCCGCCGCTTCCGCATCGAAGCCCAGGCGGCCGCCGCGCTCGTTCACGCGAATATCGTGCAGATCTATGAAGTCGGCTGCTCCGCGGGCGTGCACTACATTGCCCAGGAGTATGTACCCGGCGAGAACCTGCGGGAGCGGCTGCGGCGCAAGGGGCCGCCGTCTCTGGGCACTTCGTTCGGCATCATGCGGCAGGTCGCCGCGGCCTTGGCCAAGGCCGCCGAGCGGGGCATCGTCCACCGCGACATCAAGCCGGACAACATTCTGCTGGCCGACTCAGGCGACGTGAAGGTCGCCGATTTCGGCCTCGCCCGCGTTTCAACGGGGCCGCAGGTCGATTTGACGCAGGCCGGCATGACCCTCGGCACGCCGCTCTACATGAGCCCCGAGCAGGTCGAAGGGCGGCCGCTCGACCCCCGCAGCGATCTCTATTCGTTCGGCGTGACGAGTTACCACCTGTTGGCCGGCCAGCCGCCGTTCCGCGGTGAGACGGCCCTGAGCGTGGCGGTGCAGCACTTGAAGAACGAGGCGGAACGGCTCGACAACGTGCGGTCGGACCTGCCGCCGCGGCTGGCCGCGCTCGTTCACGGTCTGCTGGCGAAGCTGCCGGAGCACCGGCCGCAGTCGGCCCTGGAAGTGGGCCAAGAGCTGGCCCAAATCGAAGCCGAGTCGGGCGTGAAGAGCTCGGCCGGTTCGAGCGGCCCGCGACCCGTGTTCTTCGACTCCGGGTCCGACCCGCGGTTGGCCGCCACGTCGCAGCTTGCGGCCCTGATGCGGTCGGAAGATCGCTCGGCTTTGCGCCCCTCGCCGCGGCGCCGCTGGCCGGCTTATGTGGCCGCGGTGGCGCTGGCGTTCATCGTCGGCGCGGGCGGCGGATTCTTGGCCAGCGATCGGCCGCTGTTGGGCTCGGGCGCCAGCTTCGGCGTCGAGAATCTCGGCTCGGCGCTCAAGCAGTTGCACCATGCCTCGATGATTGGCCAGAGCGAGTCTGCCTGGCGGGCGGTGTCGCTCTATTATCCCAGCACCTGGCAGGCCGATGTCGCCAACCGGAAGCTGGCGATGCTCTACCTCGACCGCGGCGAATGGGCCCAGGCGCTGCCGCTGTTCGAACAGTTTTCGCGCCGCAACGACGACGACGAGGTGAAGGCCTTTGGCCTGGCTGGCGCTTATGTGGCGGCGGCGCGGCTCAATCGCACGGCCGTCGCCGAGAGTTACCGCGTGCAACTCGGCGCCGGACTTGTGGACGCCCTGTCGACTGAACTGCGAGCGCTGGTGGAAGAAGCCGACCGGACCGGTGCTCCTCACGCGACGTGAGCGTTCGTGGCGGTCGGTATTGGTCCGCACAGCGGACCCTACATCGAGTCCGCTGTGCGCCGATGGAATTGAGCAACTACTTCTTGTCGAGGTCGAAGTCCTTGACGTTCTTGCCCTTCACGACTTCGATTTCGAGGTTCGAAGTATCGTAGTCCAGGTACTTTCTCGGCACCCACTCCTTCGATTTGCCCCCCATCGCCGGGATGCCGATCGTGCCGTAGATGTTCACGCGGTATTTGCCGACCGGAATGCCGGCCGTCTCGCCGGTCTGCGCAATGTAGCTTCCATCGGGCATGATCTGCCCCATCACGGTCGGTCCGGTCCCTTCCGGCTGAAACGTGATTCGCCCGCGCGCTTCCGGCGGAGGCGCCTGGCCGGCGACCGTGATCTTGCCCGTTAGCGTGGAGAGATCGCTGCCGCCGCAGCCAGCGACTACGACCGCCAGCACGGCAACCCCTAGCCCGATGGCCAACCGTGCGCCATGGAACCTATCGAGATACAGTTTCAGACCCACTCTTGAACTCCTCCGAGTCGTACTGAGATCGACACCCAAGCAATCGGCCAGCGACGGTCTAGAAGTCGCCAACCGGCGGCTCCGGGTTCTGATCCGACATGCCGGAATCGCGGGTACCGAGCGCACGCATGATTCGTTGATCAATCCGCTCTTGGATCATGCGGGTGGATCCATCGGCGAGAACGAAATTCACGCCGCCCGAATGGTTGCTGCGAAAGCCCATCGCGTCAGGCCAATACAGCGGATCGGGAGTCAGGGGTTTGAGGTTCAACGGGATATTCACGCTGCACCAATCACCGTTCGAATAGCACCAGGCAGAGCGTGCGTTGTAGGCGGGGAGATCCTCGCCAATGATCACCGTTTGCGACGTACCGTCCACATAGTCGGCCAGACGCGGCAGCTTGGCGAAGTTGACCCGCCAGAACGTGCCGTTGCAGTTGGGCGTGTTGTGGCAATCTGGCGTGGTGCCCTTATACGGCCCGGATCCTCCCAAGAGAGCATCGCCCAACACTCCCTTGTAATTGGGGGTATTGACGGCCTTGCCGTTCATTTCAATTTGAGTGGTGACGGGCCGTCTTGCCTCGGGATCGGAGGGACAGTTGAGCCAAGGGAGATTTGGCGCCCACAACGTGACATTGACGGCGTTCAGAATGCCTCGGCTTTCGGTCCAGTTTCCGCGAAAGTCCGCTGAACTGAACAGCGCCCCCTGCTCCATCTGCGGCAAAATGCTCACCATCCAGCCTTTGCCCGAGTAACCCACGGGGGTTCCGGAAGCCGTCTTGGGTGGGTAATAGTCATTTTGACCCAGAGTAGTACTGGGTGGAAACCCGGTGATGCTCATCGGCACCGCCTTGTTGGCGTCGATGTACAGATGGAACGCCAGTCCCATCTGCTTCAAGTTGTTCGAGCATTGCAGACGGCGGGCGGCCTCGCGGGCGGCCTGCACGGCGGGGAGCAACAGAGCGATCAGGATGCCGATGATGGCGATGACGACCAACAGCTCGACGAGCGTAAAGCCCGTGCGCCGTGACGGGCGGCGGCAAGACATGGAAACACCTCGCGCGGGGAAGACTACAAGTAGCTGCGTACGTATTCGAGCCAGGACGGCGCGGATTGGGCGGGCGCCCCAATTCGGCGTCCAGTCGCTCGGAGGGGAAACGGCGGCTGGCAAGGGGCCTGCAGGCGCCGCGAGAGTGCAGTTAATCCCGCTCAGCCTGCCTTGTCTGTATAACTGGGGCCGATTCAACTTGCAATCGAACAAGCCGAAATCCGGGCCGAGACGGGGTCGCGAGGGCGCGGCCGCCCTTCGCAGGCGAAGTGCGGTCCTCTTCGTTCCGCTGGAAAAATCGCCAGCCGCCGTTCATTTCTGCTTTCACGCGTGATAGATTTCTAGAAGAGGAGCTCGCCGGACGGCCTTCGCCCGACGCTCCTCACAGAAGAGGCGCAGTTTCCTTTAGGGACGGCGCGCCCATGGGAATCTCCCGACAGGCTGGGCCTTCGGCTGGCCGTCCGATCTGCTCCCAACGAGCAGTGTCGGAGGAGATCGCTCCCCGCTCTTTAGGCGTCCCGTCTTCCTCGCATAGGTCGCCCGGCAGTTGCTTAGCCGGAACGCCCACCTTTCTCGCGGTCGCTTGTTGGCGAATTCGCGCGCCTTTCCAGCCTTACTCCCTCCAGGCGGGACCCTACCCATGGCACCCTCGGCGGCCAAGCCGATCCAAGCCCGTGATTCGGCCACCGTGCGTTTCTGCGGCGACTCTGGCGATGGCATGCAGCTCGCCGGCTCGCAGCTCACCGTAACCTCGGCGCTCGTCGGCAACGACATCGCCACGTTCCCCGACTTCCCCGCTGAGATCCGCGCGCCGCGCGGCACGCTGGCTGGCGTATCCGGCTTTCAAATCCACTTCGCCAGCCACGAGATCTTTACCCCCGGCGACCAGCTCGACGCATTGGTGGCCATGAACCCCGCGGCGCTGGCGACGAACCTCGACGATCTGGTGCCTGGCGGCATTCTGATCGTCAACGCCGACTCGTTCGATCGCAAAGACCTGGAGATGGCCGGCTACGGCAGCAATCCGCTGGAAGACGACAGCCTGTCTGGCTATCAGCTCTACCCGGTCGACATGACGCGGCTGACGCGGCAAGCCGTCGAAGGGCTCGGGGTCAGCTCGAAGGAAGCCGACCGCTGCAAGAACTTCTACGCCATGGGCCTCGTCTTCTGGCTCTACGATCGGCCGCTCGAGCCAACGCTCCGCTACATCGACGAGAAGTTTGCCAAGAAGCCCGACATTGCCGAGGCCAACCGCCGCGCGCTTCGCGCCGGGTTCAACTACGGCGACACCACGGAGATGTTCCCCAGTCACTTTCGAGTGGAGCGAGCGCAACTGCCGAGCGGCCGCTATCGCAACGTGATGGGCAACCAGGCGCTGGCCATGGGGCTGATGACCGCGGCCGAGCTGAGCGACTGCGAGCTGTTCCTCGCCAGTTATCCAATCACGCCGGCCAGCGACATCCTGCACGAACTGGCGCGTCACAAGAACTTTGGCGTCCGCACGATCCAGTCGGACGACGAGATCGCCGCGATCACGGCCGCGATCGGCGCAGCCTTTGGCGGCGCGATGGCCATCACCACAAGCAGCGGCCCCGGCATCGCGCTCAAGACTGAAGGCATCGGCCTGGCGGTGATGACCGAGTTGCCGCTGATCGTGGTCAACGTGCAGCGCGGCGGACCCAGCACCGGCTTGCCAACCAAGACCGAACAAGCCGACTTGCTCCAGGCTGTGTGCGGACGCAACGGCGAGTGCCCCGTGCCGGTGATCGCCGCTCGCAGCCCGGCCGATTGCTTCGAGGTGGCGATCGAAGCCTGGCGACTCGCCACGCGGTTTATGACGCCGGTGCTGCTGCTCTCCGACGGCTACATCGCCAACGGCTCGGAGCCCTGGCGAATTCCGGATCTCGACTCCCTCGAACGGTTCCCGGTCGAGCACCCCGGGCCGCGCATGAACGGCGACAAGTTCATGCCTTACGAGCGCAACGAGCGGCTTGCCAGGCCGTGGGCGATTCCTGGTACGCCGGGGCTCATGCACCGCATCGGCGGGCTCGAGAAGCAGGACATCACGGGTAACGTGAACTACGAGCCCGAGAACCACCAGCGCATGGTGCATCTGCGTGCCCGCAAGGTGGCCGAGATCGCGCACGACATTCCGGAACAGCCGGTGTCAGGCCCGGCGACGGGCGATTTGCTGGTGCTGAGTTGGGGAGGCACCTACGGCGCGTGCGCTACCGCGGTGAAGGCGGCGCAAGAGCGCGGCCAGGCGGTGGCCCATGCTCATCTGCGCTATCTAAACCCCTTCCCGAAGAACCTGGAGGCTATCCTCCGCAGCTACCGCAAAGTGCTGATCCCCGAGTTGAATCTCGGCCAATTGCGGCTCCTGATCCGCGGGCAGTATTTGATCGACGCGGTCGGCCTCAACAAGGTGAAGGGCCGACCGTTCACCGTGGCGGAAGTGATGGACAAAATCGACGACATGCTGCGTTCCTAAGACTTGTATGCACCACGGAGACACAGAGACACGGAGAGTACAGGCGAGCGGGGGACGAAAGTCCCCCGAGCATCCTCCGCGTCTCCGCGTCTCCGTGGTGATGAAACTCAATCGAAAGGCGGGTACGAATTATGAGTGACGGTGCGGCGCTCGCGGTGCTTACGGCCACCGATTTCGCCACCAACCAGGACGTGCGCTGGTGTCCTGGCTGCGGCGACTACTCCATTCTGGCGCAGATGAAGAAGGTGCTGGCCGCGACGGGCATTCCACGCGAGCAAACCGTGTTCGTCTCCGGTATCGGCTGCTCGAGCCGGTTCCCCTACTACGTCGACACCTACGGCATCCACTCGATCCACGGTCGGGCGCCCGCCGTGGCCACGGGGCTCAAGGCCACGCGCCCCGATCTCTCGGTGTGGGTCATCACCGGCGACGGCGACGGCCTGAGCATCGGCGGCAACCACCTGATGCACTGCATTCGCCGCAACCTGGACGTAAACATCGTCCTCTTCAACAACCGCATCTACGGGCTGACCAAGGGGCAGTATTCGCCGACCTCGCTCTCGGGCCAGGTGAACAAGAGCGCCCCGATGGGGGTGATCGACAATCCCCTGCACCCACTGTCGATCGCCATTGGCTGCGAAGCCACGTTCGTCGCCCGCTCGATCGATTCGCACACCAAACACCTGGAAACGGTGCTGCGGCGGGCCGCCGACCACAAGGGCACCTCGTTCGTCGAGGTCTATCAGAATTGCAACGTGTTCAACGACGGCGCCTTCGACTACGCCCAGAGCAAGGCGACCAAGGCCGACACCACGCTGGAACTCGAGCACGGCAAGCCGCTGGTGTTCGGCAAGAACCGCGACCGGGGGATTCGGCTGAACGGCACCACGCCCGAGGTCGTAGAACTTGCTAGCGGCGTCGGGCCCGACGATCTGCTCTTCCACGACGAGCGGTCCCGCGAGCCGACCCACGCCTATCTGCTCAGCCGCATGCGCTACCCAGACTTCCCGGAACCGATTGGGGTCTTTCGGGCCATCGAGCAACCGACCTACGACGAGCTGCTGAATCGACAGGTGACCGACGCTCAGAGAATTCGGGGAAGGGGCGATCTGCGGGAACTCTTTGAACAAGGGGAAACTTGGGAGATTGAGTAACCGGCGTCTGCGGGACTTGCTAAAGGCAGGCAGGATACAGGCTTGCCTTTTTTGCCGATTTCTGGATCTTTTCGGGTAAGCGATCTTTTGCTGCCCAGCGAAGGCCGATATCAACCGTGCGCACTTTCCCGGTGCGTTCGTTGCTTCGTCTTTTCGCCTTGGGCACAGGGGATCGGTGCTATGCTCATGACCAGCGTGGAATCCCAACTTCCTCACGCATTGATCCCCATGCCTTTGCAGATCGCCCCGCCGTGGGTGGACGGCCTGACGATCGGCGAAGTGCTGCGCCAAACCGCGCAGCGCTATCCCGAGCGTTTGGCGGCGTCGTTCTTGGAGTTCACTCCCACGAACGGCAGTTGCCCCCCGTCGAGCCCCGGCCATCACTATCCGGCCGTGCAGTGGAACTACGCCGAGTTTCTCCTCGAGGTGGAGCGGGCTGCGCGGGGGCTCTTGGCCCTCGGCATCAAGCCGGGCGAGCACGTGGCGATTTGGGCGCCGAACGTGCCGGAGTGGCTGGCGCTGCAGTTCGCCACGGCCTCGATCGGCGCGGTGCTGGTGACGATCAACCCGGCCTACCGGCCCGCTGAACTGCGCTACGTGCTCGAGCAGAGCGATTCGGTGGCGCTGTTCCTGTCGCGGCATTTCCGCACGGCCGACTACCACGCGATTCTGGCCGAAGTCGATCCCTCGCTGGCCACGCGCGAGCCGGGCGCTGCCGGCACGGCTTTCCCGCGGTTGCGCTGGGTGGTTGGCATCGAAGGCGCGCCCCCGGCAGGCGGCATCGACTGGCAAGATATGCTCGATCGCGGCCGCGCCGTGCCCCAGCGAAAGCTCGCCCAAGTGGCCGCCGAGCTCCGTCCTGAGCAGGCGATCAACATTCAATACACTTCCGGCACGACCGGCTTCCCCAAAGCCGCCACGCTGTCGCACCGCAATCTGCTGCTCAACGCCTTCTACATCGGCGCCTCGCAGCGGCTCAGCTACGAAGACCGGATCTGCATTCCCGTGCCCTTCTACCATTGCTTTGGTTGCGTGCTGGGCACGCTCGCCGCGCCGGTCTTCGGCGCAGGCATGGTGGTGCCGGCCCCTTGGTTTCAGGCCCGGCCCACGCTCGAGGCGATCGAGCGCGAGCATTGCACGGCCCTCTACGGCGTGCCGACCATGTTCATCGCCATGCTGCAGGACGAGACCTGCGGCGAGCGCGATTTCAGCTCGGTCCGCACCGGCATCATGGCGGGCAGCCCGTGTCCGATCGAAATCATGCGGCAGGTGATCGACCGCCTGAACGCGAAGGAGATGACGATCGCCTACGGCCAAACGGAGGCCGCGCCCGTCATCACCCAAACCCGCCACGACGATCCGCTCGACCTGCGCGTCGAAACGGTCGGCCGGCCGCTGCCAGGGGTCGAGGTCAAGCTGATCGATCCTTGCACCGGTGAAGAGGTTGGAGACAACCAGCAGGGCGAGCTCTGTGCCCGCGGCCACGGCACGATGATCGGCTACTACCGGCAGCCGGAGGCCACGGCGGCGGCCATCGATTCGGCAGGCTGGTTGCACACCGGCGACCTGGCGCTGCGGCGGGCCGACGGTTACTACCGCATCACTGGCCGGCTCAAGGACATGGTCATTCGCGGCGGCGAGAACATCTACCCGCGCGAGATCGAAGAGTACTTGTTCACGCACCCGTCCATCGAGCAGGCCGCCGTGGTGGGCGTGCCGGACCCCAAGTACGGCGAAGAACTGTGTACTTGGGTCAAGCTGAAGTCCGGCGCCGTAGCAACCCAGGACGAAGTCCGGCAATTCTGCCGACACGGCCTGGCCCACTTCAAAACGCCGCGCTACGTGCGCTTCGTCGAGAGCTTCCCGCAAACGGTCACTGGCAAGATCCAAAAGTACAAGATCCGCCAGACGATGATCGAAGAGCTAGGGCTAAAGTCGCCAGAAACGGCGTAGGTTATGCTTCAGCATAACGGGGCTGCCAAACTCCGGCTGACGCTGCTGCATTGAGCGTCGGCCCGACGCATCGTGCTGCCAAACTTGCGCGTGTCGGCGGCTGCGCGCGGGGCGTGTTATGCTGAAGCATAACCTACGAGGAATGCGAGGCAGCGGAGTTAGCGCTTTGCCTGCGCGACCCATTCGGCAGCCGTGCGGACTTCGACTTGCGGCCTGACCAATTCGCGTGGCACCAGCGTGGGCCAGTAAGCGTAGACGGGGCGCACCGGGCCGCGGGCGGAGACGTATCCGGCCAAGCCGGCGGGGCCGCTCGTCACCAGCGGCGCAAGTTCGCGGCTGAACCGTTCGACCGCCGTGCGGCGCGGATCGCGCACGCTGATCCGCAGCATGACCTCGGGCGGGTCGAAGGTCGCGCCGCCCGGCACTCCTTCGCCTGCGCCCAAGCATTCGACCAGCGTTTCTTCGAACGTCCAGCCGGCGTCGCGCAGGCGGGCAAAGATCATGTCGGCGCAGTGGTGAGCCCGCCGTACGCAGTCGGCCCCATGCACAAGCAACTGGCCGCTGGTCGTATAGCCGTTGCGATAGGCCAATGAAACTTTGTAGTGCGTCGGGGCGGCCCTGCCGGTCGCGCCCGTGATCTGCACGCGGTCGACGCCTGATTCCGCGACTTCGACCGTGGTGAAGTCGCAGTCGACATCGGGCGTGAGATAATGGGCCGGGTCGCCGATTTCGTACACGAGCTGCGCGGCGACCGTTTCACGCGTCACTCGCCCGCCCGTCTCCTTGGGCTTGGAGATGACGGCCGAGCCATCGGGGGCAATTTCCGCAATCGGGTAGCCCACATGGGCCAGATCGAGCCCGTACCAGTCATTGAGATAACCACCGGTAACCTGCGCGCCGCATTCGATCAAATGGCCCGCCACGCTACCTGCGGCCAGGCGATTCCAATCGTCCCAGGCCCAGCCGAATTCGTGGACGATCGGCCCCAGAGTGAGCGAGGCATCGGCTACGCGGCCAGTCACGACCAACCGTGCGCCGTCGCCCAAGGCCGCCGCGATGGGTTGCGCGCCGAGATACGCGTTCGCGCATACCGGCGCCTGATACTGCAGATCGAGCGGCTGCCCGGTGTCTTGATGCTCGAAGCGGCAGCCAGCCTGTTGAAGCTCAGGCAGGCGGGCAAGTAGGTCGTCTCCGGTCACGACACCCAGCCGGATGTCAGCCAAGCCCGCAGCGCAAAGCACACTGCCGGCGGCGGCAGCGCAGGCCGTGGGATTCATGCCGCCCGCGTTGGTGATGATGCGCAGGCCTGTCTGATCCGCGAGGGCAGGCGTAAGCGAGGCCAACACCTCGACGAAGTCGGCGGCATAGCCGGCCGTGGGGTCCTTTTCGCGCTGGCGAGCAAGGATCGAAAGCGTGAGTTCGGCCAGATACTCGAGCGTCAGATAGTCGAGGCGAACCGCCTCGACCAGTCGGCGCGGCGCCTCGAGTTGATCGCCCAAGAAGCCGGCGCCGTTGCCAACGAGCACGGACGTTTGGCGTGGAGACATGAGACGACAAAGGGGTGGGTGCTTGGCAGGTGGGAACGCGGCTTGTTGGGCAAGCTGCGTCACCTCCTGTTGTAGCGGCTACACGCGGTCCGTTACAGACTGCCTGCGAAATGGCTGAGTAGCCAATCCGCATTTCAACGGCCGCAGCCTGGCATCAACTCGTCGTAAACACGGTTGCCAAGGCGCGTCGTGTTGGTTTGATGCGCCGGCGCCGGATGCCGCTTAGAACCAAGTGGTCCTCTTTATGAACCTGCAGCGCCGGCCGGCTCGAGATCGGCGAAGAGTGCCTGCACGAATTCATGCGGCTGGAAGCGGGCGAGATCGCTAGCCTGCTCGCCGACCCCGAGGAATTTGACCGGCAGCTTGAACTGCTGCCAGATCGGGATCACGACGCCCCCCTTGGCCGAGCCGTCGATCTTGGAGAGCACGATGCCCGTGCACTGCACGGCCTCGGTGAAGCCGCGAGCTTGGCTGATGCCGTTTTGGCCGCCCGTGGCGTCGAGCACCAGCAGCACTTCGTGCGGCGCGTCAGGCACGAGTTTCGAGATCACCCGCTGCACCTTGCCGAGCTCCTGCATCAGGTTGGCCTGCGTTTGCAGGCGGCCGGCGGTGTCGATCACGCAGACATCGGCCCCCGCCTCGATCGCGCGGGCGACCGCGCGATGGGCCACGCTGGCCGGATCGACTCCCTGCGGCCCGCGCACGACCTCGGCCCCGAGCCGCTCGCCCCAGACGCCGAGCTGCTCCACGGCGGCCGCGCGAAAGGTGTCGGCCGCGCCGAGCACCACGGTCTTGCCTTGATCCTGCAGCCAACGGGTGAGCTTGGCGATCGAGGTCGTTTTGCCGGAGCCGTTCACGCCGACGACCATCACCACGGTTGGCTTGCTGGCGGCGAAACGCACGCCCTCGGGCTCAGGCGGCATCAAGCTCTCGAGCTTGGCTTTCACCGCGGTCAGCAGGTCGTCCATATGCAAAACGCGGCCGCGGAATTCCTTGCCGATGTCATCGCGCGTGTCGCGGGCAGCCGGGACGCCCATGTCGGTCTTGATGAGCGCGGCGAACAGCTCTTCCAAAAACTGATCGTCGAGCAGCCGCCCCGAGGCCTTGAACAGGTCACGGATGTCGGTGTTGAGCAGTTGCGTGGTCTTCTTCAGACCCTGCTTGAACTTATCGAACAAACCCATCGGCTGCTTCCGGCTTCTCGATCAAATGTTCTTAGGCGGCGTTGTTTTCAACCACGAAGACACAAAGGCACGGAGAATTCATTTCTCGCAAAGGCGCGGAGTCCGCAGTGGTGCAAATCTGTTTTTGCGATCACGGCGCCTTGGCGAGAGTAGCTGTCTTCTTCGTGTCCTTCGTGTCTTTGTGGTTCAAGAATCCTGGCTGATCCACCGTGACTCGGGGTTATGCTGAAGCATAACCTACGGGGATTACGCGCTTGGCAGGTTACGGTTGCGGGGCTTCGCTGGCTCCGGGTTGACGCTGCAGGAAGCGGTCGAGGATGCCGTTGACGAAGTGGGCCGAATGCGAGGTGCCGTAGCGTTTGGCTAGTTCCACCGCCTCGTTGATGGCCACGCGGCCCGGCGTGTCCGAAAAGAGGATTTCGAAGGCGCCCAGCCGCAGCACGTTGCGGTCGGTGGCCGCCATGCGCTCCAGGCTCCAGTTGTCCGCCGTTTGGCCGAGCAGTAGATCGAGTTCGCTGCGGTTGCGGCGCACGCCGGCCACCAGCGAGCGGCCAAAAGCCACCAGCTCGTCTCCCCGCAGACGACGGCGGAGGAATTCGTCGGCGCGGCCCGGATTGATTCCCGGGTTCAGGTCGTCTTGAAAGAGGACCTGTAACGCCACTTCGCGGGCTCGACTACGACGCGCCATCTTCCTCGCCAACCGTTGCCTTCTTGCGCCGCCCATCCGACAGGGGCGGAAACTCGACTTCTTGGGAGTCGAGCTGATCCATGAGATCGGCCATCCGCAGGGCGGCCAGAGCGCACTCGTGTCCCTTGTTGCCCTGATTTCCGCCGGAACGGTGAATCGCCTGCTCCAGGCTATCGCAGGTGAGCACCCCGAACAACACGGGGCACGACGACCGGAGGCCGACCTCCATCAGCCCTTCGCTCAGCGCCCGGTTGATGTGCTGGTCGTGCGTGGTCTCGCCGCGAATGACGGCGCCCAAACATACGATCGCCGCGTAGCTCAACTCGTTCGCCATGTAGTCGGCGACGAGGGGAATCTCGAACGCCCCCGGCACCCAGGCGACATCGATCATGCTCTCGTCGACCCCGTGTTCGGCGAAGCCGGCCAGGGCGCCGTCGAGCAGTTTTTGAGTGATCGACTCATTGTAGCGCGACACGACCACGCCAAAACGGCGATCGCCCGGCCGGAGTTGACCTTCGAAATGACGGACCATGTTCTCGCTGCTTGCCTGACGCCCCGAATTGCCACTCTCGGGCATTATAGCGTGAGACCGGCCCGCCGATCAGGGCGCTCCGGCTGCGGCCACCCCAGGGCTGACCGGGCTAGCTCTTCAGGCTCATCAAGAACTCCGCGTTGGTCTTCGTCTTTTGCAGCCGATTGACCAGCAGCTCCATGGCGTCGGGCCCGTTCATGTCGTGCAGCGCCCGCCGCAGCAGGCAAATCCGGCGGTATTCCTCGGGGTCGAGCAGCATTTCTTCGCGCCGAGTGCCGGAGCGGGGAATGTCGATCGAGGGCCAAATTCGCTTGTCGACGAGCCGCCGGTCGAGCACGATCTCGAGGTTGCCCGTCCCTTTGAACTCTTCGAAGATCACGTCGTCCATCTTGCTGCCGGTTTCGACGAGGGCCGTGGCCAGGATCGTCAGCGAGCCCCCCTCCTCCACTTTGCGGGCGGAGCCAAAGAACCGCTTGGGCCGCTGCAGGGCGTTGGCGTCGACGCCGCCCGAAAGGATCTTGCCGGAGTGCGGGCACTCCGAGTTCCAGGCACGGGCGAGCCGGGTGATCGAGTCGAGGAAGATCACCACGTCGTAGCCGTATTCGACCATCCGCTTGGCCTTCTCGATCACCATCTCCGACACCTGAATGTGCCGGGCGGCCGACTCGTCGAAGGTGGAGCTGATCACCTCGCAGTTGGGGCCTTTAACCTGCCGCTCCATGTCGGTCACTTCTTCCGGCCGCTCGTCGATGAGCAGCATGAAGACGTAGGCGTCGGGGTAGTTGTGCAGCACGGCCTTGGCCATCTTTTGCAGCAAGATGGTTTTGCCGGCGCGCGGCGGGCTGACCACCAGGCCGCGCTGCCCGAAGCCGATCGGAACGATCAGATCGATCACCCGCATGTCGGTCTCTTCGGCCGACGTTTCGAGCATGATGCGCTTGTCGGGATGAATCGGCGTGAGATCGTCGAAGAAGACTTTCGACGACAGCAGATTCGGATCTTGGTAGTTGATGGCCTCAACCCGCAGCAGCGCGAAGTAGCGCTCGTTTTCCTTGGGAGGCCGAATCTGCCCCGACACCGTGGTGCCCGTCTTCAAGCCGAAGCGGCGGATCTGGCTCGGCGAGACGTAGATGTCGTCGGGGCAGGAAAGATAGTGGTAGTCGGGGCTGCGGAGGAAGCCGAAGCCGTCGGGCAGGATCTCGAGCGTGCCTTCGCCGAACATCAGCCCGTTGAGCTTCACCCGCTCCTTGAGGATGCGGAAGATCAACTCCTGCTTCTTGAGGCCGTTGATGTCGGCCACGTTCGCGCTGCGCGCCTGCTCGATGAGCTGCGGCATCGTCATGCGCTGCAGCTCAGCGATGTGGATGTCGCCGTCGTGCTTGATGCGTTCGAATCGCTGGTTTTGCTGCGCCAGGCGATCGGCTTCTTCGGCCAGCTCCTCAGCCAAAGACAGTGGCTCGGAGTCAACGTAGTCGAGCGTCGAAGTCGTGCGCGGCGATGAGCGCGGCTGAAGCTTGGGCCGGCCGCCGGCGGGGTGTCTGATGTCTGCCATGATGACGATGAGACTCCTCGAAATCTGCAACGGAAATTGCACGGCCGGCGCACTGAAGGCGCAAGCGCGGGGAAGGGAAGTCGAAAGAAACTACTCGGAAACTGCGCGATTGGCAGCGCCGAACTGCACCTTGGAAGGGACCTACTTTCCTGCCAGACCCTTGAACAAGGGCGCCCAGGCAGGGATCAGCATGCGGTACACGAACGTTGGTTTCCCAGCCAACCGGCGGGGTGGCCGGAAAGCTAAAGAACTCGAGACGAAGAGGAAATGCGAATCAGAGGGGGTGTATCGAAGAGTGAGCGCCAATATCGCTCGACTTGCGCCCGCGTGCAAGCGAGCGTGGTGGAATTATCTATGATCACATCGGCACGCCGGCGTTTCTCATCCAAAGTTTCTTGCGCGGCCTCACGGTCGGCAAATTCAGCCTCCTGCCACCCACGTTTCAAGACTCGCTCCAGCCGAACGGCTCGCGGAGCGGCTACGAACACCAGCGTGTCGCAGTGGAAGTTCCAACCTGCCTCGAGGAGCACCGGGGCGTCGAGCACCACGGCCGGGCAAGCTTGGCTCTGCAAACGCTCGAGTTCCTGCTGCATGAGAGCGCGAATGCGGGGATGAGTCTGCTCTTCAAGATACCGTAGATGGGCGTTGGCCTGCGAGTCCGACTTGGAGAACACTTTTCGTGCCAAGAACGAACGGCTTACCCGGCCGTCAGGTGCAATTACTTCGCTGCCAAAGTAGTTTTGCAGTTCCTTCTTCACCGCCGGCTCTTCCAGAACCCGGTGCCCCAGGCGATCCGCGTCGATCAGGCCCGCCGACAGGCGGACGAACTCGTTCGCCACCATGCTCTTACCGCTGCCAATCCCGCCAAGCAGCCCGATGACGATCATTCACACCTCCTCGCAAGAGGGGGCCGATCGCTGGCAAAGGTTCGCGCCGGACGAGCGTGCGCTAACGATTTCGACTGACTGATGTCGCGCCACACAAAACCACTTTTTTGTGCAACAAACAAGAAACGTTAGACGGGCTCACACGCCGCCCAGGTGGGCCCGCACTTCACATCGACCCGTAGCGGCACCGCGAGTTGCAGCACCGCTTCCATCTCTTCAACGAGCCACGCGCCAAGTTCTTCTGCGTGCGCGCGCTCGACTTCGAACACCAGTTCATCATGAATTTGCAACAGCATCCGCGCCGGGAAGCGTGAAGCTCGCAGGCGAGCATGCACCGCGAGCATGGCCTTCTTGATCAGATCGGCCGCCGACCCTTGGATCACCGTGTTGATCGCGGTTCGCTCGGCCAGGTTCCGCTGCCGGCTCGAGCCGGCAAGCCCGTCGCGAACGCCGGCGATTGCCCGACGACGCCCGAGGATAGTTGTAACGTAGCCGTTTCCGCGGGCTGCGGCCAGCGTTTGGTCCATGAACGCTTCCACTCCAGGATAGCGGCCGAAATAGGCGTCGATGAACGCTCCGGCGGCCGCCTGATCGATGCCCAGTTGCTTCGCCAAACCGAAAGCGCTCTGTCCATAGACCACGCCAAAGTTCACCGCCTTGGCTGCCCGGCGCTGGTCGCCCGTTACCTCGCCGAGTGGCACCCCATTCACCTGGCTGGCGACCAGCGCGTGAATGTCTTCCTCGCGGGCAAACGCCTCGCTCAGCGCGGCGTCGCCCGTGTAGTGGGCCAAGATGCGGAGTTCGATCTGCGAGTAGTCGGCCGTCACGAGCGCCCAGGAGTCGTTCTCGGGCAAGAACGCCGAGCGGATCTCGCGCCCCTCCGCGGTGCGGACAGGGATGTTCTGCAGGTTCGGATCACTCGAACTCAAACGCCCGGTCGCCGCCACCACTTGGTTGAACGAGGCATGCACGCGCCCGGTGTCGGGATGCACCATGAGTGGCAGGGCGTCGACGTAGGTGCCTTTGAGCTTCGAATACTGGCGGAACTCCATGATCTTGGCCGGCAGCGGGTGCGCCAGTGCGAGCTCCTCCAGCACGTCGGCGTCGGTGCTGGGACCGGTCTTCGTTTTCTTGAGCACCGGCAGCCGCTGCTCGTTGAACAGCACTTCGGCAAGCTGCTTCGGCGAGGCGATGTTGAACGCTCTGCCCGCGAGCGCATGAATCTCCTGCTCGAGCGCCGTGATGCGGGTCTGATACTGACCGCTGAGCGCCTGCAGCCGGGGCACGTCGACGCGGATGCCGTTGTACTCGAGCTCTGCCAGCACGCCGATGAGCGGCACCTCGAGCTCGGCGAATAACGGCTCGAGCTCGCTTGCCTGCAGCTTCGCCGCGATGGCGCGCTCGAGCCGCAGCGAGACATCGGCCTTTTCGGCGGCGTAAGGAGCAACGTCGCCTACCGGAATCTGCTCGAGCCGGCGCTGCTTCTTGCCGGAGCCGAGGAGGTCGGCGACTTTCCGCGGCTCGTGGTTCAAGTAGCGCTTCGACAACTCGACGAGGTCGTGGTTGCGTTCGCCCGCATCGAGCAGGTAGCTCGCCAACATGGCGTCGAAGGCGACGCCGGCCAGTTCGACGCCTTGGTTACGGAGCACGACCTGCACTTGTTTGAGATTCTGGCCGATCTTCTTGATCCGCGGATTCTCGAGCACAGGGCGCAAAACTTCGAGCGTCGGAGTTGCTTCGAGCAGCCGATCCCCCAGTGCGCCGCGCACCGGCACGTACCACGCCTCGCCTTCGCGCCAGCTAAATGAGTAGCCGACGATCTCGGCCCAGCGGGGATTCGCGTGCGTCGTTTCAATGTCGATCGCGATGCGTTCTTGCTCGCCGAGCGACGCCACGAGCTCTGCGAGCTTTTCCGACGTGTCGACCGTGCGATAGTTTTCCTGCCAATCGGCGACCGCCGGCTTCAAGTCGAGCGCGCCGAACCGGGCGGCGAAACTATGAAAGCCGAACTCCGTGAACAGCGTGGCGAGCTCGGCTTGGTCCACTCCGCCGACCCGGCCCTGCCGCCAATCGAAGTCGAGCGGCATGTCGGTTTCGAGGCGCACCAACTTGCGGCTGAGCAGCGCCAGCTCCCGGTTGGCCGCCAGGTTATCGCGCTTTTTCGCTCCGGTCACTTCTTCGAGTCGCGACAAGAGCTCGTCGAGCGAACCGAATTGCCGCAGCAGCTCGGTCGCGGTCTTGGGGCCGATGCCTGGCACCCCCGGCACGTTGTCGACCGCATCGCCGACGAGTGATTGATAGTCGATGACTTGCTCGGGCCGCACACCCCAATCGGCCAGGAGCGCCGCGTCGTCGTAGAGTTGGTTCTTGCGAACGTTGTAGATCTTCACCCGCTCGGAAAGCAGTTGCCGGCAATCCTTGTCGCCGCTGACGACGAAGCAATCGGCCCCGGCCGTCGACCCGCGATGAGCCAGCGTGGCCAACACATCATCGGCCTCGAAGCCAGGCAATTCGACCGCGGGAATTCGCAAGGCCGCGAGCACGCGGCGGATCAAGGCGAACTGCGGCCGCAGGTCGATCGGCATCTCGCTCCGCTGCCCCTTGTAGGCGGCGTCGAGCGAGTGCCGAAAGGTGTCGCCTGGCGGATCGAAGGCCACGATCAGGTAGTCGGGCTTTTTACTCTCGAGCAAAAACAGCAGGTCGCGCGTGAAGCCATAAACGGCGTTCACCGGCTCGCCGCGCGGGCTGGTCATCTCGGGGATCGCGTGGAACACCTGAAAAATCAGGTTGTTGGCGTCGACCAAGTAGATCGTCTGCCCGGCAGATGGCCCTGCGGGCACGTTCTCTTCAGGCTGTTCGGCACTTGCGGTGATCGAGCTATCTGCTTCAGGCTGCGGAGGGCCGGCATCGACTGGCTCGGCCGAATCGTCATCGTCCCAACCTGGCAAGCGAAACTGTCGCGAAGAACTGGCCATGGGCGAACGAGAGGGGCATCCAAGCGGCGGGCGGCGACGACCGCGGGTGAGCGGCGGCCGAGAAAAGCAGCGTGGAATCGTAGAAGCCCCTGTAGGGTGTCGTCAAGCGCAGCGCGGACGCACCGAAACTCAACCAAATAAGGTGCGTCCGCGCTGCGCTTGACGACCCTACGAAAATGCTGCAAGCCAGTAGCGCATAAAAAAACGGGCCGCGGTCGTCTTTAGAGGCATAAAGAGCGGCCGCGGCCCGCACTCACGAGAAGCATGAGCACTCTAACTGGGGGGCCGGCGCTCGCCAAGACCCTACATCGAAAGCTCACGTATGGGTAACTCCGACAACATGAACGGCCAATTTGCTTGGTGATTTCTCCAAAACCGCTGACGGTTCACCCTAACCAACATCGCAGGACCGCTACCCGTTCACGCTCAAATTGGTACGCTTGTCTTAAGGCAAGTTGAACCGGGGGCTTGGAACAGAATGTTGCAGCACCGACTGCCCCCGCGACTCGATTCGCCGACCAACATGTTCCCGTGCGAAGACAAAATGCCATGATGGGCCGCGTTCTCTCCACCTCGGCGCCTGCCGCCGTGATTCTCGTCCGGCTCATGGTCGGGGCGGTGTTTCTGTCTGAGGGAATTCAGAAGTTTCTGTTCCCCGCGGCCGTGGGAGCAGGACGGTTCGCCAAGATCGGCTTGCCCCAACCGGAATTGCTGGGGCCCCTGGTCGGCGGATTCGAGATCGCGTGCGGAACGCTCGTGCTGCTCGGACTGTTCACCCGCATCGCGGTCGTTCCGCTGATCGTCATCATGCTGACGGCGATCGCAACGACCAAGATTGCCATCTTGCAGAACGACGGAATTTGGAAGATGGCCCATGAAGCGCGGACCGACTGGTCGATGTTGCTGGGCTCGGTGTTCTTGCTGATCGTAGGAGCGGGACCTTGGAGTTGCGACCGTTGGCTGAGCCGCCGCAGCCCTCCGACGCGCTAGCGGCCGCGGCCGCTCCGGTCGATGCGGCCTCGCTGCGCGCCCTAGCGCGACTTTTTCTTACGCTTGGCCTAACCTCGTTTGGCGGACCAGCGGCGCACATTGCGCTCATGGAGACCGAAGTCGTTCGTCGCCGGCGGTGGCTCAGTCACGAAGAGTTTCTCGACCTGCTCGGCGCGGCCAATCTAATTCCCGGCCCGAATTCCACTGAGCTGGCGATCCACATCGGCTGGCGGCGCGCCGGCTGGCGCGGACTACTCGTGGCCGGGGCCTGCTTCATTCTGCCGGCCGTCGCCGCGACTTGGATGATGGCCTGGGCCTACGTTCGCTGGGGCCGCTTGCCAGCGGTTCGCGGCTTACTGCTCGGCGTCCAACCGGTAATGCTTGCGATCGTAGCGATGGCGCTAGCGCGGCTCGCTCCGGCCGCACTCCGCGGCCGCGCTGCGATCTGTCTAAGCGTGGCGTGCCTTGCGCTGCTCGCTGTGGGGATCGATGAGTTGGCCGTGCTGTTTTTGGCCGGTTTGGCGCTGGCTTCCTGGCGTCGGTTGCGACCGCCCGGGGCGCCCACGGCCGTAGCCCTGTTGTTGCCTTGTTGGTTAGGCGCGGGATCGGCAAACCCCGCGGGCGTCTTCTTGATCTTCATGAAGATCGGCTCGGTGCTGTTCGGCAGTGGCTACGTGCTGCTGGCCTTCTTACAGGCTGAGTTCGTCGAGCAGCGCGGCTGGCTGACCGCACAGCAACTGCTCGACGCCGTGGCCGCCGGGCAATTGACGCCGGGGCCGGTCTTCTCCACGGCCACGTTCGTCGGCTACGTTCTGGCGCGCTCCCCCGGCGCGGCGCTCGCAACGCTCGGCATCTTTTTGCCGGCGTTTGTGTTCGTGGCGCTCAGCGGCCCGCTGGTGCCCCGCATTCGTCGCAGCCAAACCGCTTCCGCGTTTCTCGACGGAGTGAACGTCGCGTCGCTGTGTCTGATGGCTTGGGTGTCGCTTGAACTGGGCCGGGCAGCCCTGCAGACGCCCTGGGCTTGGACGCTGGGCGCGAGTTCACTGCTGTTGCTCTGGCGCACGCAAATCAACTCGGCGTGGCTCATTGCTGCCGGAGCTGCGATCGGCGCTATTGCGATGAGCTAAGCAAACGAGGTGACCGCGTTAGCGACGAGCCGGACCCGGCTCAATCAAAGAGCCGGCTCACCGACTCGTTGCGGTGAATTCGCTTGATCGCCTCGCCCAAGATCGGCGCCACGCTGAGCGTGAGGAACTTGCTCGAGAGCTTGTCGGGAACTTGCGGGATCGTGTCGGTGAGCACCACGCTCGTGATTGGGGCGCTCTCGAGCCGCTCGATCGCCGGCCCGCAGAGCACCCCGTGCGTCGTGGCGACGAAGATCTGCTTGGCGCCGGCCTGATGAATTGCCCGCGCCGCTCCGCAGATCGAGCTGGCGGTGCTGATCATGTCGTCGAACATCAGCGCGGTCTTGCCTTCGACGCTAGCGCCGATGATGTTTTCCTGATGCGTCTTCTCGGCGCTCGCCCGCCGTTTGTCGACGATCGCCAGCGCGCCCCCCAAGCGGTTCTTATGGCCCAGGGCGCGCTTGATGCTCCCTTCGTCGGGGCTGACGATCACGATCTGCTCCGTCGGCAGCTCCATGCGGAAGAAGTAGTCGTTGAGCACGGGCGCGGCATACAGGTGGTCCACCGGCACGTCGAAGAAGCCCTGGATCTGCGGCGCGTGCAGGTCCATCGCCAGCACCCGATCGGCGCCCGAGCGGGTGATGATGTTGGCCACCAGCTTGGCCGTGATCGGCACGCGGCCTTCATCCTTGCGGTCCTGGCGCGCATAGCCAAAGTACGGCATCACCGCCGTGACGCGCTCGGCGCTTGCGCGCTTGCAGCTCTCGATCATGATCAAGAGCTCCATCAGGTTTTCGTTCACCGGCGGGCAGGTCGGCTGCACGAGGAAGACGTCGCGGCCGCGAACGTCTTCGTCGATCTTGCAGGAGATCTCGCCATCGGGAAAGTTCCCGAGATTGATGCGCCCCAGCGGCAGGCCCAGGTAATCGCAAATGCGCGTGGTGAGCGCCGGATTCGCGCGGCCGCTAAAAATCTTCAGATCGTTCATGACGGAGAGCATACTGCGGGAGAGCAAAACCTTAAGGAACTAGCTGCCGACCTCGGCTGGCGGAGCGCCGGCTAGAATCTGTTGCATCGCGCCCTCCACGGCCCCCAACTCGTCGATCGTGTTGATGCTCAGCACCTCGCAGGGGAGCAGCACCGGCAACGCCCGCACGTCCTTGCCGGCGGCCTTGAGCAGGCCCGGCGCGTCGGTGATATAGTACTCCCGCTGGGCATTCTCTGCGCGCAATTGTCCCAAGGCCTCGAGCAGGTCGGCCGCGTTGAACAGGTAGCAGCTCATGTTCACTTCGGTGATCTGCCGCTGCTCGGGCGCGGCGTCCTTCTCTTCCACGATGGCCTGAAACTCGCCGGCCCCGTTCCGCACAATGCGGCCCAAGCCATGCGGATCGGCCTTATGGCCGGTGCCGAGGATGCAGGCCGGGCGGCGCTCGGCGAACTCGGCAAACAGCTTGCGGAGCGATTGCGGCTGCAAGAGCGGCGAATCGCCGGCGACGACGAGCACCGGGCCGTCGTGCTTGGCCAAATGCTCCCGGCAAACCATCACGGCGTGGCCGGTGCCGAGTTGTTCGGGCTGGTCGACAAAGGTCACCCGTCGCCGCTGGCCCAACTCTTCGCGGACCAGTTCTGCCCGATAGCCGACGACCACGAGCGTCTCACCGACGCCGGCCGCCTCGAGGGCGTCGAGCACGTAGTGGACCATAGGCCGACCGGCCACCGGCACCAGCACTTTGGGCAGTTCGCTCTTCATTCGCGTGCCTTTACCGGCCGCTAGAACGATCGCTAACTGTTTTTGCATGGGGACTTACGCTCGCCGGAGCGAGCGCCGAGAGGGTTGGGCGATAGACCCTCTAGTTTGCCATGCGAGGCGGTTTCTGGCCAGCCGCGTTGGGGGGCGGAGTTCAAGCAGCGGAGGACGAGCCTACGGTACGAACAACTGCAACCGCGGTGCAACCTGCTGAATCAACGCGAATTGGGCATCTCGCGTCCACAAGGGTAGGTCACGGGAAACTGCGATGGATGCAATGACTGCATCGGCCATCGGAACCGCGATGCCCACGGACCTGAGCGCCGCCAACAAGTCGCCTACCTCGTCCCAATCCGAGTCGACGATCGAAATCTGTTTAAAGAGTTCCAGGCCGGCTAAGACTTTCGCACGCTCCTGAGGGGATCGGGCACCGTGCAATGCCTCAGACCGAGTGATTCCACAAATAGCTGCCGGCTCGTCGATCACTATTCGTTGCAGTTTCGGGTCTGCAGCGCGAAAGAAGTCGATGACGATGCTGGTATCGGTCAGAATCATGGCTTGGGCGGCTGATTCTGGCTTTGATCGTACGCCCGATGCTCCCCGACAACGTTGGGATCAACGAAATCCGTGCCGTTGTCGCGGAAGAACTTCTCCCAGTCCTCGAGCGTCGCGGCTGGTTTCTGCTCTTTGTCGACGATCGTAATCTCGACGGTCCGCCCAAGCAGGGGACGCAACTCAGGGAGATGCAGCGTCTCTGAATCGATCTGCTTGAGAATGTGAATAGTGGCCATGCTCGATCTTTTCACCCATTGGCGATGAAGCGGCTCTATTATCGGCCAGCAGAATACTCGCCGTCAAACTTCCCGGCGAAGCAGACGAATCGCTACCGCAGCACGTCGGCAAACGCCTCCTGCAGCTTCCGCATCGCCGCCGGGCCCTGATCTCCCTGTACGACCACGTTCACGCGCACTTCGCTGGTAGCCACCATCTCGATGTTGATGCCGGCCGCGGCCAGGGCTTCGAACGTGCGGGTGGCGACGCCGGCGTGGCTCCGCATGCCAATTCCGGTGACGCTCAGCTTGGCTACCTGCGGTGCGCTGTCGACGCCGCCGCAGCCCAAGGCAGCGCCGATCTTCTTGGCCGTTTCAACTGCCTGCTTCAAGCTCGACTGCGGCACGGTGAAGCTCAAGTTCGCGCGGCCATCGCGACCCGTGCTCTGCACGATCATGTCCACGAAGATGCCGGCCTTGGCTACCTCCTCGAACACGCGGGTAGCAATGCCTGGCTGATCCGGCACGTTCGACACGCTAACGCGGGCCTGGCTCTCGTCGAGCACGATCTCGTCGATCGTCAGATCTTCCATTCGCTGCAAGCTGCGAAGGATGTCGGCCGGATTCAAGCGTTCCGCGCCGTGGGCATCCTCGGGCTTGCCGCGTTCCGACAACGTCGGCGGGCGCTCGAGGGTAAAGGCCCGATGGATGACCCGCAGCGCCTCGGCCGCCTGATGCGCGGCCAACAGCACCGAGATCTTGATCTCGCTGGTGGAGATCATCTGGAGGTTGATTTTGGCGTCGGCCAGTGCGCGGAACATCTTTTCCGCCACGCCGGTCTGGCTGGCCATGCCGAGGCCGACCACCGAGACCTTGGCCACCTCTTGATCGTGCGTATAGCCTTCAGCGCCCAGATGACGCACCGCGTCGTCGACGGCTTCGAGCGTGGCCGCAAGGTCGTCGCGAGCAACGGTGAACGACACATCCGCGTGCCCCGCGGTGCCGACGTTCTGCACGATCATGTCGACCGTCACGTTGCGGGCGGCGATCCGCGAGAAGATGGCCTGACTCGTGCCAGGGCGATCGGGCACGCCGAGCACGGTGACGCGGGCCTCGCCCTTTGCCAGCGCGACGCCCGAGACGGGGCGCAGACGGGCTTCGGGCTCCTCGACGATCATTGTGCCGGGAGTGTCGCTGAAGCTGCTGCGGACGTGGATCGGCACGCCGAACTTCTTGGCGAACTCGATCGAGCGGCTATGCATGACCGCCGCGCCCAAACTGGCCAGCTCGAGCATCTCGTCGTAGCTGACCTGCGGGACGTGGCGAGCTTCGGGCAGCAGCCGTGGATCGGTGGTGTAGACGCCGTCGACGTCGGTGTAGATTTCGCAGGTGTCGGCCTTGAGCACCGCGGCCAAGGCCACGGCCGTAGTGTCGCTGCCGCCGCGGCCGAGCGTGGTGATGTTCAGGTTCTCGTCGATGCCTTGGAAGCCGGCGGCGATGACGATGTGCCCTTCGTCGAGCAACTGCTTCATCCGGTCGGTCGAGATCGACTGGATGCGGGCCTTGGTGTGCGTGCTGTCGGTGCGAATGCCGATCTGAGCGCCGGTGAGGCTCGTGGCCTTGTGCCCTAGGGAGCAGACGGCCATCGCCATCAGGGCCACGCTCACCTGCTCGCCGGTGGAGAGCAGCATATCGAGCTCGCGGGCGGGCGGGCGATCGTTGATTTGCTGGGCAAGGTCGATCAAGTGATCGGTGTTGTGCCCCATGGCGCTCACGACCATGACGACCTGATTGCCGGCCTGCGCGGCGCGAATGGCCTTGCGCGCGGCGGCCAAAATCTTCTGCGGATCGGCCACACTGGTGCCGCCGAACTTCTGCACGAGCAAAGGCATGGGAAGCTGTGAGCTAAAGAGCTAAATGAGGTAGGTTATGCTTCAGCATAACTTTTGGCGAACAAGCGAAAGGAACCACAAATGCACGAAGTCACAAAGAATACGAAACGAGTGGTTACCGACCTTCGTCGGCAGTCCGAAATCTTGGTGCCTTGGTGTCTTCGTGGTTGAATTTCTGTTCGTTTCGCGTTGGCGAATCGCGTTTTCTACGCCGCCGCAGCGGGGGCCGCAAGGCCTAGATCCTGCCGTAAGCGGCGGGGAGTTATGCTGAAGCATAACCTTCGAGGATCTACCGGAACCTACGGGGTTGGCGGGCTGTCCACGCCGGTTAGCTCGGCGTAGCGCCTGGCGGGGGCGTGCCGTGGCCTTCTTTTAGGTAGCCGGCCCGGCCCTGGGTGTGCTCGGCAAAGCTGGGGTCGGCTGGCGGCGCTCCTTCAGCCTTGGCGCTGGCCTCGAAGAGTCGCCGTAGGTAGCCCCGGCACCAGCCGCAGCCGGTTCCTGCCCCAAAGCACTCGCTCAATTGGGCCGCTCGCCGCGGGCGTTCCACCCGCAGGAAGTTTACGAGCTTCCGCTTGGTCACGTGAAAGCACAGGCAGACTTCGTCGTCGAGTTCCACGGGCGGAGTGCTTGGCCGGACTTGAGTTGCGAACTGTGCGAGCGACTTCCGACCGATCGCGGGCAAAAGAGCCGCCTCAACCATTCTACGCCGCGCCAGCGTCAGCCGCGTCTAGCGCACCCGCACCCGCCGGCCGTCCATGCTCACCCGCCCAGCGGCGATCAATTGAATCGCCTTGGGAAACGCGGTGCATTCGGCCTCGAAGACGCGGGCGGCCAGCGAGTCGGCCGTGTCGTCGTCGAGCACCGGCACGACTTGCTGCAGGATGATCGGCCCGTGGTCGTATTCGTTGTCGACGAAATGGACGGTGCAGCCGCTGACCTTGGCCCCATAGTCGAGCACGGCTTGATGCACGTGGTGGCCGTAGAAGCCATGCCCGCAAAAGGCCGGAATCAGCCCCGGGTGGATGTTGACCACGCGATTCTCGAAGTCCCGCGGGATCGGCACGTACTTGATGAAGCCGGCCATCACCACGAGTTCAGCGCCCGCCGCGCGACAGGCGTCGAATACGGCCTGCCCGTAGTCGGCGTTCGAGGCGAACTCTTTCGGCCGCAGCAGCTTGGTCGGAATTTCCGCCTGCTCGGCGATTTCGAGGCCGCGCACGCCGGCATGGCTTGAAATCACAATCGCGAATTCCGCGGCCAGTTCCCCGGCGGCCTGCTTGGCCAGCAGGTTGGCCAGAGTTCGCCCCGAGCCAGAAAGAAGCACGGCTAACCGCAACGGCTTCGACATAAACGAGAGCGAGCCCGAGGCCGTCTGCTTGCTGGATCTGCTTTGCTCGAAACTACGCCGGCTGCTTGGCCGCTTCTTCAACGGCCGCAGGCTTAGCGGTATGAGCCCCCGGCTTGCCGACAGGCTTCGGGGCCCACATCAGCACCGTGACAGCTCCCACGACCACGAGAATCAAGCCCGCAAAGAACATGGGGCTTGTTTCGTTCCAGCGGCCGCTCATGTAGATCGTGAGAAAGGTATTCACGACCGGTGCGAAGCCGAACACGAGCGGCATCACCACGGCCGCCGAGCCGCCGTTGGACAGCGCGATCACAATGCCCAAGGCCCCGAGCGCCCCCGCCACGCCTGCCGCGAGGCTCCACATGGCGCCTCGGAAAGCCCAGCCCTGCATGACTTCGCCACGGAGCACGAGCACCGGAATGATCACCGCCAGCACGAAATAGGCGATGCCCACGCACAAGAACGGCCGCATCTTGTCGCCCGGCACGGCCATCGCGCCCTGCCCCTTATGGAGCACGGGGCCATACACGCCCCAGCAAATCGCGGTCAAGGCAATGGCAGGCACGACATACATCAACCGATTCATGGGAAACGCGGCTCCAGACAATTCGGGCGGGTCGATCGGTGCGCAAGTGTAGCAAATGCCGCTGCACGCAGGCAGGCCATCGAGGGTTGTCTGGCACGGTCGTAAGGAAACGCCGGATCGCTTCGCGGCCTCGGGCGCCGCGCATCGCCTTGCCCCGAAAGCCTTGCCTGACCTAGACTAAGGCATCGTACTCCCGGCCGCCCCCATAACCCGTTTGCACCGACCATGCCTGCCGTCGCCGACCGCGCCTTTCAGCGCTGCATTAGCCCCGCCTGCGCGCGGACCTATGGGGTCGACGAGGTGTTGGTTGGCTGCCCGGCCTGCGGCAACCTGCTCGACGTGGCCTACGACTGGGACAGGCTCACCCCGCCCAAGAGCCTGAAGGACTTCGAGGCCAAGTGGAGCCGCCGACACGATCCACTGGCCTTTAGCGGCCTGTGGCGGTTCCACGACCTGCTCCCCTTCGCCCCGCCCGAGGCGGTGGTCACGATCGGCGAGGGCCAAACGCTGCTGCACCGCTCGGCCGGAGTCGGCAAGTACGTCGGCCTCGACACGGGCGAGCTCCACCTGCAGTACGAGGGCATGAACCCCTCAGGCAGCTTCAAAGACAATGGCATGTCGGCCGCCTTTACGCATGCCCGCACCGTGGGCGCGACGCGGGCGGCCTGCGCCTCGACCGGCAACACCAGCGCCTCACTGGCCGTGTATTGCTCGGTCACGCGGCTGATGCGGGCCGTGATCTTCATCGGCTCCGGCAAGATCTCCTACGGCAAGCTCTCGCAGGCGCTCGACTACGGCGCGCTCACCGTGCAAATCACAGGCGACTTCGACGACGCCATGCAGCGCGTGCAAGAGGTGTCGAAGAAGCTCGGCATCTACTTGGTGAACAGCGTGAATCCCTTCCGCCTCGAAGGGCAGAAGACGATCATGTTCCGCGTGCTCGAGGCGCTGCGCTGGGAAGTGCCTGACTGGATCGTGGTTCCCGGCGGCAACCTGGGCAACTCGAGCGCGTTTGGCAAGGCGTTCGCCGAACTCAAAGAACTCGGGCTGATTTCGCGCGTGCCGCGGCTGGCCGTGATCAACGCCGCCGGCGCCGACACGCTCTATCGGCTCTACGAGCAGCGCGGCGTGCGCTGGAACAATGGGAAGCCTGACACGCAGACCATCGACGGTTACTTCGCCGACATGGACCGCGAACGCCGCCGCGCGTCGACCATCGCCAGCGCGATCGAGATCAATCGCCCGGTGAACCTGACCAAGTGCCTCCGGGCCCTGGAAAACTGCAACGGCGTGGTTCGCCAGGCGACCGATCAAGAGATTCTCGACGCCAAGGCGCAAGTCGGCGCGAACGGCCTGGGTTGCGAACCAGCCAGCGCCGCCAGCGTCGCCGGCGCGAAGCAACTCGTGGCCGAAGGCGTCATCGGCCGGGGCGAACGCGTGGTCTGCATCCTCACCGGACACCAACTCAAAGACCCCGACGCCACGGTCGCCTACCACACGACCGACCAGGACCAATTCAACAAAGTCCTCGGCAGCCGCGGCGTGCGCCGCGCGTCGTACGCGAATCGCGCGGTGGCCGTGCCGAACGATCTGGATGAGATCGTCAAGGCAATCCAGCTCTACGGGTAGTTATTGGTCGTTCGAGTCCGACGACAACGAAGTGTCTCGGCGAGCGGGGGACGAAAGTCCACCGAGAACCGACCACTCCAGCGAACACTCGCCCATGAACACATTTCTCGCAGTTGCGGCGGGCCTAGGTCTACTGATAGTTGCATTCTTTGCACTGCGACTACGACCAAAAAAAGCTCAGGAACGCGGCTTTCTTGAGTTAGTCAAAGATCCCGACGGTCTCCTCGACTTCGAGGAGGAATTGAACCGTCGAATGGAGTTGATCGACGAGTTCGCCAAACTTCCTCCGGAAGTGTTAGGCGAGATGCTCGTCGAGGACCAAGAGTCGGATCTAGTAGCCCGGGCATTGCGAAAGATCGGGGCAGATGCCGCTCCGACGTTGCACGAGCTCCTCAAGGACGCTCGCGTAACCGGTTCGGATTCCGCCGCAGTCGAGCGCGTGCTCGAGTGCCTGCAAGGCATGCCGGCGGCCGTGAGAATCCAGCTCGTGGCGCCTTGGGCATCTGACGCACGAGAGCCTGTGCGTAAAGAGGTGGCGTTGCTGTTGGGCTCAACGGGCAGAGCGGATGCTGTCGCCCCGCTGACCTCGCTGCTGCGTGACGAACGCGAGTACGTCCGCAGTCGTGCTCTGATGGGCATCAATCGAGCCGTCGACGACAGGCGTGTTAGTCCAGAATTCGCAGCGGGACTTTTCTCACCCGTCGCAGCGTTGTGCTTTAGCAGGTCGTACGAAGATGGCGAGGCACCTGGTTGCTTGTTAGGGCTCGACCGCGAGCGGGCGATTACCTTTCTAGCCCAGCAGGGCCGTTTGCAGGCAGGGCAGGAAAACCTTCACAGAGCGCTCGAGTCGTTGGTCAGTTTCAAGGTGTTGGTCGACGAGCAAATCCTTCTGGACATCTGGAATCAGCTCGAAGCCAATCCGAAGTATTTTGATGACTATGTGCTCGCGGCAACTTTGCCGCTGCTGGCGATGCACGACTCGGAGCAGGCTCGCCAGGTCATTGAGCGCGCTACCCGCCACCCTGTGCCCAAGGTAAGAAAGGGCGCCGCATTGGCCAAAGCCAGGCTCATCGGGCTCGACGACCCGTTACGATCCGCTTGGGCGCCGGACGAAGGAGAGGACTGGAGTGACTTCTCCGAACCGCGGCGGCATGTCTCGGCCGTCCAGATTCTCGATGCAGATGTCTGCAACGGCGGCTTCTGGCAGTACTTCTTCAACCCGTCCGGTGACCTGTGGCCTGATGCCATGGCTGGCCTCGAGGCGATCGGCGCGAAACACGATCGAGAACTCGTCGGTCGAGCGCTTGCAATGTTCGCACAGCCCTTGAGCACGGATCGCGAACAGCGAGCTCGGCAACTCTCCGAGCTTGCGGAACAAGACGAAAAGGCGTTCCACGAACTCGAGCAGTCCTTCTTCAAGGACCAGGATTGCCGCGAAGTGTTGCTGCTCGAATACGTCCTCAAGCACCCCGACGATTTCCGGCCAAAACCAACGCCCCATTAGCTCGTCACCGGACTTGGCGAGCAGGGGACGAAAGTCCCCCGAGAAGCATCGCCAAACACTCCCGCATCCCATTAGAAACAAAAAAGCCCGTTGGCCGGGCATACGGACCAACGGGCTATCGCGACGAATCGGCCGTGTTGTGACCGGCGGCCGATGGCTCTAGTGTCGGCTGCCGCGACTAACCGTCACAATCCCCCGGTTGGTCAAAATCGGCACCCCGCTAGGCGGGAGCTGTAGTCGCTGGGGGAGTGCGCGTTCGAGGTAGGCCCCACAGGCTGGAAGCCTGTGCCACGAGGGGGCACTCTTCGTGGAACAGGCTTCCAGCCTGCCAGGTCGTGGAACAGGCTTCTAGCCTGTTGAATGGTGGAACAGGCTTCCAGCCTGTTTGGGCTGCAAGAGGCCTTGAAATCCCGACTTCGGCGCATAAAAAAGCCCGCTGGCAGGGGCAGGATACCAGCGGGCGTTGCCGTCGGCCACGTCATGCGGGGCGCAGCCAACGCGTGTAGTTTGGCGCGCCTCGGAGGCGATTTCCAGGGTCGGCGCGCGAGCTTGCGACTTTGTAAGTTGGTGGCCAGACGCGACCTGGTTCATGCCTCGACCGCGAGCTGATTTGGCCGCCGAGGCAGGCCGAGCAAGTATCGTAGAGTTGCGCTCACCGTACGTTTACCGCCTCTTTGCTGCGACGGCCGTATGCAGTTCGACACCCTGCCTGTGTTCCGCCAGTTGCTGGTGTCGTATCTGCCTCGCCCCGACGACCGCTCGTTCATCGACCGTGCGGAAACGCAGCGGCAAGGCGAACTCTCCGTCACACTGTCGGTGCTCGACGCGCTCGAGAGCCGTCGCTACTTCGGCACGCATCTGGCGCGACGAGGCGTGCAGCCGGTGTGGCTGCGTGTGGAGAACCACGGCGATTCGCCCTACCGGCTCAACGTGGTAAGCATCGACCCGAACTACTACTCGCCGCACGAAGCGGCCGCGGTCTGCCACTTCTCGTCGGGCAAACGATTGCTGGGCTTTGGTCTGCTTGCCTGGCTCTTCTTTCCCCTCTGGATCTTGCTGCCGCTCAAGCTGTGGGGCGCCTGGCTCGCAAACCAGCGAATGGACGCCTTCTTCCGCGATCAGGCCTTTCGCTTGCGGCCGGTGCCACCGGGCGGAGTGGCCGAAGGGTTCGTCTATACGCCTGTCGACGCCGGCGCGAAGGTGGTGCATGCGCGGTTTCTGGGCCGCGAGGACTTGCTCGAGTTCGTCTTCACCGTCACTGTGCCAGGCTTGGCAGCCGACTACTTGCGCCGCGAGTTGCACGTTCCTTATCCGCCAGAAGCGCTGATCGAATGCACGGCCGACGAACTCGCACTCAAGCTGGCGGCGATGCCGCCGGCGACCACGAATCGCGCGGGAACCCGCCACGGCGACCCGGTGAACCTGGTCGTGGCAGGGGACTTTCCTACGCTGCTCAGCGCATTCGGCGGACGCTGGGACGAAACCGAAACGATTTCGCTGGCCAGTTGCTGGCGCACGACCAAGGCGTTTCTACTCGGCGCCGAGTATCGCTACTCGCCCGTCAGCCCGCTCTATCTCTTCGACCGCAGCCAAGACATCGCTCTGCAACGCGTGCGGCAATCGATCAACGAGCGATTGCACTTACGGCTGTGGATGACCCCGCTGCGCTATCGCGGGCAGCCGGTGTGGGTCGGCCAGGTGAGCCGCGACATTGGTGTGCGCTTTACCTGGAAGACGTGGAACCTGACGACGCACCGCATTGATTCCGACATCGACGAGGCGCGCGACTACGTGGTGGAAGATCTGCTCGAAGCAGGCCGCCTGGAGATGGTGGGCTACGTTTCCGGCGTAGGAGCGTGTGAAAGCGCGGCCCCGCGGCGGAATCTCACCGGCGATCCGTATTTCACCGACGGCCAGCGGGCAGCCGTCCTCGTGTCAGGCACGCGGACGACGCCGGGGCGGATCGCCTGGTTCTAAGTAGCCGTAACACAAGCTTCAATCCGCGCTAGAATTGGTCCGCACAGCGGACCCTACGTGAGCGCTTGTAGGGTCCGCTGTGCGGACCAAGCCTTGTGCTAGGGGTTCTAAAGTCCCGTCGAAGCTGTAAAGGGCCCGAACCGGCGGGGCATTGGGCGTCCAACTTCCTCCGGCTGCGTAGTAAGCTTAAGGAGCACCGCAGCCGCCCACCCTGAGCCACCGCCCATGCCCGTCTCGCCCGACCTTGCCGCAGAATGGCTCGAAGCCGATGGACTCGGCGGCTACGCCTCGGGCACGGTGGGGCTGGTGCGCACGCGGCGCTATCACGGACTGCTGCTGGCCGCGGCTCATCCGCCGGCGGATCGGTTTCTGCTCGTCGGCGGCCTCGAGGTCAAGCTCGAGACGCCTGACGCCGAATTCTGGCTGTCGGCCGAGCGCTATCGGCCCGATGTCATCGCGCCGGACGGCCAACAGTGGATCTCGGCCTTCGAAGCGTCGCCCTGGCCGAAGTGGACGTTTAGTCTGCCGAACGGTCTGACCCTCGAGCAAGAAGTGTTCAGCGCGCACGGCGAATCGGCCACGGTGGTCGCCTGGCGGTTGCTCGGGCCCGTGGCCGGCGCGGCGCTTTCAGTGCGGCCGCTACTAGCTGGGCGTGGCTACCACGACTTGCACCACGAGAACCAGGGCTTCAACTTCTCGCCGGGAGCCACCGCTTCGACCTTGGTATGGAGACCCTACGACGGCGTGCCGGCCATCGCGATCGCCTCGACGGGCATGTATCGGCATCAGCCGGTGTGGTACCGCAATTTCTTGTATGTCGCCGAGGCCGAGCGCGGCATGAATGATACGGAAGACCTGGCCGCGCCAGGCATCTTTCGGTTGCCGCTGAATTCCGCGCCCGCGGTGATGGCGTTTCGCGCGTGTCCGCCGGGCGAGTTGATTTCCAACCCACGCTCGGCGGTGGAGCAATACAACGAGTTGTCTGAGAAAGAGCGAGCACGCCGCGGCGAGTTCGCGTCACCACTCATTCGTTCGGCCGATGCTTATCTCGTGCGCCGCGGCAGCGGGCAAACGATCATCGCCGGTTACCCTTGGTTCGGCGATTGGGGACGCGACACCTTCATCGCGCTGCGCGGGCTGTGCCTGGCGACCGGGCGTTTGGCTGAGGCCGAGGCCATCTTGCAGGCCTGGGCCGGTACGGTGTCGCAGGGGATGTTGCCCAATCGCTTTCCCGATCAAGGCGACACGCCGGAGTACAACTCGGTCGACGCCTCGCTCTGGTACGTCATCGCCGTGCAAGAGTATCTCGACGCTGCGGTGCAGGTCGGCAAGCCGGCGGCGGCGAGCGTCAAAGCCGAATTGGAGGCTGCCTGCGAGACGATCCTAGCCGGTTACGCGGCCGGCACACGTTACGGCATCCGCTGCGACGAAGATGGCTTGCTCGCCGCCGGCGAGCCGGGTTGGCAGCTCACCTGGATGGACGCCAAGGTCAACGGCCAGGTGATTACTCCACGGATCGGCAAGCCGGTGGAGGTGCAGGCGCTGTGGCTCAACGCCTTGGCGATGAGCGATCCCAGCGACGATCGCTGGCGGCGGCTCTATGAGCGCGGCAGGGCAGCGTTTGCCGCGCGGTTCTGGAACGAGTCGACCGGTGGACTGTACGACGTGGTCGACGCCGATCATCGCCCCGGGGTGAACGACGACGCCTGTCGACCGAACCAAATCTTGGCGGTCGGCGGCTTGCCGCTTCCGTTGCTCGAAGGCGATCGAGCGCGGCGCGTCGTCGATCTCGTGGAGCGAGAATTGTGGACCCCGCTCGGGCTCCGCACGTTGTCGCCGCGTGACCCGCGCTACCGCGGTACGTATTGTGGCGACCAACTCGAGCGCGACAGCGCGTATCACCAAGGCACCGCCTGGCCGTGGTTGCTTGGGCCGTTCGTCGACGCGTGGCTCCGCGTGCGCGGCAATACGCCGGCGGCCAAGGCCGAAGCGAGCAATCGCTTTCTACAGCCGCTGCGCGCTCATCTGGCGGCGGCGGGGCTTGGGCACGTGTCGGAGATCGTGGACGGCGATGCACCGCACACCCCGCGCGGCTGCCCCTTTCAGGCCTGGAGCTTGGGCGAGCTCATCCGCATCGAGCGACTGGTGGGGCGATAGGCTTAGTGGCACAGGCTTCCAGCCTGTGGTCGCCGGTGCTGTTGTTCCGATAAACTCGCTACCGCCGCGTTGGCACCGATGGCTACTTCTTCGGTATGATTGGGAATCGCAGCCAAGCCTAAACGCCACCGACTCCGCTCGCTGTTGTCCGTTCGTGATACAGTCCACTCGCTACTTGCCCGATCGCCCACTTCCTTTGCACACGCATGTGCCGGGGCAGAGTCCTCGCGCCGCGGAGGAAGAGCTGTTCGGCGAGAGCGAGCGAGACCTGTTCTGCTGGGGCATCGATCTCTTCAACGGCGGCTGCTATTGGGAGGCCCATGAAACTTGGGAGGCGCTGTGGCATGCCGCGGGGCGGGTCGGCCCCACGGCCGACTTTCTCAAGGGGCTGATCAAGCTGGCAGCCGCCGGCGTCAAGCTGCGTGAAGGCCGGCCGGCAGGTCTCAGACGCCACGCAGATCGAGCTCGCGAACTCTTCTTCGGTTTGCCAGCAACTGAGCCGAATGCCAGTTGGCGTCGCTGGGGACTGCCGCCGGAGCAATTGGCGCAGTGGGCTAAGCGTATCGCCCTCGGCGAACTGGTGCGCTGGGACGAGCTGCGCGCATCGTGGCCCGGCCGCCCGGCGCGAATCTTCGACTTCGAGCTGCAGCCGCAAATCGACGGTTGACCGACCTCACTCCGGCAGCGGCTTGCCCTTCGTTTCCGGGCAGAACCAGATCGCGCCCAGGCCGATGATGTAGATCAGGCTGATCACGGCGCACATTTGCGCATAGTCGCCGCCGAAGCGCTCGAGCAGTTGGCCACTTACGAGCGTGCCCACCGCGGCCAGAATGCGCCCGGCGTTGAACGCGAAACCTTGGCCCGTGGCGCGGACGCGCGTGGGGAACAGCTCCGGCAAGTAGAGTGGCAACCAACCATAGAAGCTGGCCGTGATGCCGCCCACGAGGAACACCCAGAAGAGAAACGGCACGCCGAAGTCGAAGCCGGCGCGGAACAGAAACTGGCAGGTCACGAGCGCGGCGAGCGAGAGGCCGAAATAAGCCCAGCGACGGCTGAACCAATCGGCCAGAAAGGCGGCCAGGATCGTGAACACGATTGCGCCGCACGCCGAGGCGATTTGCGTCTTCGAGCGGGCATGAGCGGCCTCGCGATTGGCGACCGCCTTGGCCGCCTCGGGGTCGGCTGATGCCGCGACGACTGCCTTCTGTTCCTCGGCCACCAGCTTGCCGGCCCAAGAGGGCATCCATTGCACGGAGCCCCACGTGCCAATCAACGCGAGCGCCCCGAGCATCGTCCCCTGCAGGGTCCGTCGCAACAATCCCGGCGCGAAGATGTCGGCCAGCCGCACGCTGGGCGAGGTCGCCGCCGCGTGTTGCCAGCGCTCCGACTCAGGCACGAACAAGCGAATAAAAAACGTCAGCAGCGCCGGCGACGCGCCCAGGATCATCAAGATTCGCCAGCCGGAGTTGTCGGCGCCCATAAGGTATTCAATGCGAGCGTCGGACACGCCGAGGTCCGTGAGCCCATCTCTGAGCACCGTGGTAAGCGAAGCGAGTGCGAGACCGGCAAACGCGATCACGAGGTAGCCGACGTTGGCCGCGGCGCCGATCAAGCCGGCCAAGAGCGGCCGCTTGCTGCCGGGCCAGATTTCCATGACCAGCGCGACGCCGAGCGCCCATTCGCCCCCCATGCCGAGTGCGGCGATGAATCGCAGCACGGCGATATGCCAGGGCGCGGCGGCGAACGCGCAGAGCCCCGAGAAGATGGAGTAGACCGCCACGCTCCAAACCATGGCCTTTACGCGGCCCACGCGGTCTCCCAGCCAGCCGAACAGCATGCCGCCGGCCGCCGCGCCGACCAGAAACACCGCGATGATGGCGCCGAGCCAGTTGCCGATCTTGGCGTCGGTCGCCTGTGAGCCCATCAGTTCGAGCAGCGCCGGCCGCGCAACCAGCGGGAACAACCCCATCTCCATCCCGTCGAACATCCAACCCAAGAGCGCCGCGGTCAGCGCCATCCAAGCGCCGAAGCGAGCTTTCGAATCTTTTGGAGCCGCAGCGCTCGAGGTTCGATTGACGGAAGCGGGGTCTGGCTGTGGCATGCGAATCTCCGCGAACCTGAAAGAACTAAGCAAGCGCCCCTGCGGCCAGTGGCGGCTCCTGCGGGGAGCGTTCCACGTCGAACAGCCGCGAAACCAGCTCCTGGCTGGGCGGCTGAGTGAACCATGCCACGACCACGCCGGTCAAAATCGAGCCGGCAAGGCCCCACATCACCGGGTCGAAGCCCCACAGATAATAGGGCCGGAACTTGGTGGCGGTCGGGCCGAACGGCTGCGCGTCGATGCCGAGCCACTCGTGAGCGAATCCAACCGCATTCAGCGTGAGCACGATCGCCGCGCCGACGAGCATGGAAGCGAGCGCGCTCGCGCTCGACGCCCTCCGCCAGTAGCAGGCCATCATCACGGGCATGACGAACGAGGCCGCGCCGCACGACGTGGCGAAGATGATCAGCGCTTGCAGATAGGCCACCGGACGGATGCTGAACGCCACGGCGACGCAGGTGACCAACAAGATCACCGCGTAGGTAAGCCGGCGAATGCGCGTCTCGTCGGCCGTGCGATGCAAAAACTGCTGATAGACATCGCGCACGATGCCCGAGGTGATCACCACTAGATACGAGCTCACGGTCGCCATCACCGCGCCGAACGGCGCCGCCAGCACGAGCCCGGCGAGCAGCGTTCCGCCCGGCAGTCCGCGCGTCGCCCAGAAGGCCATGCGTGGGACCACCTCGTCGCTGTCGGCCAGCTCCGGCATGATGCCCCGCGCGGCGATCGCCACGGCGATCAGCGGCAGATAGATGAACGCGTTGTACGCGCTCAGCAGCACGATCGAACGCCGCAGCGTGGCCGTGTCTTTGGCCGCCATCAGCCGCACCAAGCTGGCCGGCTGCCCCAGGCCGCCCAGGATCCAGACGAAGTAGAACGAGATTGCGAGCGTGACCGGCAAGTACTGCTGCCCCGGCGGCGCATGGCCTGGGCCGGCCATGAGAGCAGGCCCCGTGGCGGCCATCGCGGCGCGGTTCGCCTCCTCGAGCCCACCCAAGCGATAGAACGTCAGGCCGACGAGCAGCACCACGCCGAACCACATCAAGACGCTCTGCATCAAGTCGGTCCACACCGACGCCAAGAAGCCGCCGGCGAGCGTGTAGCCGACGACCGTGACTGTGAACACGGTGAGGCCGATGAAGTAGGCGCGGTCCAGCGACGCCGGGGCTTTCACTTCGTTTGCAGCGACCGCCGGCGCTGGCAGCGCGTCCGGTGGCGGATCGTCGTAGTCCGCCAAGAACGCCAATCCGCCGCTGCCGGGCCACACGAGCTTCATCAAAATTGCCCCCGGCTTGAACTGCGCCACGAGCATGACCGAGAGGAAGCCGACGATCAGCAGCGAAGACAGCAGCCCTAATAGCGGGCTGTTGAAGCGTGCCCGCAGCAAGTCAGGCACCGTCAGCGCGCCGGTGCGGCGTGAAAGCTGTGCGAGCCGTTTGCCGAGCACGCCGAAACCCGTGATCGGCACCACCATGTAGCTGGCGATGAACAGGGCCACGATCCAGCCGTAGGTGTAGGCCAGCGAAGGCACGCCCATGAAGGTGCCGCCGCTTTGCACCGTGGCGGTGAGGGCCATCGCCCAGGCGCCGAGGCCGCGGTTGCCGAGGAAGTAGCCTTTGAGAAACGAGCCGCGCCGCACGGCCCGCTGTGCCATCGCGCCCAGAATGCCGGAAGCGGCAATGACCACGAGCAGCGCGATGAAAGCGCCCCAAGCGGTAGGCGCGGCCGGCTCGTTCATACGCCGCGTTCCCTATGCGCGAGTCCGCCCGCTGCCTTGGCCCGAGAACGTTGAGTGAGGATCACGCCAGATCCTCCTCGCCGCGCAGATCTTCTTCCACGCCGAGCGGCTCATCGCGCATTACGAACCAGGCGAACAGCGAAGACACGACGATCGCAGTCGCCCAAGGGGCCACGATGCCGTAGGCCACCCAGTCCGGCACGCCCCATACGAACGTCAGCGGGCGATCGGCGTCGTAGGCATAGAGCGCGCAGTAGCCGACCGTGTAGACGAGCGAGGCGAGCCAGACCAAGAGCGACAGCGCCGCCTCGCGGCGGGCCGAACGGACCAGCGGGTCTTCGGTCCCAGGCAACATCAAAACGATCTCTTCAGCGCAAACGAGACAATCAAGCGCGAGGCTGCGGAAGGGAGAGTGCAGCAGGTGGGGCAGGCCGGTCGCAGGATATCTTGTCTCACGGCAGACGACAAGCAGCCGGCGCAAAAAGCAGGGCCCGCGGCAAGTTCGCCGCGGGCCCTTGATGATCAAGCCCGGCACGTCACACGTAGGTTATGCTTCAGCATAACGGACGCGCCAAACACCTTGCGTCGCCAATGCCACGGCGTCGCCAAAAGCCGTGGCGCCGAGGTTGCCGTGCGAGAGTTATGCTGAAGCATAACCTACGCGCGCGGCCACAATTCGCGGGATGCGGTTACTCGGTCTTCTCGCCGCCGGCGGCGGCCACGTCGGCCTTGGCCTTGGCGTCTTGCTGAGCCGAGACCTCGGGGTTGACCGTCGCGTTGCCGGGCTCTTGGCCCAAGATCCACTTGATGCCGCCCAGCAGCGACTCTTGGAAGGTCGGGTTCGCCCAAACTTCTTCGCGATGGCCCAGGCTCATGTGCAGCACCTTGCCGTCGCCGTATTCCTTCACCCAGGCGATGGGCACATGGTACGGCTTCTTGAGCCCCGTCTTGGCCATGTTCAGGCTCATCAGCACGCGCACCTTCTCAGGCTGCCAGTTCTTGAACTGGTAGATCTCGTCCTGAATGGCGAACTCTTCGCCCCAAGGACGGCTGACCGGGTGTTCTTGATCGTGCACGGTTACGGTGACCGTTTGATCGGAGTTCCACGGATGCCCGTCGAACGTGCCGCCGATCATGTCCCAATACGGCTCGTAGTTGTGGTAGGTGTCGGCTGCCGAGTGGACGCCGATGAAGCCGTGTCCCTGCTTCTTGAGCCAGGTGTTGAAGAAGTAGTCGCGCACGTCCTCGGGGATCGGCAGGTCGCCGGTCGTGTAGAAGAGCACGATGTCGTAATTGCCGAGCCGTTCCTTGGTAAAGTCCTTAGCGGAGTCTTGCGTCGCGTCGACGCGGAACAGGCCGCTGCGGACGCCGAGCTCGGTCATCGTGCGCTCGGCCGGGGCGAGATCGCCCTCCTTGCGGGTCACGGGGCCGTGCCGAAAGCCTTGGCTCTCGGTGACCATGAGGATGCGGGCAGCCTTCTGCGGCGCGGGATCTTCGGCGTTGACGGAGGCCGCCCAGGAACAGGCCAGCAGCGCGGCTGGGGCCAGGCAGAACAAGCGACGAAGCATACGGAAGGGCTCCTGGGTGGGGGCGGGTTGGCGAAGGGCCAAGCCAGGCGGGGCCGCCGATCAGCCAAGCAGCCCATCGACGGCGAACTCCCCGCAATTGAAACACGCGGGGCGGGGAGGTGCAACCGTGAGGCGGGCGGCCGACAGTTCCCGGTGGCAGCACCTACTCGCGGCGGGTTCGGCCGCCGTCAGCGTGCGCTAAGCACACTGCTCTCGGAGAGAGCAGGCTACTTCGGAGAGCGGCGGAGCGGCGAAAGAAGTTAGCCCAGGGCAAGTGCAGCGCTAGCTGCCACCGGCCCTGGGCTACGTTGCTTCATGGCTGGCTGAACCTACCGCGTCCGCGTCGGACGACGAGCCGCTGCGGGCGCCGGGGCCGGGTTTTGCACTTCGGCCGTAATCAGCATGATCTTGGGCGAGCTCTGCTTGCCGGCGGGCGCCATGACGAGCGACACCGTTTGACCGTTGCGCATCTCGAGCGCCATCTTCGCGCCGCCCTTGCCTGGGGCGCGGCGGCCTTCGGCGTCGGCCTCGGGCAGCGTGGCCCCTTCGCCATAGGTCATTTCCAGGCGAATGCGGCCGCCATTCACCTTCGGCAGCACTTCGAGCGTGTAGCCGGCGCCGGTGGTGGGCTCTTCGGCTTCGTGCGCCGTGCGCACGGCCTTCGACTCCTCGAGCGGCTCATCTTCGGCCGGCTCGTCGCCGCCGATCGACAGCGAGGCGGGGTAGCCGCTCACGGTCGAAATCTCGGGCTCGCTCATCAGATGAATCATCTGCTGCTTTTGCATGCCTTGGATCGCAGCGGCCATCTGCTTGCTATAAACCGCCGACAGCACCCGCTGCGAACTCTTCATGTTGAACTGACGAGCGACCTCGGGCCATTTGTCGGGCATGACCTCGAACATCCGCATGCGGAACACGACGTTCGGCCCCGGCGCGGCCACCGACTCCTGCTCGGCCGCCTGCTGTTGCTGACGCTGCGCCGGACGGCGCTGTTGAGCCCAGGCCGGCGAGGCGGCGACCAGGAGAAGCAATGCCAGCAGCGGAAGCGTGTGGAAGCGCATGACCGAGACCTCGAGACTATGGGCCCATGCCCGCGATGGGGAGAAAATGATCGATCCGTGGGACGAGCGTATACAGGCAATTCGGCGGCGAGGTCAATGCAGACTCCGCACCTTCACCGGGCGGTTCGGCCGGTCGTCGCCAAAGACTGCTTGCCTGGCTTGCCTGCGATGGTGGCGTTCCCCATTTTCCGGGGCTACCATGGGCGTCAGCAGGTTAACTAGCTTCGAATGGCCGTTTGCGCTGAGGAGACCGCGGGTGCGACTTCGCCTGAACCGTTGGGTGCGGATGTGGGGGACCCTGTCGATCCTGCTCGCCGGCGCTAGCATGGCCGCCGCGGAGGAGAAGTCGCTCGATACCTTCGAGCGGAAGCAACTGACCGACGTCTACTACTCCGAGGGCGCCAACGCCGGCGATCTCGATGGCGATGGCCACGCCGACGTGATCTACGGCCCGCTGTGGTTCGCCGGTCCCACGTTCGAGAAGCAGCACGAGCTTTATCCGCCAAAGCCGCAGCCGCTCGACTTCTGGTCCGACAACTTCTTCAACTGGGTCTACGACTTCAACGGCGACGGCCGCAACGACGTGTTCACCGTCGGCTTCCCCGCTACGCCCGCCTATGTGTACGAGAACCCGGGCCCCGAAGGCCACGGCAAGCACTGGCCACGGCACGAAGTGTTTCCGGCAGTCTCCAATGAGTCGCCGCACTTTGTGAACATCGTGGGCGACGAGAAGCCAGAGCTGATCTGTACCTTCGACGGCAAGTACGGCTTTGCCACCATCGACTGGTCGCAGCCGTTCAAGACCTGGAAGTTTCACGCCGTGTCCGATCAGTCGGCGCCCGAGCAGTTCGGCCATGGCCTAGGCGTGGGAGATCTCAGCGGCGATGGCCGCCCCGATCTGCTGATGGCCACCGGCTGGTTCGAGCAGCCTGCCGAAGCGCCTGAGTCAGCGCCGTGGAAGTTCCATCCGCAGAGCTTCACCGATTCGTACGGCGGCGCGGAGATGCTCGTCTACGATGTCGATGGCGATGGCGACAACGATGTGATCACCAGTCTCGCCGCGCACGACTTCGGCCTCGCCTGGTACGAACAGGTACGGCAAGGAGACCGCGTCGAGTTTCGGCCCCACGTGATCATGGGGAGCAAGCCGGAGCAGAATCGCTATGGCGTCTTGTTCAGCGAATTGCACTCGCTGGCCTTGGTCGACATGGACGGCGACGGCCTTAAGGACGTCGTGACCGGCAAGACCTATTGGTCGCACCACAAAAAGAGCCCCATGTGGGACGCCGGGGCGGTGGTCTATTGGTTCCGATTAGTTCGCACACCTGAGGGCGTCGACTTCGTTCCGTTCCTCGCCGATGGCGAAGCAGGCATCGGCCGCCAGCTCAACGTGCCCGATGTGAACGGCGACGGCCTGGCCGACATCGTCGTCGGCGGGATGAAGGGCGCCCACGTGCTGCTGCACAAGCGGCAGAAGGTGGATGAGGCGGCGTGGAAGGCGGCTCAGCCAAAGCCGACTAGCGGAAAATAGCGATTCCTGCTTCACTCGCGTGTCGCTCCGATTAGCCCCCGGCGAGTCGCCGGGGGGAGCGCGACTGAAAGCCCGCCCTCCCCGCCTTTTTGCAAGACGCTTGGCAAAAAATCAACGCTGCTTGGTGCGTTGCCGTTCAACTCCCCCCGTCATTGACGGGGGGCTAATGATTTTCTTTACCAAGCCCGCTGCTCTCGGCCAGCCGAGTCAACGTAGTAGGGCGACCAGACGAGCGTCACGCGGCTGACCGAGATGTTCGTCTTCTTCGGGGCGATGCGCACCGCTTCCAGCGGCAGCGTATCCGGCGAGATCGCCTGGGCGACGCGGTCCGTCTCGGCGGCAAACTCCGTTTCTAGCTGCTTGCGACGTTCGATGAGCGCCTCGACGTTGTCTTCCGCGGCGTCTACGTCGGCCCGCTGCTCCATCGCGCGGCCCGCCGCGCGCACCGAGCTGCCGGCGCGGTTCACGTTGGTCACGCTCTTGAGCTTGCGCCCAAAAAACGCACTGAGGATCGACGAGAAGAACGACATGGCCGCCTGCAACCATTGCTGGCTGGCCTGCGACTTTTCTTTGGCGACCTTTTGCTCCGCGCGGCGGATTTGGTCGTCGAGCCGCTGCCGCTTCGTCGCGTATTGTCCGCGGAGCTTTTCCACCTGGCGGTCGCGCTCCTCGCGCGCCGCCTGCGACAGCCGCACGCGAAAGTTCGCCTCGCTCTCACCGACTCCCGAGGCCTGACCGAGGGTGGCGCTCTTCCAGAGCTCGAGCCGATGGTTGCGGTAGAGAAAGTCCTTAAGGTCAGTGCTCAGTTGAGCGAATGTCTTGGGACGGCTCAGTTCATTCGGCAGCGGCGCGAACTGCGCGCTTGCTTCCGGCGACTTCTCGAGCTCCGGCTCATCTTCGGTCGCGGCTTCTGCGGTCCAAACGTTTGCCGACAGCGCCGAGCCGATCGGCACGAGCCGGCGCCAAGGCTCGTTCGTGTCGACGCCGGCCTTGCTATCGACGAAGTGGATTTCGGCCGTGCCGTAAACTGCCGGCCGATAGAGCACCGTTGCGCCAGCCGGCATTACGTTTCGGCAGGGAATGAAGGCCTCGGGCACATCGGGCGGCAACATCGGCCGCTCGGCCGCCGGCTGCGAAGCACTCGCCGCCGGCGGGGCCGGAGCCGCAGCCGACGGCTGAGACGCGCCTGCGGCCGCGGCCGGAGCGGAACCATTGCCCTTGCGATCCTTCATCAGCGCGGCGATCTGGTCGCGGGTCAGCGGACCCCGCAGATAAGACAGCGCCCAGCGCGACTGGAACACCACCGGGTGATCGTCGTGTACGTTGTTGAGTAGGAATACGCGATTGCCGAGCCCTGAAAGCACCTGCTCCATGCGGGCGCGATCGAACTCGGCGCCGGCGGCCGTACTTGCGCCCTCGAGCCCGTCGAGTACGCGGGCTTTATCGCGCTCGGTTTGCAAGCGGCCGAGAAACCAGGTGCCGGCGTTCGAGAGCCCCTTGTAGTCGAGGTCCACTGGGTTCTGCGTCGCCAGCACCACGCCCAGTCCATACGCCCGCGCCTGCTTGAGCAGCGTGAGCATCGGCGTTTTCGAGGGCGGGTTGGCGGTCGGCGGAAAGTAGCCGAACACCTCGTCCATGTAGAGCAGCGCCCGCAAACTCGACGTGCCTGACTGGGCCCGCATCCAGGCAATCACCTCGTTGAGCAGAATGGTCACAAAGAACATTCGCTCGGCGTCGGAAAGGTGGGCGATCGAGAGAATGGAGAGCCGCGGCTTGCCGGCCGGCGTGTAGAGCAGCCGCTGCACATCGAGCGGCTCGCCCCCCATCCAGGCGCTAAAGCCAGGCGAGGCGAGTAAGTTGTTGAGCTGCATGGCGAGCGCAAAGCGATCGGCCGAGGGGAAGAAGCTCTCGAGGTCGAGCACGCCAATCTTGTCGATTGGCGGTGACTGGATCTCGCGGATCATCGCCGGCATGTCGAGACCGCGCCCCTCGCGCCAGGCGCGGTCGAAGAGCGTGGCGATGAGAATGTGTTCACGGCTGCGCAGTGGATCGGCGTTGATGCCCAGCAGTGCTAGCAACCCAGCGGTGGCCGCCGACACGCGTTCGCGCAGCGCATCGGCATCGGCCAAAACCTCGGCCGCTGGCGCGGAGAAGGAACGCATCACGCCGAGCGGCAGCCCGGCGCTACTGCCGGGGGTATAGATCGAAACTTCGGCGGCGCTGCGCAGCCGCGAGATTCGCTGACCATCTTGGCCCCACTCGGCGAGACCCGCTTTCCAGCGCTCGGCGGTTTGCTGCGCCAGATCGGCTGGCGAGAGCTGCTTGCGGGCGGCCTCGGCCGGATCGACCCAAGGAGCAAAATCGTCGGGCCGCAGTTCAGGGAAGGTGAGCAGTAGGTTGCCCAAGTCTCCCTTGGGGTCGATCGCGATGGCGGGAATGCCATCGATGGCGGCCTCTTCTAAGAGCGCGAGGCACAGCCCGGTTTTGCCGGAGCCTGTCATGCCGACGCAGACCGCGTGAGTCGTCAGATCTTTGGCGTCGTAGAGCACCAGCCGATCGGTCGGCTTTTGAGAAGCCAAGTCGTATTCGCGGCCCAGGTAGAACGCGCCGAGCTGCTCGAAGTCGGTGGAGCGCATGGCAATCGACCCAATGAGGAGGAGCGAAACTCGGGAGTCGCCAGCCTGCGATTGTCGGTCGACTAGCCGGACCTGGCAAGGCTGGCGATTTGCCAGCTTCAAGCAACCTCGGCTTGTGCCCGCAATTCCGCTCAATCTGCACGAGACTCAACGGCGCAGTTTAGGAGTGGCAGCGAACACAGAGTAAGTGCAGCGAGTTTTTTGATTAAAGCGAGATTGCCGATCGTGACGAAACTTCGTGTGAGATTCGGGCAGACCGGCGCGCCGACGCGAGCTTTGTCTGCGGGCGCCAATTCACGATGTCCCTTCGATCGACGCTCATGTGCCTTGCTTCGCTCCATCGCTGGACGCTCCTGGCGGCCGTCGCCACGACGATGCTGACCGGTTGCGCCTGGGCGCCTGGGGCGCTCTACATGGATCCCTGGATCCATCACCGCAATTATCGCGCGGCCAAGGCCGCGTATTACAACTACGGCCGGGCCGATCTCGGCCCCTGGGCGCCGCTCTGCAAAGATTTTGAGACCGGCTGGCGGCAGGGCTACTACGATGTCGCCAACGGCATGGATGGCCAGCGGCCGATCACGCCACCACGGCGTTATTGGGCGGCGCGCTACCAAAGCCCCGCAGGCCAGAAGCAAGTCGAGGCCTGGTTCGCCGGCTACGAACTCGGCGCGGCCGCCGCGCAGCGCGACGGCATCGGCTATTGGGCCTTCGTACCGACCTCGATGGGCGTGCCGGCCCAGGAGCGCATCGAAGAGCATGGCACGGTTGGCTACCGGGTGATGCCGGAAGACAAACGCGGCTACACGCTCGACGACCGGGATGTCGCTCATCCGGAATCTGTCTATCCGACGGAGCCGGAGCGCATCGAGCCGCGACGCGCGCGCCCGCCGCGTACGCTGCCGACGCCGGCCCCAACCGAGACTGAGACCGAGACGCCATTGCCGTTGCCGGAGCGGGCGCCTCCGCGCACCACGCCCAAGCCAGCGGACACGCCGGCGATCAAAGCGCCCCCGGTCGAGGCTGAAATCGAGCCCGAGACCACGCCGACGGAAGAGGTCACGCCTCCGGCCGCGGAGCCAGACGTTCTCGATGAGCCGGCCGACGAAAGCGCCGATCCGTTTGCCAATCCACTGACCTCGCCTCCGGCGGAAGACACGCCGATCGAAGACGATCTGCCAGACGCGCCGCTGCAACAAGAGCCGCCGGTCGAGACGCCCGCCGCGCCGGCCGACGAGGTGGAGCAGCCTCTCGAAACCGACGACCCCGATGCCAAGTCGGAGACGCCGGTCGAATTCGAGCCGGCCGATCCCGGCACCGGTGCACCGGCGATTCCACGCCGCGATATCAACTGGCCGCCCAAACCCTCGACGCCGCGCCAACGCGGGCAGACGCCGGTCGAAGGCGAGTTGCCCAAGGGGCTCGATACCGACGAGCCGCTCCCGGAAGAGGGAGCTGCCATCATGCGGCGACCCCAACTTGGGAGGCCATCCTCGGTGAAGACGCTGGCCGCCGGATCCGGCAGCAACCGGTTGCGGCTAGCGCCTGCGGAAACCAAGTCTGCGCAGCGTCTGCCGCTCGAGCAGGCGGCCAAGCCGGCCCTCGCCAAGCGAACGCCCGCGCAGCAAGAACTCGTGCCTGTAGCGGCTGAGGAGCCGATTGCCTGGGCGCCCCGGGTGCAGCCGGCCGTGCATACGGAAGCCGCGCCGCCCTCGGTCGAGCCTATCGGCGACGAAACGGCTGGCGAGGAACAAGAGCCGGATCCGAGCGAAGTGCTCGAGGGACTTCGTCAGGTCACCGTCTCGCAGCGCGGCGCAGGCGAGGCGGCAATTGTCTCGGATTCGGGCGATGCGTCGCTCAGCGAAGATGATCTGTTCTCGGGACTCAGTGAACTGGCCGAGGGCGACGCCGAATGATTCCTGATACGAAGAGGTTGCCGGTGTCTGCTGCTTGTCCCTGCGTTCGATCGCTGGCGTCGCAACTGGCGCGCGTGCTGCTCGGCGCGTTGCTGCTGCTGGTGCTGCACGTTTCGACCGGCTGCCACTTCTATCTGTACGCGGTGCCAGCGCGGCGCATGCCTCCGGCGCTGCGCGGCGTGCCGCGGGGAGACGCCGAGCGCATCAATTTGCTGAAGCTACGGCAAGACCCCAAGGCGGACTACAAGCTCGGCGCCGGCGACGTGCTTGCGATCTACGTCCAGGGGCAATACGGCGGCGATCAGGAGCCGCCTCCGCCGGTGCAATTGCCGACCAAGGAACTCGACCTGATCCCCGCCACCGGTTACCCGGTGCCGGTGCGCGACGACGGCACCGTGGCGCTGACGGGCGTGGCGGCGGTGAACGTGACCGGACTCACGGTCGCTGAAGCGGAGGACAAGATCCGCAAGGCGTTCACGCAGAACACCAAGGTCTTCCAGGAACAGGACCAGATCGTCGTACAGTTGCTGAAGAAGCGCACGTACGAAGTGCTCGTGGTGCGTGAGGACTCGGTCGACCGCAACATGCGGCCGACCTCGGCTCGGGAACGCCGCGACGAAGCCCTCTTGGGCACCGCGTTCCGCGGCCGCACCGAGGTCGTGCAACTCGAGGCAGGCGAGAACGACGTGCTCACGGCCCTCTCGAAAACGGGCGGCCTGCCGGGGCTCGACGCGAAGAACGAAATCGTGGTGCTCCGCGGCCGCGCGGCCGATCTGCCGCGGCGCGATCAGTTGCTCGATAATCTCAATGAAACGAGCGATCCCTACGACGCGCTCGGCGTGCAGCGGAACGACGCCAACATCGTGCGCATTCCGTTGCGGCAAGAACCGGGAGCGCCGCCGCTCAGCATTCGCCCCGAGCAGATCGTGCTCAACGACGGCGACATCGTGCTCATCGAAACCCGCGGCCGCGATTCGTTCTTCACCGGCGGTCTGCTCTCGGGAGCAGAGTTTCCGCTGCCGCGCGACGAGGATCTCGACATCATGGAAGCCATCGCGCTCGCCGGCGGCAACACCCGTGGTCTCGACCTGGGCTTTGGCGGCATCGGCGGCGGCACCGGCGGCTTGGTTCCGCCCACCTGGGCCATCGTGGTCCGCGAGGTCGAAGGCCGCGGCCAAATGACCATCAAGGTGGATCTGCGGCGGGCCCTGTGGGACCCGCGCGAGCGAATCTTGATCCAAGCGGGCGACATCATCCTGCTGACCTACAAGCCGCAGGAACTGGTGTACAACATCATCCTCCGCAACATCACGGGCTCGGTGGGCTTCAGCGCCACCAAGCAGATCGAATAGCGGCGGCGAGTCGAGGAGCGAACTTAACCGAGACTTGCCCTGCGGCTGCCCATGGCGCGGATTGTCCTTATCCTCAGTGCGGTGTTGCTGGCCAATGGCTGCCAGTTCTACCTGTACGCCGTGCCTGCCAAGCGCGTGCCTCCGATCCTGCGGCGGCCGCTCGAGGAGAAGCTCGAGAAGATCGATCTGCGTACCCTGCAGATCCCGCGCGGCGAGCCGTATCGGCTCGGCCCCGGCGATACCTTGGCGCTGGCGGCCCCCGGTCTCTATGCCGATCCGAAGGAAGCACCACTCCCCACGGCGTTACCGTATCGCGACTACCCACGGATCATTCCGTCGACCGGATATCCCACAGTGGTCCGCGCCGATGGCACGCTCTCGCTCCCAGGCATTTCCGCCGTGCCGGTGGGCGGCCTCACCGAGGAAGAGGCCGAAGCCCTGGTGCAGGATCGCTATCGCGGCATTTTGGGCCCGCGCGATCAGCCGGCGCCCGTAACCCTCACCCTCATGCTGCCACGCACCAAGAGCGTGCTCGTGGTGCGGGAAGATTCCGTGCGCCCGTCGTTGGCGATGTATGACGCTTCGGCGCTCGCCGAAGGAACTCGGTATCGCGGGCAAGTCTTCGACCTGCAACTCGAGCCCGAGGAAAGCGACGTAATGACGGCGCTCACGATGTCGGGGGGCTTGCCGGGCCTCGACACCAAGAACGAAATCATCGTCCTGCGCGGCCGCTTCGACGACGACGAAGGCAAACAGGAGATCCAGCACCGCCTGCAAGGCGGCGGCGACCTGTTCGAGGCCGCCGGCGGCGAAGAGGGCACGATCGAGCGGATTCCCCTGCGAATCCCTGTTGGTCAAACGCCGCAGCCTCACGACGTTCGCCTACGCCCCGGAGACGTGGTGCTCATCGAAAGCCGCAAAGGGCAAGTCTTCTACACCGGCGGCGTGTTCACTACGGGCGAGTTCCCCTTGGCCCGAGACAAGCCCGTCGACGTGCTCCAGGCCGTGGCCATCGCCGGCGGCACCCAAAGCGGTCTCGACTACGGCGCCGGCGGCGTGAGCGGCATTGCCAGCATGGGCGATGCGACGAGCCTGGTTCCGCCCACGTGGGTGATCCTGGTGCGCAAGATCGATGGCAAGCAGGTGAGCATCAAGGTCGACCTGCTGCGCGCCACCTGGGATGCTAGCGAGCGGATCATCATTCAGCCGGGCGACTACTTGCACCTGGCCTACACGCCCACCGAACTCGCTTCGAACATCTCGCTGAAGAACTTCGGCTCCTACATCACTTACGGCTGGGTCAAGCCGATCTAGCGCTCTTCGCGGCGCTCTTGCCGCTTGTCGGAGCGAAACCCGCTCTGGCCGCTTCCATTCTTTGCTGCGCCTTTCGCGTTGCTCGTTTTGGCTGTAGTACCGCTGCCAAAACCGCGGCGGAATTGAACGCCGTTGTAAGTTTGTACAGTAAGCCTGTACACTGCTAGCGAGGCGGCCAGGGAATCGCTGGTATCGCTAAGCGGTTGATATGTAACGCGTTGCGGATCTAGGTCAAAATCTTTTCGTCGTTTGGCGCGCGGCCTGCATTACATCGCTTCCGCTTCTCAACGACTCTCTTCAAGCCAGTCTCTTCAACGGAACAAAGGAGTGTGCCATGTTGGTTCTCACCCGCAAGATGCAGCAGCAGATCAAGGTCGGCGACGATATCGTGATCACCATTCTCAAGGTTCGCGGCAAGCAGGTGCAGATCGGCATCGAGGCCCCGCGGAACGTGCGAGTGCTGCGTGGTGAGGTGCCGGCCGACGAACCTGCCACCGAGCCGGTGGTGGTCGAGCGGAAGCCGGTCGAGCGCTCGCGGCCCATGCCAATGCCGGGGCGTCGCTTCGGCCGCCTGCAAGTGGCCCGCGCTTGCACACTGAGCTAGGTGAAATTCACCAGGGGGAAGGGCTGGGGTGGAGCGAAGGGCTCGCCCCAGCGGCCACGGGCCCGTCCCGGACTACGCGGTGTCCTCCTCGCTTACGCCCAGGGTTGCTCACGCGACTCTTGGCGTAAGCGAGGCCACGCCGACCGCCACGCCAGAATCAGCGGCGCGTAGTCCGGTAGCCCAGGGGGCCGGGAGGTCTGAAGAACGGCAACTTTGAGCGTGATTGCAAAGACCTCCCGGCCCCTTGCACCTGGGCGCGGAATGGGGATACTTCAGGCCGCAGACGGACGCCCGTGCAGGGCTTTCTAGCCGGAGAATCCGGCCGTCCGTTTCACACGAACCCCTGCCCGCTGCTCGTAGGAAGGATGGCTGTTTCGATGTCTCGTTCTGGCGCCGTTACGTTCAAAGGCACCCCGCTCACTCTGGCGGGCGAAGCGGTGAAGGTGGGGCAACAAGCCCCCGAGTTCACCCTGCACTGCTACGAAGGCGGCGGCATGAAGACCATCACGCCGGCCGACCTCCGCGGCAAGCCGAGCTTCATTAGTGTCGTGCCGTCGCTCGATACGCCCGTCTGCCAGGTGCAGACGAAGAAGTTCAACCAAGAGCTCTCGGCCCTGGGCGACAAGATCAACGCCCTCACGGTGAGCCTGGATCTGCCGTTTGCCATGAACCGCTTCTGCGGCGCCGAGTCGATCGGCAATCTCCGCTGCGGCAGCGACTATCAAGACCGCAGCTTCGGCCAAAACTGGGGCATGCTGATCGAGGAACTCAAGATCCTCGCCCGCGGCGTCTTCGTGCTCGACGCCCAAGGCAAGGTGGTCTACGCCGAGCAAGTCGCCGAAGTGGCTCACGAACCGAACTACGAGGCCGCCTTGGCGGCGCTCAAGCCGCTCGTCAAGTAAGCTCTGCCGAGCGAGATTCTGAACGATACTCGGGCGGCCAGGACCGAAGCGGTTCTGGCCGCTTGCTTGCGCTGATAGTTAACTTCGGCGCGGCGACCACGCGCGCCCTACGGCCGACACAATTGGCATCCCCGGCCAATCAGCCGCCGGTTGCGACCGGAATACAAGGCACTCTCAGCCACGGTTCCAAGTCTCGTTGCTGCGCAGGACGATACCCCCCGGAAACGGGACGATCTTTCGCACGGCTGGGGCAGCTCGGGTGATTTCTCCTCTATCTACTCCTGGCACGGCGCAATCGCTGGCCAGCCATCGTCGGCACACCCGGGAATGGGAGGAGTCGGCGGAGCGGCTCGCCACGGGCAAGCGGATCAACCACGCCAAGGACGACCCGTCGGGCCTGATGGCGGTGGCGCAACTGCGGATGGAGCTGGTTGATTTCGATGCGCGCTTGAAGAACTTGAACCGCTCGCAGCAGCAGTCGCAAATCAAGGAGAGCACGCTCTCGGCCGCGCAGGACGTGCTCGTCGGCCTCCACGATCTGATCGGTGCGGCCGCCGGCGCCACGGTGAACGCCGACCAACTCGAAATGCTGCAACAGCAGGTCGACGAGACGGTCGACGCGCTGGCCCGGCTCGACGCCTCGGGCCAAGAGACCGGCATCGCCGCGGCGCTGGCCGAGCTGCGCAGCGGCGGTTCGGCTAACTTGAGCACGAACCTGGAAGCCGCGAGCGCAGCGGTCGAGGCGGCCGGCTCAGCCTTGGCGAGTCGCCGAGCGGCGATCGGCGCGTATCAACGGACCACGGTGGACCGCATCATCGACTTCACGGAAGATCAGATCGTCATCCATACCGAGGCGCTCAGCCAAATCGAAGACACCGACTATCTCGAAGAAGGCTCGCGGTTGA